>CEOA01014127.1_pt1 | contig 21524 bp, 3 predicted proteins | sample 530251 | NCBI WGS metagenome assembly CEOA01 (sample SAMEA2619838, study PRJEB7988) | marine metagenome | biome: marine biome (ENVO:00000447); feature: surface water layer (ENVO:00002042); material: "saline water (ENVO:00002010), including plankton (ENVO:xxxxxxxx)" | depth 5 m
GTACCACCTGATCCACCTGATCCGCCAGATCCACCAGATCCGCCTGATCCACCAGATCCGCCTGATCCACCTGATCCGCCAGATCCACCAGAACCACCTGACCCTCCAGAACCACTTGATCCACCACTCTTACGAGAGTATCCACTAAAACCTTTTGGATTTGGTGGTACACCAGTTCCGTAACTTCCACGAGAATCATTTTTACCATATCTGGCTACATTTCTTCTATATTGATTCCAAGAGTATCTTTGAAGTCTACCATCCCAGTTAAATCTTCCTGTGACAACATATCTTCTTCCACCACCACCATATCTTCCACGGTAAACAGGGGGTGGAACTCTAACAGTAACATTTGTTGATTTAATTGTATTTACTTTTCCACTAGTAACATATTGAGCTTCTCCAGAACTTATTAATTCTGATCCAATATTTGGATCTTCATTAGCAAAACTGGATGTCAATTTAAAGGTACTTGTTCCAACTTTAAATCTTAAAGAAGGAGGAGGAGTTGCTAATGGATCTCTAAAGAAGAATGATCCAAACACATCACCAAAAGTATCTGCAACTAATCTAACATTCGTTACAGTTGCCTGTGCTTTGCTTGTTTGTCCAAGTAAAGTAACATTTCCTGATGTAGGAATATAACCATAGTAGCTACCTCTTGCTTCATCATCAATAGAAGCAATATCAACATTTAATACTGTTGATGAAGATGAATAATTTGTACCTAATAATGAAGTTGTATCATATGGATTAGCATTGAATGTTTTTGATGGTGCATTTATATCACCTGCTTTATGATCGGGTTGTGCAATTCTAAAACATGCATATTTTTTACCACCTACATATGCCTCTACTTTTTCTCCTTTTGTGAATATTCCATTTACCATTGAAATTTCTACAAGTTTTGGTAGTAAATCTATGTTACTTGTTTTATCAAAAAATGGATAAAATCTTGTTACTGGTCTAAGTCCATCTGCTGCAAATCCAACGTTTCTGGAACGTATATGATCATCTGCTTTTGAACTAACTTGTTTTTTCTCTACATACGTCCTTGCAACAGAACCAGTTACAGTTCTACTTCCTCCTGATACTTCAACATTTCTAACCCAAGTATCACTTGCTGGTTCTAATTTTATTTTTCCATAAAATCCAGTCAAATTGAATGGGTTTACATTCTCAACTCTGGATGCTAAAGGATTCCCTAACCATTCTATTTCATCATAATTAAGAGTTACTAGATCACCTGTTTTTTTAACGTTTGGATCAAGTAATGCTAAATCAGCACTAAAATCTGCACTTTCAGTGTTTATAGATGGGTCTAATGCTAATTCTGGTTTTACTGACCATAAATGTGTTGGAACAGTTAATTCTTGAGCATCAGTATCAACTGTCACATTACAGTCAATGTCACCAACATCTAGAAGGTTTGTATTTTTAAAATCATCTACAAAAAATCCAGTTTTAAATCTTGTTAATCCATCTGCATCTTGAATTTGTAAAGTTTTTGTATCAAGTTCCAGTAAAGTTAATGATGAAGTTACCTCTAAGTTTTCAATCCTATCCTCTAACTTACCAATATCTCTCATGGTAAACCTTACATTATCAACTAAAGTGATAATCGCATCATCTGGATCGTAGAGATATGCAGGTAATGTAATTGTTCCCAATTCCATTGTATTATCAGTTGTAGATGGTTCTACTGGATCTGTTGAGGACTCTCCAACCATTACAGCTATTGTTGCATCACTACCTAAAACAACTTTATCCTTTCTTGGTAGGTAAAAATTATATCCAACTATTGAACTTTCATTTGGTGAAACAATGAATGATGGGTTTGATATATCATCAAATTTTCGATTATTAAATGCAAAAGGTGATCCAGAATTATCATATGCTGCAACTCTTGGTCTAAAATCAATTGTATCTGATGCTCTTAATCCATTTTTTAAATGAGGAACATCCTTACCAAACCTTTCTTTTGCATAAGAATCAACAGTGTAAAAATCACCCTTATCATTGCTAGGCACATCATACCTATCATAGACTATAACTAATTTTCTTGATGGAGCAGGAAAATTAGTTTTTCTCACTATTCTTGAAAAATCATAAAACTCTTCTCTTTGTCCTTTATCCAATGAGAATCTATTTGTTATATTAGAATTATTGCCAATAACAATTTCTTGTAGTGTTGAAGATATATTTGATTCTGCAAAGTTACAAACTTCACCTAATATAAAATCAGTTGATGATAAAATAGCAACTTCAACCTCTGTAGCAGATAGTCTACCAATCACTTGAGCAACCGCTCCAGTTTCTGCTCCAATAATTTGCTCACCCAAAACACTTTCAGTGTTAAGAGATAATCCTGATGGAAATACGAATTTATCAAGAGTTGGTGATGATGAATCTAAAGACTCATAAACACCAATTATTTTTACTGCATCTGCACAATTTAATGATATTTCTCTGTCTTCCACTCTAAGACCATAACTATTACTTTGAGTCATCCCTGTCAAAGCAGTATTAATTCCAACAGCAGTTTGTTCAACTGCCACTTTTTGACTTCTTATATAATCTTTTTGTTTACTTTTTAAGTCAGTTTTTTTAAGGGTAGAACTTACAACCACGTTAGATTGACTAGTTCTTAATCCATTAATAGTCACTACTTGACCATCAGAACTTAATACAAACTGATCTGATGTCAAAGGTTCAATCGCACCATCACTATAGTGAACAGAGTATCTTTCTTCATCAAAATTTTCATAAAAAGCACTTGATATTCCACTTGCTGATAGATCGAATGTACATACTCCACTTCCATCAGTAGACTCACCAGTAACATTTGTTCCCACTATAAGATTTGCACTTGATAAATCAATATCCGAAACATTTTTATTATCTAATTCTGCATATAAACCTTTATTATCTTGTAATTTTACATTTGGAACACCAAAAGCAAATGTTGTACTTAATTTTGTAGTATTTAATGCTCCATTGCATATTCCTGTTATACTAGGAACTGCAGAAAGAGTAACACTTAATCCATCAGATGATACTGTTTCTATTCGATTAAATCTTTCAACTGTCTCTCCTGATGGAGTATACCTCAATATAGTTCCAGTACTGACTCCTACAAAATTAAAAGAACCATTTGTTGTTGCACCTGCACCAGTTATAGTAATTTTATCAGAATTACTAAAGTTTGGAGAGATAACTCTATTTAAAACAGTGTCGGATGTAAAACTAACTCCGTAACCTGATACTGCGCCACTATTTTGAAAAATGCCCTTTACATCTTGTATTCCAAACGTTTTTTGCGATTTTACGGAAACACTAAAAGCGATATCTTCATTTACAATTAATTGTTCACCTGCCATAAATTGACCAGTGACATCACTGAGATGAATTGAATTTGTACCACCAGATACAACTGACACATAACCAGTTGCACCACTACTTAAACCTCTTACAAATGATGTCTGGGGAACTTCTGTATTTGATATGTTTTTATTAAGTAATAATTTTGTAAATATTTGAACATCAAACAAGTGTAAATCCCACTCAGTAGTATCACCACTGTAGGCAGCATCAGACACTGCAAACGAATAAATTCTCGCCTCACCTATTTTATCTCCAGGTTGCTCATTATCTGCAGTGGTTCTCTTATTATAAAGTTCGACAAGTGCTGTATCATCATTTATATTAGGTGCAGGTACACCAGAAACATGATTTACTTTGAAAATAGTTCCCATTTGATATGGAACTAGTGCGTTTTCAACTGATTGTTTATCTCTTGGTTTGTCTACATCAATGAGTGTGGATGAATCTAATTCTATATCATATCCTTGTACGTATGCTTTTCCTGATGATACTTTAACAACCATTATATCATCGTCAGGTATGTTACCATTGTCAGTGAATTCACCTGTTCTGTAAACACCATCTCCAGAAATACCATCATTCAAACTATTTAAAACATCTAGTTTAAAGTCATCTAATGAATAATTACCAGATTCCTCAAAGGTTCTTTTTGCAAAGTAATCTCGAATTAAATTATACTCAGTTTCAGAATTTAATACTTTTATTTCACCATTATCAATTCTAAGTAATTCTATAAAATTAGTATCATTAGTATCTGTTAATGCTTTTTTAGCAAGAGTGGTAGTAATTTTTAATCTATCAGCACCTGGTGCTGCGAAGTTGGAGAAGCCCCTTGCATTATCATAAAGTTGACTATCCTCTTTTGCTGTTATAAATTGCTCATCTATATTAAGACCAACTCTATATGATACACCTTGTTGATCATATGGTTCTAATAATATCTTACCAGCTGGAACTTCGACAAAATTACCTCTTATGAAAAAGACACCAGCACCTAATTTTGCAGCTGTTCCAGTAAAACAAGATTCATCATCAATTAGTTTTAGTACTGTTTCACCTGCATTTATGGATGTATTTCCATATACGAATGTTTCATTAACTATTAAATTTTCACCATTGTCTGGGAATAATGCTTCATTATCAGGACCTGAGTTTAAATATTTTACAAAAATTGTTAATTGGTCTATCTGGTCACTATCTTCTGGATATAAGTAATCGTCTATTACAACACTGACACCTGTAGTTTGACTTGTTAATGTTAAACCTTTTAATTCATCCAAATATAAACTTACTGGAATCCCTAAATGTTCAGGTTCAATTATCATTGAATAATATTCTTGATCATAGGCAATGTTACCTGGAATGACCATTGAACCATCTTTGAACATATGTGATCCAAAAGATTCAATTTGATTTTGAAGAATTGACTGTAAAGTGCTTAATTCTCTTGCCTGAACTGGGAATCCAGGTTTAAACAAAACTTTATAAAATTGATCATTAGGATCAAAATCATCATAATAAGGACTTATATTTAAATTTGTTTTTTGTGCCATTTTTTAAAATTCCAAGATGATTTTGATGTCTTCTTTTTGTCTTGAGTTTCTTGTTATAGTTGCTCTATTGTCAAGATAAACTACTTCACCCGACCCTTTATTTATCTCTGGATTAGCAAGACCATTTTCAAAGTTAACTCCTAAAGATATAACTTTATTTCCTTCTGGATTTGTGCTAATACCACTAAAGTTTTGATCTACAGATGCTTGAAACCCACCTGCAGCATTGATTTTTTCTGCACTTGATTCAAAATCAAGAACTTTAGCTTCTGAAGTTATGTTGTTATAATCAGTTTGATCACCAGTGGTATCATTAAAGTATAAGGATCTATCTTGATAATATTTAAGGACGTTTGTATCACTATCAAATGATACTATATAACCTTTTGCTGTTCCATCAGTAACGGTTTGAGTTATTTTTTCACCTATAACAGGTGTTCCTGTTGGTGAAATAACTTTAATTGCATTTACTGATGAAAATTGATTAGCAGTGAATGTGATAGTTGAACCAACACCATTAATTGTTGGATTTTTTATAATACTAATTTGTGCAAATTTTGTATCAGTTGGAAAATCTTTAGTTGAATCATCAAATCTTGCATAAACTAATAACTTATCAGTTCCTAATTCTTTATATAAATCATAACCATGTCCTCTTGATGGTGGTATAATTGGCACTAATTTTGCTCTGACCTGAACCGTGGTATTTTTTTGCACAGGTCCTAAATCAACCATACCATAAGTATATCCTGATCCACCAGATGATACATTAGTTTTTGTAATTTTACCTTCACTATCAGTATCTATAACTACTTTTGCACCAGTTCCATCACCAATTATATCACACTCAACTCCTGACTGATTTTGAGTATATCCAAAACCTTGCTTTTCAATATAAACTTTTCTTATCTGATTATTGTTTATTGTTGAATCACCATTCTCTCTGACTGATTGTATTTGAGTTGTGGTAGCAGTTGACCAATTACTAGGAACTGAAATGTACTCTGTTGAGTCAAACTTTATAATATCGTTTGGAGGAACAGTGAATAAGTATTTCCAAATATATCCGTCACCACTCTCACCTGCTCTTGATGGTTCAAGATCTGTAAAAACGGGTTCGTCTTGAGATGCATTACCAGTGGTCAAGATACCAGTAGATCCATTATCAATACAAACATAAACATCAAAATTTTGATTCATTACATAGTAACTGGAATCATATAATCTAGATGATCCCGTAATAGGGGATGGATTTTTAAGACTGTAATCATGACGATACATCTCATATTTTGTTCCCTGTGACCAATTTCTTCTAGTTATTAATCTTCTTACGTTATCTGTTGTTACTTTTTTACCAAAAGTCATTGTATCACCAACATGATTTGAATAATTGAAATTATCCAAAGGATTTGGTGTTTGTGTATTCCACTCCTCACTTCTTCCAAAACCAACAATAGGTGTTGTTGGGTTTACAAGTCCAACCACAACATAGTAAGAATTAGCAGAGTTTTCAACAGTCTCTACAAAGTTATTTGCGTTAAGAATTCTAAATTGATCAGTTACGATTGCAGCCATATCATTAGCTTTTTTCTATATTTATACTAGGGGAGATCCTTTCTTAAAGCACCAGTGTCTCTAAGTCCAAAATCTCTTCTTTGAATTGTTGGGAAAGTTGAAATACCAGAGTAAAGAGTTTTACCTGTTACTCCTATTGAGATAGGATTAGCAGATCTAACAACTCCACCCCCAGTTAATCTTCCCCATGAGAATCTACCACTGATAGATCCTGTTGATGTAACTACACCTGTTGTATTTACACCAGTCATGATATTACATATTATAGACTTGTTAGCTGGATTTATATCATCAACAAGGTATATGTTATCAAGACAAGTTGTTCCAGTTGAAACAACATCACCATTACTAAAGACAGATGTTACACCATGACCTACTTGAGTATCAAAAATGTAAACAGGATAACCAACCTTTAAATTACCAAATACACCTTTTGGATTACCAGATCCTGAACCTGTATCTTCATTCAGTGTAAATTTAATAGCAGTAGCATTACCATTTACACCACCCGTAACCGCAACACCAATAACATCACCATCAAATCCATCAACAACTGTGAATAAATCAACGTCTTCCTTATTTACTTTAGGAGCAGGTGCAAGAACTTGGGGTGGTTTTGTTTGAGTATAACCAAAACCAGGATTAGTTATAGTAACTGTATTTAGACTACCATTAGAGATCGTAACTGTTGCTGTTGCTGTTGCTAATCCAACAGGTAATGAAGTTGAGGTGGTAATTGCATAATAATTATTAGTCGCTGGTGCAGCTATTGATACTGTCACAGCTGATCCCACATATCCTTTACCTGCGTTAGTAATATCTAAAGATTGTATTGTTCCAGCGATTGATACGATTGCAGTTAATCCAGCAGCAACTAAATCTGTTGATTCTACTATCAAACCTCCAAATGCACCTATTTCAAAATCATCAGTTGTTGAAAAATCTTCTTCATAATTAAAGAATGAAGAACTGTCAACAAAAAATTCAGTATCCCCTACTCCAACATCTGAGATGATTCGAGCAGTTGGATATATTAAAGGTTCAATTGATTCTCTAGTCTTAAATACAAATTCACCATTTATTTTTTTATCTATTTTTTGTTTTGTCCAATGTAATGGTTTGAAGTTTCTTTCATCTATTCCAACACCAGTATATAAATTAGTTTCAACTTCATCTGAACTATTAATAGAGTAAATAACTCTTGATTTTTGGGTTGTAGTAATACCAGAATTTTTTATTAATTGTATCGCATCACCAACCTTTATTGTAGGTTTGACAGATGATCCAGCAGAGACTTGAACTGCATCGACACCCTCAGTTCCTTTATAGAAGAATATGTCAATAATATCACTTGGATCTGGTGCTTGTGCAAACTCAAAAGAAGTTCCACCATCAAACGTATATGCTTCACCTGGATCTTGAACTACTCCATTAATAAAGATTAGAAGTAATGATTTAAGATCGAGTAATGAATTTTCTTCTTTTTCAAAACTTAGGAGATTTGCATTGTATATTAATGGGAATCTTGTTCTTGAACCATCTTGTAATTCTTTGATTGAGTCAATAAAATCAAATTGACCAAAATTCCATGATGAATATTGATCATTAAATATTTCAGTTACTGTTAGTTCAAAATCATTAATTAATTGTGAGGTGTTTAAAAATCTATCAGTTACTAATCCAACAGGTTTGAATACATCTCCAACTTTAAAATTATATCCAGTATTATCTAATTCAAAATTTCTTATTGTAAATGAGGTTGATCCTACACCCACCGTTGTCGCAGCTGCACCAACATCTAATGTTAGAGTCACTCCAGTTCCTGTATCAGTTGTTGATCCAATACCTCTTCTTGAAACTCCTGTAATTGGTAGATTAGAGTAACTTGGTGAATCTACAATAATTCTTGGTTTAGAATATCCTGTTCCAGCATTGTTTATTGTAAACTGTAGAGCACCACCAGTTCCAGTATTTGTAATACCTACATTAACTGTAAATGTATTTGCTGTTTTTGATATAATTGCTAAAGTCGCATTATGCGCTGGATCTCCACCTGCTGAACTTGGAGTAGGACCAGATCTAGGATATGAATGATCAGTTTGGAAATTATCTTGTGCACATCTGAATACAAAAGAATTTGTTGCAAGACCTACCGTATCACTTGTGGTTAATCCATGTGATGCCTTTGTGATTACTAAGTTACCTGTTGCTGGATCATATGTGGCATTTGTAGGAGTGATTGGAGAACCACCAGTAACAGTAACAGCATTGGTTGCTGCGCTGACGAATACATGAGTATTAGAGACAACTGCTGCCGATATATCCGCACTAGATCCATTACCTGATAGATCTGTAACTGCAACAGAAACTGGATTTCTATAACCTGATCCAAATGATAGGTCATTTAAATATTCAAATGCTGTACCAGAACCTACATATGAATGAGTTTGAGTGCTAGTGCCTACATTGACTGTAAAGGTTGTTGCTGAAAGAATACCAGTCAAACCAAAAGACTGATCATTAGCAATTGTCAAGGACGGATTAAAGTTTAAACCATCTAATCTTACAAACTCATTTATATCACCAAAATCATGATTTGATGAAGTTGTAATTTCCAATTCACCAGAAGAATTGTTATATGCTGCAGTGCTAATCGCATATGAACTACCAGTTGTTGCAATACCTACAATTCCAACTATTGAACCACTACCATTTGTAGTTGCCTTTACTTTTGCACCAACTAAATTTGCAACACCTAATCCGCCAGTAGAACCAAGTGATACGATAACTCCACCCCTTGGCAACTGGTTTTGATTTACATCTGTGTCACTGATGATTAATGTTCCATTACTAGATGTTATTCCAGTAAATACAACATTTGTTGCAGTTCCACCTACACCTGCAAAATTATAATTGTTACCAAGATTATTGAATGTAGTTGGAGTCTGAAATATTCCGTTCAGTAATAAAATACTACTTCCTGTGTTAATACCAACTGTATCAGCACCTCCAACTTTAACTCTATATGTTTGATCTATTCCATTAAAATCATTTGATATATCATCAAAAATTGTATTAGTACTATAATCTTTTCTTAAATAAACTCTACCATTAAATTTTGATCTAACTGGTTCAAGATTTGATGGTGTTCTTTGTGATCTATTTGTACCTCTAGGAGGTTCTGTAAAGTGAACAGTGCTATCAACAATATTATAACCACCTGAGAATAATCTTGTAACATCATTTGCAGCATGATTAGTTGCAGCCGATCCAATATATCCTCTATTGACTGTTAATATTTTTACATCACCTGTTTCTGTTATAGGTCCTACAGAAGTTGTTCCTAAACCAACGTTTGTAATTTCCATATACTCATCGTTGATTTTTATTGTATCACCTGTAGTGATAGAGGATATTCCAGTTACACTAAATGTTGTTACACTATCATCAATAGCAAATTCTAAATTAGTTGATATTGGGGTGAATGCAATAGGTGATTGTATGACACCATCAATTGACATGAGTGCTTTTTCATTTTTCTTAAACATTTCAAACTCATGATTATTTCCAGCACCAGAACTTGTAAATGTTAAAGCAATACCTGCAAGAGCATCTGCTTTATTTTTTGCAATAAAGAATGAATCATCTAAATTTTTAGCAATTCCACCTTTAATAGCAAATAGAATCGTTCCATCTGTTAGAGCACCACCTGCAGTAGCAATACCAGATACTGATGCTCCTGTGAAAGTAGAACCTGCTTTATAAATTATTTGTTCACCAGTTTCAAAGAAGTGATCAACAATGGAAAATTCACCAGTTGCTAAATTTAATACATTTGGATCAGATGGATTAAAATTCTTTTGGAATATGGGTTTAGTATTACTTTGTAAGACAAAACTTGTTTTATTAGCCCTACTTCCATTAATAGCATCATATTGTGCAACTGATAAAGACTCAGTAGATGTTCCATATTGTAAATCAAGAGGAATATTTAATAAATCAATATCAGTATAGAATATTTTGTTTAAGATTTGAACTTGAACATTATTTGTACCACCAGTAAATTCAGGATCAGGATGGAAGTTGAAATTTAAATTATTACCTTTTAATGAAGACGAGAATGTACCAATTCCTGATGTGCTACCTATTGATAAAAATGGATATTGAGTAGTAAATGTATCAGTCTCATCATGCACAACTAAAACTTGATGTAATGCACTTGTTGAACCACTTGATACTCTAACTATACTTTTGAAACTTGATACCTCTTCATGTAAGAATGAAGATACTGTTGTTGCTACAGATACATTTGCAAAATTTGATTCAAATCTTACAGTTCTTTCAGAACCATCAATTTGTCCTGAAGATTTAAATCTATATGTGCTAATTCCTGCCGATGTGGTACCAATACCAATAATTGATGATCTCACTGATATTTCATTTAATTCATCATTTTCAAAACTTACAGAAAATATGTCAGTTGATATTCCAGTTGTAAAATCTCCAATCAAGTTTGAATTGAACGATTCTTCAGTATCGGTCATAAATTCCGATAAGAAGGTATTTGTACCGTCATGAGCAGCATATAATTGAACGAAGTTTGTTTCACTAGTTGTAGGATCATTTACCTCAACTGATGCAAAAAATGCATCAATATTGTTTATATTTCCCGATATGATCTCTGATGATGATCCAGAGGATACAATTTTATTACTTCCAACTAAATTAATGAAACCTACGGACTGAGTGCCTATACCTGCTAAATCTGTATTAAATGTATTCTGGAATATTTTTAAATCATAATCATTATTATCAGCATCATCTGGTGTAAATATCAAACTTATCAAACCTGCTGAATCCATCTCAAATTTTAAATCACCCAAATCTGAGGTTGTAGTTACACCTACTGTTTGTTCAGCAGTAAATACATCATCGGCATCTTTGAACAATACCATATCCGATAATTGTACTTTTTTATTATTTGGATTTCTAAGTTGGATTAAATATCTTGCATAATTTGTGTTTATTGGGAGGTCTAAGAATTTTGAGAGAGATGTTGATGTATTTGAAAACAGAGGACTTATATCATCAATTTCTAAAACACGGTTAGTTCTACACTCAATATATGGAGATAATTTTGTATTTTTTAACTTTAAAAATTTAGATTTATTATTAATAGTATCAATATCTAATGCAAAATCAAAGTTGTTAATTGTATCTACACGTTTTTGATCAATAATATCTAAAGCTAATGTATCAAGGAAAGTGGTTGTAGTTACACCAGCACTAGTAACAGATGATATACCAACATCAGCAAAATTCTTTAAACCACTTGTATGAAGTAATCTATTTACTGGATTAATTAAATCTTCATATAATATTGAACTTTTTACTGAGTATGACAAATTTTGATAATAGTTATTGTCAGGTAATACTTGATAATCCTCATTTAGTTTACCAATATTATCTCTCCAACCCTGATTTTGTCTAAGAGAATAATCTACAATAAATTCTCCTTTATTTTCAGATATGACATTTATAGTTGCAATATTTCCACTATTTGCACCTCTTATTCTTTGACCAGCAACTAAATCAAATGCACCAGGTTCATCTTCAACTATCTTTATAAATTCATCGGTAGATTCTGATATTGATAATTCAACTGGTGTAAATACATCACCTATCAAAGCTGATAATTTTTCACCGACATTAAAGTTGAATATCTTTTGAGTTACTTTGAATACAGGGTAGTCATCTTTACTTACAATTTGTGCAAAAAGATTTTGATCTGTTTTTGCTACACCAGGATTACTTGTTACATTAGATAAATTAAATTCAACCGTTGCAGGGTTGTTGTTAATTACCGATGTTACTTTAAAAAATTTAAATCCATTTTCTTGTGAGTTAAATCCATCTCCACCAGTAATTGTATTATCAGTATATTGTTGTATTCCCTCTACAAAAATTTCTTCTCCAACCACGAAAGGTGCAGTACTGAATCCTAAGATCGGTGTTACCAAAGTACAAGTTACTATACCAGTAGATGAATTATATTCTACATTTTTAATTGTTGCACCATTACTATTATTAATAGCAAAAATTTCATGAGTTACTGGTTGTAATCCTCTAGGAGGTACAATTATAGATGCATTTGCAACTGCACTACCATTTATTTGTGCTTGAATGGATCCAGTTAAATCCTCTAATCCAGTATCAGGGTTTACGATGACTAAATCAGGTTCTGTTGTGTAGTTCTTACCACCAGAAACAACTTCAACATCTGTTATTGTGTTTGAATTAATAATCGAAATTATTGGAGAAACAAAAGCTTCTGGTCTAAGAGTATTGTCCGCAGAATATTCAAATCCAGGATTTAATATCCTAACTTCATTGATTCTGTTTATCGTATTTGAATCTGGTAATAAACTAGCATTTACACCTTGTGTAGACGCAATACTTACGAATGATGGTAGTTCTTTGTATCCAACTCCTCCAAAATTTATGGCAACTTTATCAATAGGACCTTTTGCATTTTTAGAATCAGTTGTATAGTTTAAAACTGATGTTTGTGTTGACGCATATGATAGTTGTTCAGGTTCTCTATCTAAAGATATACTAAATGATGTTGATCCTATTGATGAATTGAATATTAGATATTCTCCTCCAAAAACACTGTCTTCATAATATATTGATGAAGGATTTACAACATCAACAAAGTCAGAAGTGCTTATATAACCACTTTTTTGAACATTATAATATAACTTCTCTGGATTATCAATATTATAATTTAAAGTCAACAATGCGTCAGTGGGTTTGTTTATACTTGTAGTTCCGATACCTGCTGTGCCAACACCAGTTACTTGGAAGGTATTAGTAGTTCCAGTTGACACAAATTCATTTTTAAATTCAGAATCATAAAATATTTTAAATTCATATCCTGCAAGAGATGAATGTCCAATACCAAAAACTAAGTTATTATTTCTAATTACATTAATTCTTGGATTTACTAAGGCAAATTCGTGATCACTTCCAGTAGATGATAATTCTAAAATTTTAATTGGTTCAAAAGAATCTAAAATAGTCTCACATAATTTAAAATGATTTTTATCTATTTTAAACACATAATAAGATTCTTTGTCTGATAATCCTTCAATAATATTAGTAGATGTGTAATATACTTTATCACTTGTTTCAAATCCATGATTTACTAAATTGATAGTATTTGTTGATGTATTAATACCACTTGTTGAACAGATTTTTGGATTAATTAGTAATCTTGATTTTATTGGATCATATTTTACATTAACAAAAGAAGATGTTCCTATTCCGACAGATTGATTTGAAACTAAATTTAGGTCTATAACTTCACCATTATTTAAATCATGTGATGTTGTTACACCAATTGTAGAATGAACTCTCTGAAGTTTACCAGTTATCTGATCAAAATTACTTTCAAATGAATATTCAAAACTACTAGAACCTACCTTTGTATCACCAACAAATGATAGTCCACTACTACTGGTTGTTAAACCGACTTGTGTTACTATACCAATGTAATTGTCTGATTTATTAATGATAAACACATCTTGACTATTTCCAGATTCTGGAATACTAAAGGTAGTAACTCCATCATCTTTACTTACTGTCAACGCATAACCAGCATTTGGTTTTGTTAATGTAACTCTTTGATTAGTTTTAAATGGGTGATTAGGTAATCTTATACTCTGAAGAGGAGTTGATACAACTTTTTTTGTTCCTCCTAAAGTTGAAAAAGCAGTTGAACCCAATCCTACAACAGTTCCAACGCCTATGGTTTCATGAGGATTGAAGAATATTTTATCATTTAATTTTGAATTAAATTCAGTGACTGCAAATCCTGTATTTTCTAATTGAAATGTATTTGGTATTAAATCAATTTGAGTTCCAACTGTATGAACACCTGAGACAGCACCTCTCTTAACTCTCAATATATTATTTGAATCAAAAGTATTCAATACAAGTAATTTTTCAGTTCCAATACCTATACTACTTCCTACAGATATTAATGATGGTATATTTGAAACATAAATGTCAGTGACAACACCAGTTGTTGCTGAGTTAGGAATTTCTTGATATAATAATGTTCTTGCAGTGGATATTGCCACATTAAAAGAGTTGTTAAGTCCAGCAGCCGAATCAGTGCTTAATCCACTAATAATTACACGATCTCCATTATTCAAAGGTGGAGATGTTGATATAAACGCTGATATTTCAATATTTTTGTCTTGAATAAAAACAACATCTTCATAAGTATCAATAGTAGTTTCAATTGAAGTAATATCTTTACCTTTTAACCTATCAACAGAGACACTTAATCCACCCCCCTCTGTATTAGTATTATCAAAGACAGCAGATTCTCCAACACGATAATTATCACCATCATTGATAATTTGAATAGAATCAACTGATCCAAAAGAAGTTGATTCGACTATTGTAACCTGACGAGATATCTCATTAGATTCAACTATGAAGTCATTATCTGCAAATTGGTCAGAAACTTTATATGGATAAGTATTTCTCACTAAATTAGATTTTTCAATATTGAAATCTTTTTGATTTAACTTGTAATTATCAATAACGGGATCTGATCTATAAGTATCACCTATAAAATATGGAAAATCTGGTTCTAAAGAGATAGATGTTATGCCTACAAAGTACGCATATGTTCCATTAGGATATTCTGGTGTTCTACAATATCTACCATTGTGAACGTCTAAGTCACCAACGTTAGTGAATACATAATCATCAATAAAAAATCCAACATTAAAGGTAGAGGGTCTGTCAATAATATTTGATTTGTCAAGTTCGTATCCAGTACTTAAAATTCTTATAGGTGAATTTTCATCTTGTGGATCACTATAACCATAAGGTCCATAAATTGGATTCCCATCATATGCCCATCCAACAATTGGTGAATGTTCAATACCATCGTCACCAAAAGCATCATTACCTATTTGAGTAGAGTATCCAACTAATGAATACTTTAATTTCTGTTGAGATTCTAATAGTGCTTCATTACCATACCTTTGGAATGAATTTGTTAACAAACTTCTTATACCAATGTCAAGTTTTAATTCAGTACCTGGTTGTTTTACTACGATAGATGTTTTATCTTCTTGATATTGTAATCCACCCTCAAGTATAATTACATCAACTATTTCACCATTTTCAATAACCGCTCTTAGTTTTGCACCTAAACCAGTTCCTATTCCAACAACTTCTAAATCTGGTGCAGTTTCATAATTTTTACCTTTTGATTGAATTTCAACAAAACTTATCTTCCCGTCAGAAACAATTGGTTTCAATTCTGCATTTTTAATAGATTTTCTTTTAATATTAACTGGTTTTTCTAAATTTAAAATTTCTGATCCATATCCACTTCCCTCTTCATAAAGATATACCTGATCAACAACACCTCTTACCACTGGAGTTGCAGTTATTACACCTACAGTAGTGTTTGCTAATTCAAATTTAAGATTTAATTTTATATCAGGATATTTAAAAACTTGAAAACCAGTTCCTTGATCTGTAAATTTTATATAATCAAGTCTATCAAAATCATCTGTTAATGTTCCACCTAAGCCTGCGTTTGTGAGTCTAAATGAATTATCATCAATTGATAGAACGTTATAAAAAATGGATGTGGTTGAAATTCCAGTATATGTGGTAAGTCCTGTAATTGATTGAGGTTGAGTAGTTCCTAATCCAACATTTGTTGAATAAACTATTTTATCACCAGTAAAAAATCCATGATTTTTGAAGTTTATCGTATGATTACTAGTATTAATACCAGTTGGTTTAACAAATAATTGTCTATTTTGGTAATTATCTCCTTGATTTACAACTCTTATATCTCTTAATGTATTTTCCTCTTTTAATAGTTTAAATTTGTGTATACCTCCTTTATTAAAGGTTGTAAATCCTACTGTGTTTATACCAGCATTATAATCAGTTAAATTTTGAAATAACTTTATTGTATTTGAATTAATAACTAGAGGATAATATGTTGAATTATTTACAAGTGTTGTTGTTCCAAGACCCACTACTGATATGCCATCATTACCAACTGTTCCAACACCTAAAGGATCATTCCCATTTTTATCATAAACTAAAGGTAATCCACTTGATATATGATGATCACTCAAAAATGAAAGAGTTTCATTTATATTATCAATACCACCAGAATCAGATATTAATCTACCATCAAATGGTATCTCTCTCTTTCTTTTTGATAAGATTGGTTCAAAAGTAGCACCTGATCCGTTACCACCCTCAATAGTTACAGACAAAACTTTTTGAATATCAAAATCTTGTGGATCAACCTGAATATCAACCACATTTCCCGAAATGACAGGTCTTACAAGAGCTGTTGTCGTACCAGCTCCTGCTGAATTAATTTCTAAAACAGGTGGATTTATAACATCATAATTATTACCACCATTTAATACTTGGACATTTTCTAATGGTCCAAAAAATATTCTATCCTCAGATTTATAATTAAATATCTCAACACCATTGATTAATATGCCAGTTGAACCTGGTAAAGTCTTTTCTAGATTTGAATTTGTTATAGATGGATTAAGTGGAAACTCTTTTAAATATTTTTGTGCTCCAACTTGTTGATTTACAGTTTTTACTAATGAAAAAGTGTGTGAACCTGTATTTGCTGAAAGAGGTTCAAATTCTTCAAAGTCTGCAATAGGTATGAATGATCTTGATTTATATAAACGAATTTGTTTTTTATTATTTAAAACTTCAACAAAATATGAACCCTCTTCCAATCCTGGCATCACAGTTCCCTGTGCAGTATAAGAAATTTCATCACCTGTAATGAATTTAACATTATCATTAAATGCAATGATACTATACTTTAAAGTATTTGGGTTATAACCTTGTAAATTTGTGTTTGCAGTTGCGTTAGATATTATTGATTGTGGTATTGCAGCAGTTATTGTATATGAAGGTAAAGAGTTTGCAGCAACATACATTCTCTCATCCGAATCATTATAAACATTTGTAATGTCAGATGTTAATATATTATTTCCAAAATCTATATCAACAGTTGAACTATTTGCTGTTTTTATTTTTCTCCTTATATCATATTCTCTATTAGGATCAACATTAAAAGTATTTCCAGATGCATCACTTAAGGGGTCAATATTTATTGTTCTGGTAGAAACACTTACAATATTAACTATACCTGTACCTGCTACATTTTCTTCATTTCTAAAAAGTATTTCTACCTCATCACCTACTTTAATACTAGATTTATCTATATCTCTTGTGAATAAAACAAAATTATTTCCACTAATACTACTTACTTGAAATCTTGATGATGTGTTATAAATCCATGAATTTGCAAATATTTGTTTTCTAGATTTATTAGTTGGAGGATCAATTATCTTTTCACCCACATTTTTTACACTTATCTTTTCACCTTCTTTTAATAATCGTATATCTGTAGTTGGTTTGAATTCTGATAGAACACCTGTTAATCGTAATTCAACTCTTTTGCTTAAATCACCATTTTCATATCCAAAGTAAAATTCATCAGATCTAATATCATCAGTGGTAGATATGGGAGAAACGATATTTTCACAATCAAAGAATTGATTGACAGATTTACTACCATAATATATGTTTGTATTAATTCCAGAGACTACAAAACCAGTAGTTCCAAAACCAACTGTCGAATCAACAGTTATGACACTAGAACCTGCTGAAACATTAGTTATAGACTTAGTTATACCAGGTATTGTAAAGGTACCTTCGATTAAATCTCTTTCATTAAATCCTACAAATAGTCCTAATTTATAATATGTCTTCCCTTTCCTAGTTAAGGGTTCAATTTCAGATACAGATGCTGATATTGCCGCTCTTGTGCTTTCATCTGTAGATTTTACAATTGTTTGTCCTAGTAGATTTACAGGATTACCTACAATTGCTTCTGCAAGAACAATCTCCCTTCTAATATATTCTGCGGATGATGGTTTTAGTAAATATTCTTCTAAATCAACAATTTTTGGGGTCTCATTATATAAAACATTGAATAATATTCTAAAAGATTCTTCAGTTCCTTTAGACTGATATAATGACTTTGAGTTTTTTATAAAATTACTTACATCTAAATTATTAACAAAATCAACTTTTTCTAATCCTGGTGTTAATGTGGATTTTGTTTTTTTATAAAATTCTTTAAGAAATAAAGCACTTAAATTTATGACAGTCGCATCTTGATTGTGATTAGTTGCAGTTGAATCTGTAAAAACTAATTCATCTGGTTGATTTTCAGCATGATATGTTGTGATTCCACTAAAACCACGAATACAACCAGTAAATGTATTTGTAGTTAATCCAGTATATGTGATTACCTCATCATTTATTCTAAAAAGACCATATTCTTTTGGAAACCCTTTTGTAGTCTCAACATTTACTGTTGTTGATGATGTTGTAATACCACTTGTAAGTATAGTCTCTCCAACAACAACTTCTGGTGTTAAATTATCTAATTTAATATATTGATCTAAGTTATCAGTTAAGTCTATTACACCTCCCTGATATTCTTGGGAGACATAATACTGTTTTAAAAATTCTACTGCTTTTGGACTTTCAGATATAAGAAACTCAGGTATTTGACTTTCAATTATCTGTTGGACTTTGACTCTTTTATCAATTCCAGTTGTTATCATATTATCCTCTTATCAATTTTCCGTTTGAATAACTTGAAGTAACTTTATAACCAACACCAGATATCTGCTCACCAGAAGAAATAGTGTCTTTAACCATATTTATCTCACTATCTCCAATAGAGAATGATAAGTATAAATCTTTTAAACCTATAACATCATTTGATTCTGGAAATGCTTGAATTTCTACTATATTGTTAGATTTAGCAGTTGATGTTATATTGATAGTATTTAAAATAATTTCTCCATGAACATAATCAACAACTCCTGCTGATGATATGATTAATTCATTATCTTGAACATCAATATCACCTTTTACCACTGCAAGAACACCTTTTCCACTACCATCTAAAGATCCATCACTATTTTTATTGGGAATATCAGTTAGATACAACATATCATTTTGTCCCTGCACTGTAAAACCAGTGCTTTTTATATTTTTTCCTGCTGGATTAACACGGAAAGCATTTCCGTAACATAATTCATATTGTGCGGATTGATTAACCAATGCTTTTAAGTTTCTCCTTATTCTTACTCTAGTGATGTTAGAAGAAATTGCATCATCAATTTTATCAATTACATTAAGAACCTTACTATACTTAAATCTACCACCAAATTTATTAAGATGAACTGATTGACTATATGTGGTAAGACCATTAATTACTTGTGTCTTTAAATTTGCAGCTGTTGATACTTCTGCTGGATTATAATAAACAAAAGATTCAACTTCGACATAAAGTATTTTTAAATCAATTATTTTTTGATTGATACCAGTTAATGAATAATTTTTTAATTTCGATAGAATCTGTATTTTATCAAAATCAGATACAAATTCACCATTTTTCGGTTTGATTGTGATTGAGACAGTTCCAAATTCAGGTGGATCTAATTCTTCACCACCGACCACTGCAACAGATTCAGTATTAGGATATATTGATTGAATTATAGTCTCGTAATCTCTTGCTGTAACAGCCCTGTACTGCGATGAGTAGAGTCTAGGTGCAAAATACTTGATTGAGTTAATTGACTCAATATCACCCCCATTAGACGCAGCTGAGACAGTTGTAATTACTGGTGTAACCGAGGGTAATAGTATTTGATCAGATGATGAAGTTACACTCGCAGCATATGTAAACACGGAAGGACCATTTCCATTGACACCATCTGTAACTATGTAAGAAACTACAATTTCACTCTCATTATCTATTTTTTTACCAAAAACACCATCTCCAAATAATAATTCATATCTCTCATCAGTTACTTCTTGTATAAGATAAGTCTCAGAGGTGCTTGTAATGTTTAATATATTATCTACTTTACGATATTCTCTTGCTGTATCATCAGTAGGACCTTTAACCTTGACTACAATTGTCGAAGTGTCAATAAATGAGTTTTCAAGTATAAATCTTTGATCTAGAGATCCATCAACTTTAAAAGTTTTAGTAAGATAAGTTCCTTGATATACGACTATGTTTTCAAATGATGATGTGCTTGATATAATATTACCATTTCCGTCTAATGCTTGTGTTGTAGTACTTGTTATAGTTTCTGGAATTGAAAAAACAAAAGATGTGTCTTTTTCAGTACCAACACACACTAAACCTGCTTGTAAAGTGTGAGATGGTGTATTTCCTGATGTTGTTACATCAAAAGATATTGTTGCTTGGGCAGATGTTCTTGATCTTGGTACATATCCGACATTACGAGCAAGTGAAACAACGTTTTCACGCATTGTAGCAGAGTCTAAAAAAGACTCATTTACAACCATGTTTGAGTTAAATGCAGTTATATACGTATTATATGCTAAAGTGTCAATTAAAACAGAAAAATTAGACCCTTCAAAGTCAAAATCTGTAAAATCAGAGTTTGCACGGAGATAATCTTTAATTGAGGTCTTGATTTGGTCAAAATCGAGGTTTGTAAACTTAGTAAAAGGCATTTATCTTGTTGCTTCGAGTATAAATGTGAATTCTTGCACGGGTGTTTCCTGTCCAACAATAGTAAAGAACACCGTGACCTCAAATTCGTTTGTATCTGGTCTTGGTTCAACCTCAACACTTACATCATCTACTCTTGGTTCAAAGTTTTCAATTGTATTTAAGATTTGATCTTGAATTACGGATGCAGTACCAAAATCTACAAAGTCAAATAGGCTATCTCGTACCTCTGATCCCAATACAGAGTTAAAAAACCTCTCAGTTGGGATAGTTTGTACTAAATTTCTTACAGATTTCTTAATTGCATTCTCATTTTTGAGAATTGTAAGATCTTTTGTGACTGGATGAGG
>CEOA01007065.1_pt1 | contig 21264 bp, 29 predicted proteins | sample 530251 | NCBI WGS metagenome assembly CEOA01 (sample SAMEA2619838, study PRJEB7988) | marine metagenome | biome: marine biome (ENVO:00000447); feature: surface water layer (ENVO:00002042); material: "saline water (ENVO:00002010), including plankton (ENVO:xxxxxxxx)" | depth 5 m
TAAGGGCTATGAATCATACGAAGTGAAGGTATACTAATGTTTAAGAAAAAGGTTTTAATTAAGGGTCCTGTGTTATCTAGGTCTGGTTATGGCGAGCAGGCGAGATGTATTCTTAAGGCTCTCCGGTCCCGCGAGGATTTATTTGATATTCACCTAGTGAACATTCCTTGGGGGAGAACAGGACAGCAGTCAGAAGTTACTGAAGAGACAAACTACATAAGGGAAGCGCTGCATAGAACCGCGATACATATTCAGCAAAACAACAATCAACCAGCTTTCGACATATCGATACAAGTTACAATACCAAACGAATTTGAAGCCATCGCACCCATCAACATTGGGTATACGGCTGGCATTGAAACCACAAAAGTAGCGCCTGAGTGGATTGCGAAAGCAAACGAAGCAGTTAATAAAGTTATTACCGTATCAGAGCACGGAAAAAAGGTTTTTGAACAGACGAAGTATGATCTTCGTGATCAGGCCGGTAATGAACACAAAGGTTGGGGTCTTCAAGTCCCTGTGGAGTCTATCAACTATCCTGTCCGTGTATCGGAGCCCAATGAAATTAATATTGATTTTAAGACTAGCAAGAATTTTATTACCATTTCTCAATGGGGCGCCCGAAAGAACTTGGAAAACACCATTAAATGGTTTGTAGAAAAGTTTAAAGATGATCCTGATGTTGGGCTTGTTGTAAAAACGAATACAGCCTCAGACACTGTAATGGATAGAGAGTTTACTCAAAATAGACTGCAGATTCTATTAGATTCACTAGGTGAGCGTAAGTGCTCAGTTTATTTAATTCATGGAGAGCTGCCCGCGGGCGGTCTAGCATGGCTATATGAGCACCCAACAATGAAAGCCTTAATCAATATTGGTCACGGCGAGGGGTTTGGGCTTCCCTTATTCGAGGCTGCATGTCATGGACTACCGCTAATCACAGTCACATGGTCCGGACAGATGGACTTTATTTGCAAACCAAACAAGAAGGGAAAGCTGGTGCCTATGGTGATACCTGTGGACTATGACATCAGACAAGTTCAGAAAGAAGTTGTTTGGAACAATGTTATTGTTGAGGATGCTAAGTGGGCATATGCAAAAGAGTCATCCTTTAAACGCGCTCTACAGGAAAGTTTAGATAAAGAAAAACATTTCCGTGAGAAGGCTAAATCTCTTCAAAAGTATATTTTAGATAAATTTTCTCACGATAAGATTCACAAACAATTTGTTGATTCTGTGCTAGGGTTTGATTCGTCCTCGATTGAGACATTAGAAGAAAAGGAAAGTAACGAGTTGGTTTTGGAATTCGAATGAAAAAACTAGTTTTTATATCTGATTTTTTTGTTAATGAAATTAATGGCGGCGGCGAAATTTGTGATGATGTATTAATTTCCGAACTTCGCGAAAGAGGAGTGAAAGTGTGCTCCTTCAAGTCCAGAGAAGTAACAATAAAGCATATTCAGTTGTATAAAGACTGTGGTTTTACATTTCTAATTTCTAATTTTGTGACTTTAAGTGAGGAAGTTAAAAAATATCTTACCCTAAATCCGGGTCTCTATTCGATCATGGAGCATGATCACAAATACCTAAGAACCAGAAACCCATCAGTGTTTGCAGGCTTTAAAGCACCCCCTCAATTTATCATAAATAAAGCATTTTATAGTGCAGCTAAAAATGTGTTTTGTCAATCTGTAAAGCATGCTGAGGTTTTGCATCTAAACTTAGAGATTGATAATGTAGTCAACTTAGGGTGTTCATTGTGGACGTCCGACCAGCTAAAAAAGATTAAGAATTCAATTAAAGATAAAAACAATAAAGCTTATATTATTAATGATAATAACAAGATTAAAGGAACACCGGATGCTATTAAGTATTGCAAGGAGAAAGAGTTAGCTTTTGATTTACAAGAGAAGAAAAGTTACGATAATTTTATAGAGTGCTTGGGAGAGTATAGTTCGTTTGTATTCTTCCCGCAGACACTAGAGACATTCAGCAGAATAATTCTAGAAGCTCGTATGCTTGGTTGTAAAATTGTCACAAACAATAATAATGGCTGTACCTATGAGCCGTGGTTTAAAAAGCTAAAAGGTGAGGAATTAATAGATTTTGTTGACGCCAGAAGAGATCAAATTGTCACCCTGATTGAGGAGACGACAGGTCTGCCAGAAAAGACTGCCGTAGCTGATGGCGATATCACAGTTATTCTTAACTGCTATAGGCGACCATACAATCTAAAAATGCAGGTTGAAGCCCTTAAGGCACAGTCTGTTCCTCCAAAGCAAATTTGGCTTTGGGTAAACTATCACGAAGACAATAAAGATTTTGATCCATCATCATTGGGAGTGGATCGCGTTTTCAATAATGATTTTAACTGGAAGTTTTATGGTAGGTTTGCGGCTGCACTTTTAGCCAATACAGAATACGTTGCAATATATGATGATGATACAGTTCCAGGGAGTCGCTGGCATGAAAACTGTTTGGATACTATGAAAACAAATGAGGGTATTTTGGGAAGCGCCGGCATTATTCTAAAGAGCGATCGTTATGTTAACCATGATCGATGTGGTTGGCCAACTAAGAATGAAACCACAACAGAGGTGGATTTGGTAGGGCACGCATGGTTTTTCAAGAGAGAATGGTTAAGATTTTTATGGCAAGAGAAGCCAGTCACCTGGGACAACGGAGAGGACATACAGTTCGCTTTTATGGCTAAGGTATATGGGGACATCAAAACCTACTGTCCACCGCACCCAGCAGCCGATCTGAGCCTCCATGGGTCCGTTATGGGGAATGAGTTAGGTATTGATGATAAGGCTACCTCTACAAATTCTTCTGTATCTCATCAGCAGTTTTTCTCTGAAAGAGATATGTGCGTACAAACGGGATTGTCAAAGGGATGGGAAACTGTAAGAGGAGTTAAGTTATCATGATGTTAATATGTTTTGGCACAAGACCTGAGTATGTAAAAATTAAGCCAGTTCTGGAAGCAATCAGGGGGCATATAGATTACAAGCTACTTTTTACGGGTCAACATGTAGATCTATTAAGCAATATTAATGAAGATATTACAGAGCTAGCAATAGTAAACGGACCAAATAGGCTCGATTCGATTGTGGAAAGCCTAATGAACACCAATCCGGATATATTTGATGGAGTATCATCTGTCTTGGTACAGGGGGATACGACCTCAGTTTTTGCAATTGCTTTAGGGGCGTTCCATAGGAGGATAAAAATTATTCATCTTGAGGCTGGACTTCGTTCTTATAACATCGATCACCCTTATCCCGAGGAGTTTAATAGAAGAGCAGTGTCAATTATGGCCGATCTTCATTTGTGTCCCACAGAAGAGTCAGCACAAAACCTAAGATCTGAAAAAGTTGATGGAAAGATATTTGTCGTAGGAAACACAGTTTTAGATCACCTCACAGAGGTGGAAACCAGCTATCAGAATAAAGTGACAGTCACGCTTCATAGAAGAGAGAACCATCCGATAATGAATACGTGGTTCTTAGCACTTGAAGATTTGGCGAACGAATTCCCTCAGTACGAGTTTATACTACCAATACACCCAAACCCCAATGTGCAGAGGCACCGTGATTTGTTAGAAAAGGTTAAGGTGGTCGATCCACTTCCGCATAATGAATTTATAGATCTTTTGGCTAATAGTAGGCTTGTTATTACTGACTCTGGAGGACTACAAGAAGAGTCTTCATTCTTAAGGAAGAAATGCATCGTTTGCAGAGAGTACACTGAAAGAATAGAAGGAATGGGAACGTTCTCAGTAACTTCTACACCCTTAAACTTAAGGGATAACTTTATATCATTAATTGATGATCACATCCCGGAAGGCGAATGCCCATATGGAGATGGACATTCAGGGGTTAAGATTCGTAACGTTCTTTTGTCAGAGGGTTTTTAATGCTGAAGGATTATAAAAAGTCATTTGACTTTCTGCTAAACAAGTTGAAAAATAAGGAAAACTTTGCATTTACTAGATTTTCTGATGGTGAGCTATTCATACTACAAAACAAAACTGTTGTTTTGGCTCAAAATCATTATGTAACGGGAGATGTTAAGGGCTCAAATATCTACACGATAGAGGAGCAAAAAGAGTTCCACCCTGAACAGCATGGGTTTTATCGCAATAAGTTGATGGAATCTTACATTCACAATCAAGATCATTATTATAAGGGAATATGCACCTCTACAGATGGTCATGTTGGTAAAGAAAACTTTGATTGGATGATTGATTGTCATGGCGGCGATCACGAAAATTTAACTTACGCTAATTTGCTCATTAATGCAAACTATAAAAGATTTATTGAAGAGATGATCCCAGCGCTCGTGGATCGTGAAGTATTATACGTTGTTAACGAGAACGCCAACGTTAGCAAGCTTCCATTTCAAGTAGACCACAGCTTTATTATTGGATCAAACTGCATGATAAATAACTACGATACAGTAGATGAAGTAAAAAACTACATTAGCAATAACAATATACAAGATGCTGTTATACTTTGTTCTGCGGCGTCATTAACCAATTATGTCATTTATGAATGCTTTAAAGATAACAATAATAATACATTTTTAGATATTGGCTCCTGCTTGAACCCTCTGTTGGACTTGGAGGGCTGGAAACACACAAGGGGGTATCTTACATCTTACTGGCTAAATTCTGGTAGTCCGTTTGGGAGTCAAGTAGACCAATGGGGCTAAAACTTTTTGTTAAGAATAGAGAAGATTATTGGGAATTCATCCGACAATTAAGAAATATGGATGGCGTAAGGCAGGGTTTTATTCAACAAGAGCACATTGAACCCGACAATCATAAAATATATATGAAAAAGTACGGTCATTTGTATTATATTTGTACTGTGGAAGGCACTCCTGCAGGATACGTTGGCGTAATCAATCACGATATCAGAGTCGCGACCCATCCGGATTTCCAAGGGCAAGGTGTAGGAGCCTTCATGATAGAAAATATAATGAAGCTCGACCCACAGGCATATGCGAAAGTTAAAGTGGAAAACAAAGCTAGCTTAAAATTGTTTGAAAAATGCGGATTTATAAAGCAATATTACATATTGGAAAAAAATAATGAGACACAATCCATATAAAATTGTAAAAATGTTTGAAGAGGAGATGGCAGACTATACTGGTGCCCCTTATGCTGTCTCTGTAAACAATTGCACAAATGCTATTTTTTTATGCTGTGAATATTTCGGTGTAAAAGATGTTACGATACCAAGACGAACATATCTATCTGTGCCACAGTCAATTATACAGGCCGGCGGAACAGTTCATTTTGAGGACGTCAAGTGGCAGGGGGCATATCAGTTAAAACCCTATCCTATTTGGGATGCTGCGAAGCGTCTAACTTCTGGCATGTACATCCCGGGATCTCATATGTGTTTATCTTTTCACATTAAAAAGCATCTTAAAATTGGAAAAGGCGGTATGATCCTTACTGATAATAAAGAGCTTGTTGATTGGGTGCGAGAAGCACGATATGAAGGCAGGAGTGAGGGAATTAGATATCAGGACGACGATATTGATTCCATGGGATGGAACATGTATATGACTCCTGAGCAGGCTGTTAGAGGTCTTATGCTTATGCAGAATTACCCTGAACATGTACCAGACATACCAGAAGATCCTCCATACCGCGATCTTACAGAATTTACGTTATTTAAAGACAAAGGCAACTCGAAATGATATATGTAATCACAAACCACCACAAGCATGATAGGTTTCTAAACCTGCAAGCAAAATATCTTCAGAAGTACACAGGGACAGACTATAAGGTGTATTGCGGTCTTTCAGAAGTGTCAAAAACTCATGGAGAAAAACAATATTTTACAAAACATTATTTCTTTGATCTTTCTGGAGTTAAAAACGATCATGGTGTCAAGATGAACTACCTGACAGAAATGATTAAAGATAGAGAAGAAATACATGAGGATGATATTCTCCTATTTTTAGATGGGGATGCTTTTCCAATAGCGGATTGGGATGAGCAAGTCCGCTCCCATTTGGTGGACAATGCTTTGTCCTGTGTTTACAGAACAGAGAACCTAGAACCGTTACTGCCAGACGACCATAAGCCATATCCTCACTTATTGTTTGTCGCCGCTAAAGCTAAATTTTGGCTTGATAATAATCTAAGTTGGGAAAGAGATGTACAGAAGGGTGTTTTAGCTTATGGACCGTTATTGAAGTTTTGGCTTGAGGAAAATGGATACACAACAAGAGGATTGTATAGAAGCAACAAGGTAGATGTCCACCCATTGTTCTTTGGTGTCTACGGTGATTTAGTATACCATCATGGATCTTCTAGCGGTAATCCCAATGTTTACGATTCTTTTGATGTTTGGAGTCGAACGGGACTGAACGATACTGATGAGTTAGACATCAAATACTGTGATCTTGATTTAAGGTATCCTAGTATACCAAATTTTAATGGTAGCTTGTCTGAACTTGTGTATCAGTACATTTTAAGGGACGACAATTTTATTCGAAACTTTTTTATGGGTGTAAGATAGAGTGCCGGAAGTTATTAAAAATTACGATCATGAAAAATACAATTTTTCTTCAATGATCTTAAGACTCTTTGAGGGAGCTAATTCGTTAGAGCAACTTCACTTGGTGCTTCCTCCTGAAGAGTCTTATGGAATTGTAAATTTTGAAAATGATAATGAAACGTGGTTCCATAAAGTTTTTTATCATAAGCTAAACAAAGGCTGGAAAGAATTCGAGATGATGTACAATAATTTTATATCAGATACAGTTGTTTCAGTTATGGGTCATTCTGATTTTGTATTTCAGGCTAAGCCCACGTTTCGAGTTCAGGTTCCTAATAATAAATCTGTTGGCGAATATCACCGCGATTATGATTACAACCACCAATTGGGAGAAATTAATATTGTCTTAGCCCTTACAGATATGAAAGATAGTAGTGCAATATGGATCGAGTCTGTACCCGGCTTGGGAGACTATCATCCAATGAATATGTGTAAGGGTCAATTTGCAGTTTTTAATGGAAATACTTGTACTCATGGAAATAAATTAAACGATACAGGCAACACGAGGGTGAGCATGGATTTTCGCATATTGCCCAAAAAATATTATGATCCTGACTTTCACAAAACATCTACCAGCAAGGGCATCCCGATGGTAGTGGGAGGATACTACAGTGAAAATAGATAAAGTTTTAATTTATGGATCTTCACATTTTTCTCAAGTTATATGTGATTATTTATTAGCCCATAGCAATTATCAGTTAGTGGGGTATATCCCTTCGCATAGGCCAACGATAGAAGGAAAAATGCCCATCCCACAAGTTAGTACCACTGTAGAACACGATATTAAATTATCACTCCAGTATAATAAAAAAATACTTGATATTGATAACGCCTACAACATGCATACAGGTCTCCTTCCAGAATATGGGGGAAGGGATATATTTGCTCACACAATCAAAAATAAAGAATACCAACAAGGATTAACGTTTCATAAAATGACAGACCAATATGACCATGGTCCGATTATAAGCAAAGTAACATATCCAGTTTTTGAAAAAGATACCCCGTTGTCCCTGTATGAACGTCAACTTTATGTTGCGCCTCCCTTTGTGTGTGCAGCCTTAGATCTGCTTGGTAGCTTGTCTAAAAAAGAAATGATGAACTGTTTTAAGCAGACTCCTACGATGTACAGGAGGACTCACAAATTGTCACCCTCATTTACCAAGTATAAAGAGAGGATTGAGAATGAAAATTATTAACACATCAATTGACGGTGTTTTGATAATTAAGCCTACGGTTCATAGCGATGATCGTGGTTATTTTGTTGAGACATATCACAAGGAAAAACTTAAAGATCTAGGCTTAGATTATAATTTTGTCCAAGACAACCAGTCGCTTTCCCTACATGCAGGTACAGTACGAGGGTTGCACTATCAATTAAACCCTAAACCAATGACAAAGTTAGTTAAGGTTCTACACGGCGCAATTTACGATGTGGCAGTGGACATTAGGGTCGGGTCCCCTACCTATGGTCAGTATGTCGGAGCAATTTTGACAAGTCAAAATCAAAGACAGCTTTTAATTCCTGCAGGCTTTGCACATGGCTTGTGTACTTTGGCTCCAAATACGGTCGTAACATATAAGATCGACCAGTTTTATGATTCGTCTTTAGATAGAGCATTTGCTTGGGATGATCCAGATATTGGAATAGATTGGTCAGTTAGCAATCCCATTGTTTCTCAAAAAGACAGAAACGCTCCACCTTTGCGAAAGGCGATAAACAATTTTAAATTTCAAAAGCGAGATAACACATGATTCCATTATTTAAAGTACATACACCAGAAAACTTAGGCAAAGCACTTGAAGAAACATTTCAATCTGGATTTATTACCGAGGGTGATAAGTCGGATAGATTTGAGGAAATGTTTGGAAATTTTATAGGCAATGATGATTGCTGTTTAGTAAACAGTTGCACTAGTGCTCTGACACTTGCTTACGACATGTCGGGTGTTGGACCAGACACAGAGGTAATCTCTACTCCTATGACGTGCATGGCTACAAATGAGCCAATCCACCAAATGGGTGCAAAAATTGTGTGGGCTGACGTCGATCCAGAAACAGGAAATATAGATCCACAATCTGTTAAAAACAAAATAACTAGTAAAACTGTAGCTATTGTTGGAGTTCACTGGAGTGGACTACCGTTTGATATTGACGGAATTGGTCAAATAGCAAAAGAGAATGGCTTAAAAGTGATTGAAGATGCGGCACACGCTTTAGGTTCAAAATATAAGGGAGAATATATTGGAAACCACAGTGATTATGTTTGTTTTTCCTTTCAAGCAATTAAACACTTAACAACGGGAGATGGCGGGGCCATATTTGCCAATAATACTAAAGATGCCAACTTAATTCGAAAGCTTCGCTGGTTTGGGCTTGATAGGAAATATAAAGGAAGCAAATGGGAGCAGGATATAGACCGAGCTGGCTATAAGTTTCACATGAATAACATAAATGCTACGATTGGCTTATCACAGATGCCACACCTAGAAAAGATTATCGGCTCTCACATTAGTAATGGAATATTTTATGATCGGGAAATTAATAACCCCTACATTAAAAAATTACGAAAGGATAGCGACAAAGAATCAGCATACTGGATCTATTCGGTCTTAGTGGACAGTCCACAAGAACTTAAGCAGTATCTAGCAGAGCACGGGATCGCCAGTGATGTGGTCCATGTCAGGAACGATAAGTATTCTGTTTTTAAAGAGTACAGATCTGAAAACCTTAAGGGATGTGATTATTTTTGCTCTAGCCTTTTGAACATCCCGGTTGGTTGGTGGTTAACTGCCCAACACCGAGATCATATAGTAGCTACCCTGAACGACTGGAGAAAATAGAGTGCTAACTTTCATTCAGTTGGGACGATTGGGTAGATTGGGAAATCAGCTTTTTCAATACGCCGCTTTAAAATCTTTAGGACTTACTAAGGGATATGAGGTTAAAATACCCAACCCTTCAGAGTGCGAATGGCATGGGCAAAAATGCTTACTAGAAAGTTTTTCACTAGAGTGCGATTATTTGAATCGGTCAGATGTCAACTCTATTCAATATGCTTATAACGAGCCCAATATCAATCGTTACGACACAAATATTATCAATTTACCAGACAATACAAACATCTCAGGGTTTTTTCAGAGCACTAAATATTTTGAATCTCATGAGGATCAGATCAGAAGAGAATTTACTATAAAGAAAGAAATAGAAAACGAAGCAAAAGCAAAAATCTCACAAATTAAAAAAGATCATAAATGTGAATTAGTTAGCTTACACCTTCGAAGAGGCGACCTGACAGATGGAACAACTGGTGAACAAATAAATTATTTGGGTCACAACAACAATTTTGATAAGAATAGTATTTTTGGATCTTACCTTGAGTTAGCCAAAAAACAGTTTCGTAATAAGAGAGTAAAATTTCTTGTTTTTTCGGGTGGTAGTAGGCTGGGAAATAACAATACCCTAGATATCCAGTGGTGCAAGAAGGTCTTCAAAGGCGAGGAATATGTATTTTCCGAAGGAAATAGCACACTTCAAGACTTCGCGATGATAAAAAACTGTGATCACAATATTACATGTCATGGCACGTCTTTTGGCTGGTGGGCTGCTTATCTTAATGAAAATAGAGAAAAAATTGTGTGTGCTCCAAAGTATTATTTCTTAGACGAAAGAGAACTGATTAGAGAGGCTTTTCACCCGCAAGAATGGAAAAAATTATGAAAAAGAAAATTAACTCTGCTTTAACTGAAGAAATACAAGATTATTGGAATCGTCGCCCGTGCAACATTAGGCACTCCAATAAAGAAGTAGGCACAGTAGAATACTTTGACGAAGTAGAGAAAAGAAAATATTTTGTAGAACCTCATATACCCCCCTTTGCAGACTTCTCTAGATGGAAAGGCAAGAAAGTTTTAGAAATTGGCTGCGGGATTGGAACCGATAGTGTGAATTTTGCTCGCTATGGCGCTAACTTAACCTGTATAGAACTTTCTGAAGAAAGCTTAAATATAGCTAAGCAGAGATTTGAAAAATTTGGTTTAAGCGCAAATTTTCACTTAGGAAATGCAGAAAATATGTTTGACTTTTTGCCTAAAGAAGAGGTCGAAGAGGGATATGATTTAATTTACTCTTTTGGTGTAATACACCACGCAGAGCATCCTGAAAAGATATTTGATAATGTAAGCACGTTGCTAAAAAATAAGGGGCAGTTTCGATGCATGTTATATTCAAAGTACAGCTTCAAGCTTTTTGATTTTATGCACTTAGAAAACATATGGGATTTTTCTAAAAGCGATGATGTCATACAAAAGTTTGCTGAAGCCCAAGTAGGGTGCCCCAGAGCTGTAACATACACTTTTAAAGAAATTAAAGATATCTTGTCGTCCAGACAGATACAGGTTGATTCTATTTGGAAAGATCATATTTTCAAATACGATATACCTTCATATATTGAAAAAAAATACGTTGTGAGAGATTGTTTTAAAAATATGTCAAGCCAAGATTATAATTCTTTATGCGAAGAGATGGGGTGGCATACGATGATAATTGGAAGAGGAGAAAAATAATGGAAACTAACAGACTTCAGCAAGACATATCAGCATGGCTTAGGGAATATTTGGAGAAGAGTGGCTTAAAAACTTTTGTAGTAGGCGTTTCTGGGGGCATTGACTCCGCTGTGGTGTCTACCTTATGCGCCATGACAGGGGTTACAACAGTCGCCGTTAATCTTCCGCTTAACTCAGAACAGACAAATACAGATCTTTCCAATTTGCATTTAGAATGGCTTACAAACAAGTTTAACAATGTTACCACAGATATTATTTGCTTGGATGCTGTTTACTCCGCTTTTAAAAAAGTTGTGGGAGATTATAAGAGTGATTTAGGATTTGCTAACAGCAAATCTCGATTGCGTATGGTGGCCTTATATCAACTAGCAGCATCTTCGGGCGGCTTGGTTGTTGGGACTGGAAATAAAATTGAAGATTTTGGAGTAGGCTTCTTTACCAAGTATGGTGATGGAGGTGTTGACATTTCTCCGATTGCAGATCTTACAAAGACGCAAGTGAGGCAGCTTGCCGATCATTTAGGAATCTCTAGAGAGATTATAGAAGCGCCACCAACAGATGGGCTCTGGGAGGATGCTCGATCAGATGAGGACCAAATTGGAGCGTCTTATGAGGAGCTAGAATGGGCGATGAAATATATTGAGGAAAATCAAGCTTATTCCTTAACTGATCGACAAAAAGAAGTTATTATTATATACAATAAATTTAATCAATCGAATGCCCACAAGATGAAGAGTATTCCTGTATACAAGATTGGAGAATAGAGTGAAGAAAATATCTGTAATTGGAGTCGGCAGACTTGGACTGTGTTTTTCCTTAACCTTGGAGAGAGCAGGATATGATGTTGTGGGATGCGATATTAATGCCGAGCACGTAAGCCAGATCAATCAAAAGACTCTTAAAAGCCCAGAGCAGGGTGTTGAAGATATGCTTAGCGATGCTGTCAACTTTAAAGCTACTGTGCATATGGACGAGGTTCTTAATCATTCCGATGTGTTGTTTGCAGTGGTTGCTACTCCGTCGCTGGAGAATGGAAGATATGATCATTCGCAAGTTGATAGCTTAGTCCAGACATTAAAGACTTTCGGAGTCCAGCAAGTGCAAAAACACTTAGTAATATGTTGCACCACAATGCCGGGTTACTGCGATACTGTGCAGCAGCGCCTTGAAGACTATAACTATACAGTTAGCTATAACCCAGAATTTATCGCACAGGGGACAATTTTGAGAGATCAAGCAAGACCAGATATGGTGCTCATTGGCGAGGGCTCTAAAGAAATCGGAGACACACTTCAGGACATCTATGAAAATCACACTGCTAATGAGCCCCGTATTTGCCGCATGACGAGAACTGAAGCCGAGATTTGCAAAATCGCTCTGAATTGCTTTGTAACAACAAAAATTTCCTTTGCCAACATGGTTGGGGATATTGTGATTAGATCTGGAGGCGATCCCCATACAGTCTTATCAGCTATTGGCAGCGACTCTAGAATTGGAACACGATATCTTGGATACGGCTATGGATATGGTGGTCCATGCTTCCCGAGAGACAACCGGGCGCTGGGTATCTATGCGGATGATATTGAGATGCCCTCCGATATTAGCGCGGCAACAGATAGCATTAATAAGAAACACCTAAATTTTCAAATCTCAAACTTCACGTCGCAGCATAGACCGCAAGAACCTGTAGAATTTGACACAGTGACTTATAAGCCGGGAACGACTATTATCGAAGAATCACAACAACTTGCTTTTGCAGTTGGGATTGCAGAAGCAGGATACGATGTCACTATCAAAGAGCATCCTGACACGATTAGTCAAGTACGTGAGATATATGGTGAACTTTTTAAATATGAGGAGAGAAAATGAAAACAGCAGTTGTTTTAGGCGCGGGAGGATTCATCGGTGGCGCGATGTGCAAAAGACTTAAAAGTGAAGGCTATTGGGTCCGCGGCGTAGATATCAAGCGCCATGATTTTTTTGATATTACAGAAGTTTGCGATGATTTTGTTCAAGGCGACCTAAGAGATCCAGAAGTTGTTCGAAAAATATTTCTATGTCCCGTAGAGGATTATCCAGTTTATACGGCTGCTGATGAAGTTTATCAGTTTGCTGCCGATATGGGCGGCGCCGGCTTTATCTTTACTGGCGAGAATGACGCAGACATTATGCACAATTCAGCTTTAATAAATCTTCTCGTTGCTGAGTATGCTACAAAGCAAAAAGTAGGAAAAGTATTTTACTCTTCCTCAGCTTGTATGTATCCAGAATACAACCAGTTAGATCCAGACAACCCTAAGTGCTCAGAGGATAGCGCTTATCCAGCTGCACCTGATTCAGAATATGGATGGGAAAAGCTATTTAGTGAGCGTTTATATCTAGCTTTTGCTCGTAACCACGGGCTAAATGTTCGAATTGCTAGATATCATAACATTTATGGACCAGAGGGAACATGGCAAGGTGGCAGAGAAAAAGCTCCAGCAGCTTTTTGCAGAAAAGTTGCCGAAGCTAATAATGGTGGCGAGATTGAGGTCTGGGGCGATGGAAGCCGAACACGATCATTCCTTTATATAGACGAGTGCATAGAAGCCACTCGACGCCTAATGCAGTCTGATTTTGAGGGACCAGTAAATATTGGATCTGAAGAGATGATAACCATTCAAAACTTTGCTCGCTTGGTGATCAATCTATCAGGAAAAGAACTGGGCATTAAAAATATTGATGGGCCTCTGGGCGTACATGGTAGAAATTCAGATAACAACCTTTATGAAGAGATGATTGGATGGAAGGTTTCTGAGCCGTTGCGAGAAGGCATGAGCAGGACCTACGAATGGATTTCAAAACAAGTTAAGGAAAGTGCGTGATTGTTGCTAGAAAAGAGGGAGGAGAGTATCCCGATTGTATAGTTAAATACTTTAACTTCAATGAGTACGCCAATCATTCAGAGAACAAAGTTTTCTTTTGGGGATGGGCATGCCTTTCAGATGATGATTTAAAGAACAAATATAAACATTATGAACATCGTATTTTTCTTGATACTGCTTCTCCATGTGCTTTTTTAGATACTCAACCTGACTTTATTGAGAAAGCTAGGTACTTTACAAAAATTTATACCATATGTCCGCTGACATCTGAGATGCTGAACTTAAACGGAGTTAATTCGGAAGCGGTGTGTTTCCCCTATCCGGAGAGGTTTTTTAAGTATTATGGTGCCGACGAGTCTTTAAGAAATAAAAAATATGATTGTATCTATTATGGTCAAATCCACGATGACTCTTATAAGCCAATGGTAAAAGAGATTGCAAAATATAATCATAGGTTTACAACAATTTCTTCTCATGGAATTGATCAAGAATTGGCTAGCTTGGTAACGAACTATAATCTAACAACGCCTGAAAAATGGCGATTGTTAAATTCATCTAAAAGCTGTGTTGGCATTAATATGATTTTTCCTAAAGTTATTCCACACGCTGATTTTTATTTGAAAGAATATAAAACTTCTAATAGAATTGAAGATATGTTAAGAGGCGAAACAATGCCGCAAATGAAAACGAGAATGGTTGAGTCCGCTGCCTCCATGACGCTAATGTTGATGTACAAGGACAAATATTCAGTTATTGAGGAGTGGTTTGAGCCTGATAAGCATTTTTTGTATTGGGAAAACATCGATCATCTTAGAGAAATACTACATGATGTTCACAATAATTATGATAAATATTGGGGCATTGTAACAGCCGCTAACAAGCATGTGGAGCAATATAGTGTTTCTAATTTTTGGAGAAAAATAAATGAATAGTAGCTTCTGGAAAGGTAAAAAAGTCTTAGTAACTGGCGCTCATGGCTTTGTAGGCAAAAACTTAATGACTCTTTTGTTAAAAGAACAGGAAAAGAATCATTTTGTTATACTTGCGCCAACTAGAAACGATGTAGATCTTACCAAAGAGGAACAAGTATCAAAGTACTTTTCCGAGCATAAACCAGATATTATTCTACACTTGGCGGGTAAAGTGGGAGGAATCGGTGCCAACAAAGCAAGGCCGGCAGAATTCTTTTATCAAAACATCATGATGGGCTCCCTTGTGATGCACTACGCTTATGTTAATGGTGCTGAGAAAGTTGTGGCATTGGCAGCCGGCTGCGGATATCCCAAGATGTTACCCGTTCCTTATACTGAAGAAGACTTCTGGAAAGATTTGCCCGATGAAAATTCTATTGGGTATTCTATGGCAAAGAAGAATTTGATAATTCAGTCGTGGACATATCGAGAACAATATAATTTCAATTCAGTAATCTTGTTGCCTGCTAATCTTTATGGTCCTCATGATAATTTTGATTTAGAAACATCGCATGTCGTTCCGGCTTTAATCAGAAAGTTTATCGAGGCTAAAGAACGCGGAGATAAGAAGGTGGTAGTGTGGGGAACTGGCGTAGCATCCAGAGAGTTCTTATATTCTGTAGATACAGCACAGGCTATCATTGACATGGCAGAGAGGGTAAATGAGACAGGCCCATTTAATCTGGGCACCGGAGTGGAGACTACTATTAGGGAATTGGTGGAAGCCATTGGAGAACTTACCGGCTTTGATGGAGAGATAGTTTGGGACACGAGCAAGCCCGATGGGCAACCTAGGCGATTTTATGATATGCAGAAGTTTCAAGAGGCAGTCGGATATGTTCCATCAACAACAATAGAAGATGGATTAAAAAAGACTATAGAATGGTATAAAGCGGAAAAGCAAGGATATAACTAATTTACTAGTTGCATTCTAGTCAAAAGATGTTATATTGAATTATAATTAAAGGTGATACAAAAAAATGTCAAATCGTAAATATTTACCAACTCTGTCGGAACTAATTGATCGGCTATCGATAGCCCAACTAAAAGAGGTTTTCATATCAGAACACAGAGACGAATATGCCCAAGAGATAAAGGATATCTTACATGATATTGATTTATTGCTAGCTGATGCGAAGGTTGATGCTGAAACTCTGCGAGCAATCGTAGTTCTTTCGCAAATGAATCTTCATATTTGGCACAATGAATCAAATTATCGTAAAGGTATTAAAGACGGAAATAATCTAGAATTAACGCATGGATTAAATGGCATTCGAAACACCGCCAAAAACAAAATTCAAGAAGTTGTTGGCGGCAGAAAAGACTACAAGATTGATTGTCTTGCGGCTGAATTTAAAGATTGGGAGATCAGTTGGGAGTAAAGATTCTAGTAGTAGGTGATGGCTGCACTGATGTTTATGTTTATGGAAAGTGTGATAGGCTTTGCCCTGCTGCTCCTGTTCCGGTTTTTATTCCTGTGCATCGCAAAACTAATCTTGGAATGGCAGGGAATGTTTACGAAAATATATTAAGCTTAGGACTTGAATGCGAACTTGTATGCAATGACGCTTCTAAAATTGTAAAAACTAGATTTGTTGAGCATAAGAATAATCACATGATTATGCGTCTAGATAAGGGAGACGTGAGCGACGAGCGTATCTTCGAAAGAATAAAGGACAGGCAGAAGTGGGTTAACTACATCAAACAGTTTGATGCCATCATAATTTCCGATTACAATAAAGGTTTCTTATCAGAAAAAGATATAGAATTTATATCTAGCAATCATGATATGGTATTTTTGGATACTAAAAAGTTGCTCGGCTCATACGCTCGAAACTGTAAATTTATTAAAGTTAATGAATACGAGTATGAAAGAAGTAAACATCTTTTGGAGAATTTACAAGATTGGATTCAAGAAAGCCTAATCGTAACCCTAGGTTCTAAAGGGTGCAGGTATAAAGAGGGCACATACCCAGTGAAAAGAGTTGAAGTTAAGGATCTAACTGGTGCTGGAGATTCATTTTTAGCTGGACTAGTACATAAATATATTGAAACAAACAATATTAAAATCAGCATTGAATATGCAAATGAATGTGCAACAAAGGTTGTACAGCAGAGGGGCGTAAGCACGCTATGACGTTTAGTCGGTATTACCAGCACTATTTGTCACTGCACCAGAACAAAGTAAACAGAAGATTGCATGTCTTGGGGCAGGTATCTACAATATTATATGTTATACTATGTTTGACAAAGCTGCCGTTAATTCTTATTGTATTTTCGCCATTTGTTGTTTATCCTTTTGCGTGGTCAGGGCATTATTTTTATGAGAAAAACAAGCCCGCCGCATTTAGCAACCCCGTATTTGCAAAAATGGCTGACTGGATTATGTTAAAAGATTGGATTCTAGGGAGAGTAGAGCGATGAAAATTTTGATTACAGGAGGCGCAGGATATATCGGTAGCGAGCTGGTACAATTTTTACTGCCTCAACATGAAGTAACAGTTTTAGATAATTTAATGTATGGGCATGATTCCTTGCTACGATATGTTCAGAACGATAAATTCAATTTTATCAAGGGAGACGTTAGAGATACGTCGCTTTATAAAAAGCTACTTGCAAGCCATGATGTTGTGATACCGTTAGCTGCTCTTGTAGGATTTCCTTTGTGCGATCGAAAGCCAGTTGAAGCAACACAGACAAATCTTAATGCCAATCGTTGGTTAGCCGAAAATAAATCCTTAGATCAGATTGTGTTATATCCATGCACCAATTCAGGGTATGGAAAGAGTATTGATGGATCTGTAGTAACAGAAGAGTCTCCTCTAAATCCTGTTTCGCTTTATGGCAAAACCAAGGTTGAGGCCGAGACAATCTTTAGAGAAACAGAAAATTGTGCAACGTTTAGACTTGCAACAGTCTGTGGTCCTTCGGGCAGGATGAGGACGGATCTCCTCGTAAACAATTTTGTCTTGAGGGCATTAAGAGATCGTGTCATAGTGTTGTATGAATGCGAATTTATGAGAAATTATGTTCACATATGGGACGTCTGTAGATCATTTAAGTTTTTACTAGACAATTGGGAAGACTGCAGAAACGAAACTTATAATCTTGGACATGATGAGATGAACATGAACAAGCTGCAATTAGCTGAAAAGATAGGCGAGTATCTTCCGCTTGAAATTATCAAGGCAGAGTTCACGAAAGATCCAGATGTTAGGGACTACAATGTCAGTAGCCAGAAAATTTATGATAAGGGATTTGAATGCCTGTATGATCTAGATACGAGTATTAAGCAACTTATAAAAGCCTACTCTTTAATAGACAGCCCTTGGTATGCAAATTACTAGGACAATATTCACAAACGGATGTTTCGATATTCTTCACAGAGGGCATTATGAGCTTCTAAGATATTGCTCATCTTTGGGAAGGGTGATAGTGGGGCTGAACAGCGATTCAAGCGTGACTGACCTTAAGGGACCTTCTCGCCCTTTCTTTAAGCAAGAAGATAGAATTTTTGCTTTAATGTCTTGTAGATATGTTGATGAAGTTATAGTGTTTAATGAAAATACACCTTATAACTTAATAAAGAGTATCTCTCCTGATATTATAGTCAAAGGTGGGGACTATGTAGCTGATCGCGTTGTAGGGAGTGATCTTGCAGAGGTGAGAATATTTAACTTCATTGACGGCTACTCTACCACTAGAATTTTAGAGAGACAATGACATACGTTTTTGATATAGATGGTACAATCTGTACTGTATCGGATGGGCAGTATTCAACTGCTAAGCCCTTGCAAAGTAGAATAAACAAAGTGAATACCCTATATGATGAGGGGCATGAAATTATATTTCAAACAGCTAGAGGAATGGGGCGCAGTGATAATTCCGAGTCTTTTGCATATGCTAAGTTTTACGAATTTACAAAGCAGCAGCTCAAAGATTGGGGAGTTAGGTATCACTCGTTGTTTTTAGGAAAACCATCCGGAGATATATACGTAGACGATAAAGGAATAAACGATGAAGACTTCTTCAACGCAAGAGATTAAGTTTGTCCCCAAAGGTTGGGGGTTCGAAAAATGGATTGTTAACAACGAGGAATACTGTGGTAAATTACTTTATTTTGCAAAGGGCAAAAAATGCTCTTGGCATTATCATGTAAAGAAGGACGAGGTTTTCTATATACAGTCAGGAAAAGTTTTGGTTAAATACTCTGATAAAGATGACTTGGATAATGCTAATGAGGTCATACTGGGTCGAGGGGACAACTTTCATGTTTATCGAGGACTTCGCCACCAGATGATGGCACTAGAAGATACGGAGCTATTTGAGTTCTCAACTCAGCATTTCGATGAAGACTCCCACAGGATTGAAAAGGGAGATTAATATGAAATTGGTAGTTATTACGGGCTGCTTAGGGTTCATAGGATCGTATGTCACAAGACAAGCCCTGGACAAAGGATGGAAGGTATACGGAATTGATAAATGTACATATGCATCAAACCCAGAGCTGTTGCACGAGTTTAGTGCAAATAACAATTTTACATTTTTAAAAGAAGATATAGCAGACCTGCAGAGTTTGCCTGATTGTGATTACGTTATTAATACTGCCGCTGAAACCCATGTTGGCAACAGTATTTTGGATAGTGCGGATTTTATTCACACCAATGTTGCCGGTGTAAAAAACTTATTAGACCTGATTCGGAATAAGCCCGACAACATATGTAAAAAACCAGTATTCTTTCATTTCAGCACCGATGAAGTATATGGGGATATTAAAACCGGCTCACATACCGAAACAGATCTTCTAAACCCCAGTAATCCATATTCAGCCTCCAAGGCATCGTCTGATATGTTAATAAAAGCATGGGCGAGAACCTATGGGGTAGAATACATTATTTTTAGACCCACGAATAATTATGGAATTTACCAACATCATGAGAAACTGGTACCTCTGGCCATTAAATTACTACAGTGGGGCAAAAAAATTAGACTTCACGACGCTGGAGAGCCAATAAGAAATTGGCTTCACGCGTCAGATACAGCACGAGCAGTTATGACAATAATAGAGAATGGATCTGTAAACGAGATTTATAACGTTGCTGGCGGATTTGAACAAAAGAACAAAGAAACGGTCAAGTCTATTATTAGAGAATATTTTGGCACCGATGAAAATTGGTATGAATATGTTGATTTTGGGCATGTCCGCTCGGGACAAGACGTGAGATATTCTTTAGATGACAGCAAACTAAGGTCCCTAGGTTGGGAGCCGAAAATTAATTTTGATTCTCAAATATCAAAAATAGTAAAGTTTTATAAAGAAAAGTTTTATTGGTAAAGGAGTAAAAAATGAAACTATCAAATCAAGCAGTTGGAGCCCTGATGATGGCTCTACAAAGATCACTCATGGAGCAGTCTGATATCGTTCCTGTTCTGCAGGAGATGGATTTTCAGATAAGTCCAGACGATTCATCTCACTCAGAGTTGGTGGTCACTAATCCGCCAACTGTTAATTTTGGCGACGTAGAAATCAACGAGGAGGGATAATAAAATGTTTAAGAAGACACAAGGACCTCGGTACGTCACCGAGGGGCAAGCACGAGAATTAGCCGATGAGCTTGTTCGAACCGCTCTTAGGGAGCAAGCCAGAGATCTAGAGAAGCATCTTATGGATATTGATAGGCGATTAAGGGAACTTGAAAAACAACGCTAATGCCGAGATACCAATATCGTTGTAAAGCGTGTGAAGAAATCTTAACTATATATCACCCTTCATCTGAGACGCAATCAACTTGCCCAAAGTGTGATTCAGGATCCACCCTAGTAAAGCTCTTAACAACATTTACCACGAGAAAAAAGGGAACAAAATCTAACAAGGCTGGTCAAGTTACAGAAGAATTTATAGAAGATTCACGTCATGAACTGCAACAGCAAAAAAATGAACTAAATAAAGATAGATAATGTTCATAAATACATCACTAATCATCTTATTAATAGTAAATGTTTTTCTAGGTTGGTACATCTATAGGCTGCTACAGAAGCTTATGTTTATCTCTGAGAATATGTCCGACTTATTTTTGACAACTAAAGCTTTTCAAGTGTTTGTAAAACAGATGTACAGCATGGATTCATTCCACGGAGAGCCAATAATACAAGAATTAATTTCTAGAGTTAGAGAAGTAAACGACGAGATCTCTAACTTTAGGCAAATATTTGAATATACTATAGATGATGAGTTGGAACAAGAACTAGAGGAAGCATTAAATGCCGAGGAAGAAGAGCAAGA
>CEOA01028882.1_pt1 | contig 21263 bp, 18 predicted proteins | sample 530251 | NCBI WGS metagenome assembly CEOA01 (sample SAMEA2619838, study PRJEB7988) | marine metagenome | biome: marine biome (ENVO:00000447); feature: surface water layer (ENVO:00002042); material: "saline water (ENVO:00002010), including plankton (ENVO:xxxxxxxx)" | depth 5 m
TACCAGAACCTAGATCACGTGTACGAAGTTTTTAAAAAACCTAAAGTGTCACAAGCAGTAGAGTATCTAAGGCAAGAGATGCGAGAAGAAGTTAGGTTCGATAAAAACACTGCGACCACTATGTACTTAGAAGCGCATCGTAAATCAGCCAATGCTACCGAAGAAAAAAATGTAGTAGATTCTTTATGCAAGCTTCACGGTCTATTTGCACCAGAAAATGCAACGCAAGTTAATATAAACGTAGACAAAATAGAAAAGTTAGAAAGATTACCAGACTCTGAACTACTTAGAATAGCCGGAGTAGACTCGTCACACTTAGAACCACAAGGAGACACCAATGACTAGTAAATATGAAATGGCTGCTAGAGCCAGAAAGAAAAAACGTAAAAAGAAAAGTTTTCCAGATTTAAATAAGGATGGAAAAGTAACATACGCTGATGTTCTTATGGGCAGAGGCGTTAAGAGGAAAAAATAATGCACTGTAAAGGAATAAACGCGCCGCAACCTGATATGAAAAAGTTTGCGAAGAAAATGAACAAGTATGGTCGCATACCTAAAAAAGGAGGTAGTTATGCCGGGAAAAAGAAAAAGTAGTAAAAAGAAAAAGGGTGCAACACCCACAAACCCATCTTTGTACGCTAGGGTAAAAGCCGAAGCTAAACGAAAGTTTAAGGTGTACCCAAGTGCATATGCTAATGGATGGTTAGTAAGAACTTATAAAAAACGCGGCGGCGGGTATAGATAATGGCTAAGCCTACCGGCGGTCTCACTGCGTGGTTCGGTAAGGGCCCCAAAGGAGATTGGGTAGATATTGGCGCCCCAAAGAAGAAAGGTAAGTTTCAACCTTGCGGTAGAAAATCTGCCAAAGGTAAAAGTAAAAGAAAGTACCCGAAGTGCGTGCCACGATCAAAAGCTAGATCTATGACTGCTGCACAAAGAAGAAGTGCGGTTAGAAGAAAACGTGCAGCGGGGAACCCAGGTGGTAAACCACGTAACGTAAAAACAATTGTAAGGAAAAAACCTGCAGTAAAAAGGAGAACTCGTGCCAAGAAAAAAAGGTAAAATGCCACCAAGAAATAAGAAGAACTTTCGTTCTACTAAGTCTGGTGCAGGTATGACAAAAGCGGGCGTTAGGGCCTACCGTAGGTTGAACCCTGGTTCTAAGTTAAAAACTGCCGTTACAGGTAAAGTTAAAAAAGGTAGTAAAGCCGCAAAACGTAGAAAGTCTTTTTGTGCAAGATCAGCGGGGCAAATGAAGAAGTTTCCAAAAGCTGCAAAAAATCCAAACTCAAGACTAAGGCAAGCAAGAAGACGGTGGAAATGTTAGCGCATGCAAAAAGTAGAGTGTTATAAGTGCAAAAAATTATTGGCAGAACAGTTAGTCCTACCAAAAGGACTTTGCGTGTACTGCGCAGCCGACGCGACAGACACATTACCCCAACCTGCTGCCCCAGTCAAAACCAAAAAAGAAAAGAAAGCTGAGTCTGCTCAGATTCGTGCCGAACAAGAGCTCGCGAAGAGAATACTGGCACGTAAAAGATTATTACCCTTTGTAGAAAAATTTAACCCAGATTATTTAGCAGGCTGGGTTCACAAAGATATTTGTCAAAGATTAGAAAAGTTCAGCGAAGCAGTCGCGAACGAAGAATCTCCTAGGCTCATGTTGTTTATGCCACCTAGACACGGTAAGTCAACGCTTGCTAGTGTAGCCTTCCCCGCTTGGCATTTGGGTAAAAACCCGCAACATGAGTTCATAAGTTGTTCATACTCTGGCTCTCTTGCTATGAGTTTTTCTAGAAAAGTTAGACAGTTAGTTAGAGAACCAAACTACAGACATATATTTGAAGAAACCAAACTAGACAAAGATTCTCAAAGTATAGAGTCTTGGCTGACTACCCGAGGTGGTGGTTATGTCGCAGCTGGTGTAGGTGGAGGTATAACCGGTAAGGGAGCCAACATCCTCTTAATTGACGACCCTGTAAAAAACCGAGAAGATGCTGAATCGGAAAATAACCGTGAAGCTACTTGGGACTGGTATACCTCGACCGCTTATACCCGTTTATCCCCGGGTGGAGGTATACTGGTCATCTTAACTAGATGGCATGATGATGACTTAGCTGGCAAGCTTTTGACTGCCGGCGAAGAAGGCGCAGACCAATGGGAAGTAGTGAAATACCCTGCTATAGCAGAAGATGATGAGACCTACAGAAAACAAGGTGAACCACTCCACCCAGAAAGATATAACTTAGAATCTTTAGAAATGATACAACGTGCGATCGGCCCCAGGGACTGGACTGCTTTGTATCAACAAAACCCAGTATCTGATGAAGGTGATTATTTTAGTAGAGATATGGTTAGATATTATGAGCCAGATGAAATAGATTATGATAGACTTCGTTACTACTGTGCGTGGGACTTGGCTATCGGACAAAGGGACAGAAACGACTATTCAGTAGGGGTAACTGTTGGTATAGACGAATACGATAACATGTACGTTGTAGATGTCGTGCGTGGTAAGTACGACGGATTCGAACTCGTAGAAAAAATATTAGATTTTTACGAACAATGGCGGCCAGGCATAGTAGGGATAGAAAGGGGCCATATAGAAATGGCTATTGGTCCTTTTCTAGAGAAACGTGTGGCAGAGCGTAGATTACACTCTGCATATTTTAAAGATTTAAAAATAGGGAGACGTGATAAAGAAGCTAGAGCTAGAGCCATTCAAGGTAGAATGCAGCAAGGTAAAGTTTACTTTCCACAAGAAGCAACTTGGACAGGGTCCATGGTGGCTGAACTTCTTCGTTTTCCTAACGGCGTGCATGATGACCAGGTTGATGCACTGGCCTGGGTTGGTTTGATGATGACAGAGTTTGCAAGTTTTTATGAGGCACCCGAACATATACCTTCATGGAGAGATAGGTTAAGATATATAGCAAAAGGCCCGAAAAAGAAATCAGCGATGAGCGCATAATATGGCATACAAAAGTAAAAAACCAAAACAGAAGCTAACGAAAGCTGAAGAACTTACGTTGGCGAAAAGCCAGTTTAATGCTTACACCCGAGCCCGAGACAACGGGCATGAAGAATATATAGAGATGGCCAAAAAATGTGATCGTTACTACAGAGGCGATCAGTGGGACGAGTTTGACATACAAGAGTTAGACGACCAAGGCCGACCAGCGTTAACAATCAACACCATCTTACCTACCATCAATGCTGTCATAGGAGAACAGAGTGCAAAAAGAGCTGACATACAATTCAAACCAAGAGGTGGCGGCAACCAAGATGTAGCAGATGTGCTTACAAAAGTTTACGCTCAGATAGCAGACAATAACAAATTAGACTGGGTTGAAGCCCAGGTTTTCCAAGACGGTATAATTCAAGACCGTGGTTACTTTGATGTTCGTGTTGACTTCGATGATCATGTGATGGGCGAAGTACGAATAGAAGCAAAAGACCCTTTAGATATTCTCATAGACCCAGACGCAAAAAACTCTGACCCAAGAACTTGGAACGAAATATTTGAAACTAAGTGGATGAGTATAGATGAGATTGAAGAAGTATACGGACAACAAAAAGCAGACAGATTAAGATTTCTTGCCGAGACAGGTGCTACACTTGGCTCCGACTCCATGGACTATGAAGAAGAAAGATATGGAGATACACAACAAGAAAACTATGGACATCAATACCCAGCTGACCCAGAAAACGCTCGGGCACTAAGATCTATTCGTGTAATAGAACGTCAGTATTATCAGCTGAAAGATTGTATGTATTATGTGGACCCTGTTACGGGAGACCAAAGACAGGTGCCATACGCTTGGGGGAAAAAGAAAAGAGAAGACTTCGCAGATACATATGGGTTAGATATTATCCAGAAGAAGATGCGAAAGGTCCGTTGGACTGTGACAGCTGATACAGTTGTTTTGTTTGACGACTGGTCTCCTTATAATCATTTTACTATCGTGCCTTACTTCCCATACTTTCGAAGAGGGAAGCCGTTTGGTATGGTCAGAAACTTGTTGTCCCCACAAGAACAACTAAACAAAATTAGTTCTCAAGAACTACATATTGTTAACACCACAGCGAACAGTGGTTGGATTGTGGAGTCAGGATCTCTATCCGGTATGACAGCAGATGACTTAGAAGAACATGGTGCAGAAACTGGCTTAGTTTTAGAGTTTAATCGTGGCTCCAATCCGCCTGCAAAAATACCACCTAACCAAATACCTACTGGTCTAGACAGACTAGGACAAAAAGCGGCTATGAATATAAAAGCTATCAGTGGTGTTACTGATTCTATGTTGGGCAGCGATAGCCCCGAAGTATCTGGTGTTGCAATACAAGCAAAACAGAACAGGGGCTCTATGTTATTGCAAGTACCTCTAACTAATTTAGTTAAGACACGACAGTATTTAGCTGAGGCTGTTTTAAATTTAATACAAACTTACTATACAGAAGAAAGAATTATACAAATAACAGATGAAGAAGATCCTTACAAACCTAGAACTCCCCTTCGTGTAAATCAGATGACACCAGAAGGTGAAGTGATTAATGATTTACAGCTAGGAGAGTATGATGTAATTATTGGTTCTGCTCCTGCTAGAGATAACTTTGATGAAATGCAATTTGCTGAAGCTATATCTCTACGCCAAGTTGGAGTACCAATACCAGACGACTTGATTGTTGAGTATTCACACCTATCGCGTAAAGCTGATGTAGCAAATAGAATACGACAGATGCAAGGGCTAGGTGAAAAATCTGAACAACAAATGCAGTTAGAACAATTCCAAATGGAATCACAAATCAGAAGTACGCAGCTTGAGATAGCTAAACTAGAAGCTGAGGTAACTAAACTACAATCGGAGACAGCTCTGAACGCTGCAAAAGTTGGCCAAGCAGAAGCTGAACCACAGTTGAAGGTTGCTGAATTACAGAGTAAACTACAACAGAAACGTGAGGAACTTGGCTTACGTGAACGTTTATCAAGTATGACAAACGAAATGAGACAGGCTCAAGCCGATGTAGCCGCTGCTGCTAAGTTAGCTGCTGCAGCCGTAAAACCAACAGGAGGTAAATAGTTATGGCAAAGAAAAAAGCAAAAAACGCAGACGTAGAGTCTAATGAAATAATTTTAGACGGTATACCTGGTGCGGACCAAATGTCCGAAGAAGATGCAAATAAAGAATTCAAAGTAGATTTAAATTTTGAAGATGAACCTAAGTCAGAAGATGACGAAGTAGAATTTCCCAAGGAGGGAGAAGTTGAAGAAATTACAGAAGAAGAACTCAAGACTGATACTGAAGAGGCAGAGCAAGACTCTGAAGAGGAAGCAGAAGCAGAAACAGCAGAAGTTGAGAGCGAAGACGGAGAAACTGGAGAACAAACAGAAGTATTGGCAGATGATGCAGGAGATACACAACAATCTGAGGGAACAGTACCGGAAAGTGCTGACGGAGAAGCTCCAGAAAAAGAAAAAGAACCAATGATACCTAAATCTAGGTTCGATGAAGTGCTACAAAAGCAAAAAGCGCTGCAAAAACAGCTAGATGAAGCCCAAAATCCCCCACTTGAAGCTATAAAAGAGGCCCCAGAGTATAATTTTGACGAAAAAGAGCAAGAATACCAAGAATTAATGCTAAATGGAGAGCAAGATAAGGCTACAAAACTACGTGCAGAGATAAGAGACGCAGAAAAACAGCAAATGATGTTCGAAATGCAGTCTAGAATGGGCCAAACTGTTCAACAAAGCAATGAAGCTACTGAATTACAAGCAAAAGCAGTAGAAATACAAAAAATTTACCCTATGTTAGACGAAACTAGCGCTGTTTATGATGAGGTAAAGACCCAAGAAGTGCTAGATCTACGCGATGCGTACATGATACAAGGCCGTACGGGTGCAGAAGCGTTGCAAAAAGCAGTAGATTTACTTATGCCAAGCCCTGTAGACGCAAAAACACCAGATCCTGTAGAGCAAAAAGTAACAGAAAAGAAAAAAGTTGCTAATGTAAGTAAAAAAATAGAGGCTGCAGAGTCTCAACCACCTGCTATGAAAGGTAAAAACAAAACAGAAAAGAAAATTGATTTAAACACGCTATCGGCTGAGGAGTTTGACGCGTTACCACCAGAAACTTTAAAAAGAATGCGTGGTGATTTTGGCTGATTTGTGTTATAAATAAAACAAGTTTCGTTTGTTAGAACGATATCTAACTTGGAGCAGTCCAATAAAACACTGTTTTTCGCCCGTTACGGCGTTAATCTAACCGGGGTCGTACCCGTAAAAGTCACGCTAACGTCCCCCCAACGACAAAGGGTACACGGACAAAAGTCGCTCCAAAAGTCGACTGGTTAATTAATTTTTTAATGGAGACATTATTATGGCTAATACTAATTTTAGCTCATTGACCAGTGAACAGTTGACAATCTGGTCAAGAGATTTTTGGCGTGTCGCAAGAAATATGTCCTTCATTAACCAATTCGCGGGTAGCGGATCCAACGCTATGGTTCAGACTATTTCTGAACTTACCCAATCAGAAAAGGGAGCTAGAGCTGTATTAACACTTTTAGCTGACATGACTGGTGACGGTATTGTGGGAGACAACACTCTCGAAGGTAATGAAGAGTCATTAAGAGCTTTCGACATCGTCGTTCAACTCGACCAATTGAGATTTGCAAACAGACTATCCGGAAGGTTAGCTGATCAAAAATCAGTTGTGAACTTTAGGGAACATTCAAGAGATGCTCTTGCTTATGCAATGGCTGACAGAATGGACCAGTTAGCATTCCTATCTTTAAGTGGGATTAACTATACACTTAAAAACAACGGAGCATTAAGATCTGTTCTAAACACAGGACAGAACCTCGGTGATCTTGCGTTTGCAAGTGATGTGAGTGCACCAACTTCTAATAGACATAGAAGATTTGATGCTACTAATGGTATCGTGGCTGGTGATGTTACTGCTATAGCAGCAGCTGACAAACTAAGCTACAGTGCGATTGTTGATTTGAAAGCTTATGCTAAAGATCAATACATTAGAGGTATTAGAGGTGCTGGTAATGACGAGATGTTCCATCTCTTTGTTACTCCACAAGTTATGGCTGACCTTAAACTTGATTCAGATTTCCTTGCTAACGTAAGGCAAGCTGGTATTAGAGGACCGCAATCAAGCTTGTTCTCTGGTTCATCTAGCTTGATGGTTGATGGAATCATGGTTCATGAGTTCAGACACGTCTTTAACACAACTGGAGCTTTATCTGGTTCATCCTCAAATGCAGGAGCCGCTGGTTATAAAGGTGGTGCTAATGCTGACGTTAACTACTCCGCATGTTTATTCTGTGGAGCACAAGCGCTAGCTATGGCTGATATCGGTATTCCAGAAATAGTTGAAGACTCATTTGACTATGGAAACCAAAACGGTATCTCAATAGGAAAAATATTTGGTCTTAAGAAGCCTAAGTATCACTCTGACCACACTGGTCAAGTCGAAGACTTTGGTGTTGTAAGATTAGATGTCGCATACTAATTGTGATATATTTTATAGGTGGTCAAACTAATTTGGCCACCTATTTTTAAGGAGTAAATTATGTGGGTTGTATCTACAGAAGATAAAACAGTAGCTTCCACTTGGGGAGCAACTATACATTTAAAAGCCGGAGAGCCAAGACAAGTTGGAGATGATTTCGGTTTGCTTTGTTTACAACAAGGTTGTACAGAAGTAAAAAAAGGTGACGAACCTGTTGTAGAAGAAGTAGAAGAAGTAGTAGAAGAAGCAGTAGAAGAAGTAGTAGAAGAAAGTTCTCCTGACTTCAACAGTATGACTAAAGTACAACTAGAAGAATATGGACGTACTATAGGCATTGAACTTGACAGACGTAAAAAGAAATCAGCACTTATTGAAGAATTAGAAGCTGCAAGTTCATAAATTACAGTGATTTATGGCAGGCACATTAACATTAACAAATATACTTACTAGAGTAGAAGACACTCTACAAGATACAGCTAATGTTAGATGGTCTGAAGCTGAGTTAATTAGATACGTAAACGACGCGCAACGGGAGATAGTTAATTTAAAACCCGATGCTAGTGCCACTCATGCTAATGTATCTTTAACCACAGGCACAGAGCAATCTCTTCCCAGTGGTGGTCTTCGTTTAATTAACGTCGTGCGTAACATGTCAAGTACCTCTTCAACCGCGTCCGGAAAGAGGTCCATTAGGTTAGTTAATGTCGATATCCTCAATACGCACGAACCTGATTGGCATGACCCTTCAGTTACGGGGACCGCTGCTCATGGGACTGAGGTAAAACACTTCGTATTCGACGAAGATGATCCAAAAAAATATTATGTTTATCCAGGAGTTTCTGGTAGTGCTTTCGTTGAGATAGTGTACTCAAAGGCACCTACAGACCTTTCTAGTGGTAGTGATGTTATCCAAGTAGATGATATCTATGCAAATGCTATTGTTAACTATGTTTTATTTCGTGCTTATATGAAAGATGCAGAGTATGCAGGAAGCCTACAAAGATCTGGGACACACTACCAACTGTTTACAGCTAGTTTAGGCAATTCTGTAAGTGCAGACGACCTAATAAGTCCAAATACTCCTTCAGGAGCAACTTTAGGTGGAGGAGCTCAATAAATGGCAACTTTTTCATCTCTAATAAAAGAAGTGGCACCTTACGTGCCTATGTGTCCAGATTCTTTGATAGAACAACACTTACGTTCTGCCACTATAGAATTATGTGAAAAGTCAAAAGCATATGTGCATGATTTAGATACTATTGGCACTATAGCCGGAGTGTACGAGTATGAGTTTGACCAGCCGACCGGCACAGACGTGCATCAAATTTTATACATGACGTACGATGGTAGGGACATGGATCCTATAAGTCCACGAAGCCTAGAGTTAAATTATCCAGACTGGAGAGATAGAACAGGTAATCCGCACGTCTATTTACAAAAATCACCTGATAGTTTTTGGGTAGTACCAGTGCCTTCTTCTACAAAAACAGACGGCTTGATAATAAGTGTCGCCCTTAAACCTAGCAGAACGTCAAACAATATAGACACTAACTTTTCAAATGATTACAGAGATGGAATTATTTACGGAACTTTATACAGATTATTAAGAATGCCTAACCGAGAGTGGACCGATATAGGTGCTGCTCAAGAATACTTATTTCAGTTTAACGTAGAAGCTAAACAAGCTGAGCTAAGAGCAAGAAGCGGAGACTTAGGAGTTAAACGAAGAGTTAGGTACAAAGGAATTGGAATGGCCAGGAGGCGCTATGGTAAGTACGGAAGGGAGATCGACTACTGAGTTTATAGAACCAAAACCTACTGACATACGTAGTTGTTGGGACAAAATAAAACCAGGAATAGTTGAAATCTTACGAGAAAACAGTTTTCTTACCTTTATTCCAGAAGATGTTTACAGCGAGTGTGTAAACGAAAGAGCGTTTCTTTACACTTCTCCTGTTGGTTTTTTGGTACTAACTGTTGAAGTAGATCAGTTTACAAAAGACAAGACATTGCTGCTATGGATAGCGTATACTTATGAAAAAGGGGGCCATGAATGGTTGGCCCATAATGACTGGTTTAATAACCTTGCTATGCAAGCCGGTTGTAAGTATCTCGAAGCGAGATCACGAGTGCACGAAATGGCCTCGTACACGGAAACGATAGGATGGGAGTTAGACACACGAATATATAGGAAAAAGGTTATATGAGTAGTAAACCGAAAGCAAAAGACTATCAGCCGAGTGAGGCAGAAAAAATTAATGCTGCAGTGGCTAAAGCTGATAAAGAATACTTTGATCAAAGATATAGTCCGCTTTTGCGTGAGATGCGAGATCTTGCAGAGACAGAAAACTATGGTGATTTCGTAGCAGGTAGGGCTCAAGCTGATACTATGCAAGCTCTTACTGCTAAACCTAGTTTAGCTGCTACTAGGTCTGTTGACGCTTCAGCCGATTTAGCCTCTGCTTCCATGGCTCAACAACAAGCCGCTCAAGCACAAGGATTACAAGCCAAAAGAGAAAGACAAGTAGGGGTATTAGGAACTGCTAGAGGACAACAAGCTGATACGACTACAGGACTAGCAAACGCAGCCAGATTAGCGAACACTTCTACTTTAGCGTCTGCCAGAAGAAAACAAGCCATGAGAGAGGCTCGACAAGCTGCAGCCTTTCGATTAGGTGGCACTATGTTTGGACAAGGTTTGCAAAATAGGGAAACTAGCGGCGGCTTTTTTGATGCTAGTGGAAGAACTAACGAAGAGGGAAAACTAGGACGACCTAGCCTTAGCGCAGGTTTTAACACTGCGTTTGACCAATTTTTAACAGGATTTTAATGGCTGATTTAGGAAGAATCTCACAATACCAAACAAGTAATCTGCCCCAAGTGTCAGACCCAGAAGCTGTGTACGCTGCTATAACACGAAGAGACTATGACAGGTATATGCGTGATTTTAGACCTTTTGAAGAACGTCTACTAGAAGCTAGAAACGACACCTCTTTAATAGATAGAGCTAGATCAGATTCTGCCAACCAAGCACGTATAGCTGCTGGAGTTAGACAAAGAAACTTAGAAAGGTATGGTGGTGCTGGTCTTAGTGCTGCACAGTTACAAGAACAAGAGCGTGCGCAACAAAGAGCACAGAGTTTAGGCACTGTAGGAGCTGTTAATAACGCTAGATTGGCGCAAAGAGAAATCAACCAAAGCACACTTGCAGATCTAATAAATATTGGCCAAGGGGTAAATAGAAGTGCTCTGTCTAATATGGGCAACGCAGCTTCTATGGCTAATCAAAGGTATAACGCTTACAAAAACGCAAAGGCACAACATAGTGCACAAATGATGGGTATTGGAGGACAATTAGGTTCCGCTTTATTAGCGGCCTTTATGATTTAATTATGGCACTTAGAGAATCTTTAACAGCTTTTAAGCAGGGTATGGGCACTGCCATTACCACGGAAAACATCCGTACTGCCGCTGTTGCGGGCAATCAAATGAGAAGACGAATAACAGATGAAGAAAAGGCTGTTGAGTCAAACAAATCTCTAGCACGTTTAACTAATGATAAAACTGGTCTGTTTAAATTAGTAAGGAATGAAGACGGCACTTCTGACTACGCAGTTAGAGAAGATTGGAATGAACGCCTACAGTGGTGGGGAAAAAATGGGACTTCAGAGCAACAAGAACAGCTTGCAAAAGATTTAAATATGCCTGGTCTTTTTGGTACCACTCTATCGCAGGATAAAAAAGGAAATCCTGTAAAAAGAGCTTTAAAAAAAATATTTCCTCCTTTGTTTGTAAAAGGGGAGACTCCAACAAGCCAAAGAATAGCCGCTTCTGATAACTCAGGTGTAGTGCCAAAAGATGAAGATTCCTACGTAATACCAGTTGTAACAGAAAACAACCAATTTAGCGTGAAAACAGAACAAGGCACAGACTTAGATGATGATACTAATGCGCTTGCCTTTTCTTCAGAGGAGCTAAGAGCTGCTTTAGAACTAGTGCCTCAGTATCATCAAATACGAATAAGCCCACAAGCATTTAGAGAGAATCAAGGTCTAGGTCAATTAGCAGAAGGCGGATTTGGCGCTCAAGGTGTAGGCACTAATAATATTACATTTACAGGAAATGATGGTACTACAGCTGTTATAGATAGTGCAGAAATTGTTGCAGCCATAAATGATCCTAACACGCCTACTACTACTGTAGTATCGCTTTTAAAAAAGTATTCTGATAGCACAGAAAGAAAACCACTTGAAAGTTCGGGTGATGACACCATGCTTTCTTCGGATGGCAACACAAAAGGTGGAGGCACGGTTCAACCATCAGGAGACCAAACTCAAGCAGGTGCTCCAGCACCTACCCCTGCTCCTACTCCTGCCCCAGAAAAAGAATCTATAGATACTGGAGAAGCACCAGAACCACAATCTGGTAATGTAGTGCCTCGTCCTAAAGATAGGTTTAATGAATGGGATAGAAAGTTTGCTAAAGACTACAACTTTGATGGGACTCCTAAAATATCAAAAGAACAAGTAGCTGCAGATGCAGCAAAAGCAGAAACTGAGAGAAAAGCAGGCTTAGTTATAAAAGATGCTAGTGACTTTAGACAAAGCCGAGGTTCAGCAAAAAACCCAAGGGTATCGTTTGACAATATTGCCGCACAAGAATATCTAAACGGTTTAGGTATTACCCTTAAAAAAGGCAGAGACGCTCAGAAAGTTCTTGAAGCTTTGAATAGTTTAGAAGCAGGCGAAAGTATCTCAGGCGAACGAATGGGTAGTGCGGGTTTAGGTCAAAGCGTTACTCAATATTTAGTAACAGCTCTAGGTGGTCAAAACTCTGATTTCACAGCAAGCCGAGGTGGAGGCACAAACAAGAGACCAGGAACGTATGATAATGCTGCTGCTACAGAGTTTATAAAGAGTAAATTAAACATACCGGAAGCAGGCGCAGTTTCAGAAGTGCAAGGTTCTGAAGAAGTGGTTGTAAAACAAGAAGATGTTGGAGGAGATGATGTACCGGTCAATAATTTTGCAACAAATTTCCCTGAGCTAGTAGGTTTACCTGCTAATGAAGTGCGAAATATAGTAAATGGATATATACAAGATGGGACTCTAGCGGAAAGAGGAAACTTTAGTGCAGAACAAGTAACTAATGTAAGAAACTTTCTAGAACAAAAAAATATTAACAATGCAGAAGATCTAAAAGATGCTGTAACACGAGGAGAAATAAGAAGCCCGTACGTAACTGCCTTGTCCATTACCTTAGCTTTAGCTGGGCCAGATGGTAAGCTTGCAGGTGGTAGAACTATTGCAGACGAAACTAAAAGGTTAGAAAACTTTATTACTACAGGTATCAGCACTGCTACTGCTCAAGATTTAACAACCTCTATGCAAACACAACAAGCTAGAGATACTGCAAGCTCAAACGCTTTCTTAAACCGTGTAAAAGAACAAAATAGAATAAACGAAGCTTTACAAACTCAGTTTAATGAATTTACAGCCGATTTTGAGAAAAAAGGTCAACTCGCACGTAAATATTTCGCTCAGATAAAACTTCCACCAGAAGATAGAGATAAGGATTTTGACTCTACATTACGAAGCGCTTATGCAAGCTGGGAGTCTGGGTTTGAAGATACTATTAGGCAAATAACTAATAATTACGGCGGTATTAGGGATGAAGGTTTCCTTGAACTTTGGAGACAAACTGAACGTGGTAAAGCAGGTATCGCTCCTACTCCAAGAGACATGATAAGAGTTCTTATTGAAGCTAACGCGTTCCCTAGTGACCAAGCAACTGCAAATATAAGAGATGCAATGAACCTAAGAGTAGATATAGCTGCAGAGGCTGTATTTAATGAATTAAGGGGAATAAAAATACCACTTATAGATGGATCTATCACAGAATGGCTTGCTGACTTTCCTAGAAGAGATGAAGGCGACACTGGTAGTTTGGCACAATTATTTAGAGACAGATTAGTTGTAGTTACGGATGCTAGTGGAAAAATAACTAAAATAGCAGGTAAAGCTAGATCAGGAGGTATTGCTTTCCAAGCTGAGGAAGATAAGTTTATTGATGCGCTAACAGCCGGTGGTATACCGCTTGATCAACTTTCAATACTTATAGAAGAGGTATCTGTAGAAGGGGACCGAGAAATAAGAAACTAATGTTATGGCTTATGACCCTGTTCAAGATTTTACTAAACGCCAACCCGTAGATTTAAGTGGCGATAGGGCGGGCATGTATACTGATGCGCCTGCTTCTAGTGATCTTCAGCCTGGTGTAACTTTTGACCCCGTAGCCCGTTTTAAAGAAGGTATAGATGCTGGGGCATACAACTTAGAAACAAACCGTCAATACTTTGGTGCTTTAGTAAACTCTTTAAGGGGTGACGAAGAAGCTTTACGAAACTCTATTCATCGTGCCTCCATATCACAAGCCGCGTCTTCGGCTTCTAAAACTGTAGACCCAGCCGAACAGTTTCATCAATTTCTAGACGCTCCTGATTTTAAAAGTTTTACTAACGCTGCGTTTGGTTTTGCTGGTGAAATGCTACCTTCAGCGGCAGCTTCAATTACCGCTGCTTTAACAGGGGCAGCTATTGGAGCAGTAGCACCTGTAACCATCCCTGCGGTAGCAGCTTTAGGATCAGCTGGTAAGCTCGCCACTGCTGCTGGAGCTACAGCAGGAAAAAACGTAGCACTGAACTTAGCTAGAAGGGGCAGTGTAAGAGAACTGATAAAGAAGACAATAGAAAAAGCTGCTAAGAAAGAAAAACTAACACCAGATGAAGACAGAGTCATGGATCTTGTCTATCAAACTTATAGAAACTCAGTGCAGGCTAAACGAGCAAAAGTAGGAGGACTTATTGGAGCTGGTTCTCAAGAATACTTACAAGGTGGCGGTACATTCTTTGGTAACTACGCAGAACAAGGTGTAACTGATCCTGTTGCTGCTGTTAAATCATTAGGGCTTGCGGTACCTTTTGCTGCTGTTGGTGTGGGAGCAGAAGCTGCTTTATTCAATGCAGTTACTAACGTTGCAAAACAAGGCACACGTAAAGCACTAGTACAGGAGTTTGGGAAGCCGTTAGCACAAGCTAAAGAACCTGTTAAAAGTAATGTATTGAGAAAAGCTATTGGGGCTACTGCTTTATCTACAGTTGCTGAGGGTGGTGCAGAAGCTGGACAAACTTTAATTGAAGGATTTCAAAAGTTTAGAGGAGGAGTTGGGGGCACTCCTTTAGATGATAAATATACTATAAGCCAACTAAAACTTGATACTTTAACTGCTGCTTTTGCCGGTGCAGCGGGTGGTTTTGGTGTAGGTGGGTCAGGAGCTGCAGTAGGTAGTACTATATCTAAAGCACAAGAGATGCTAACCAATCATAATGAAAAACAAGCGGTAATAGATGCTATCCAAGAAAATATAGACGGCAGGCCTTTTGAAGTCCAACCAGAATCTGCCGAACAAATAGAAGATCAGTTTATAGAGATGATGGATCCTACTAACAAGAAAGATTCTGTGTTTGTTGAGGTTAACAGCTTAACAGAGTTTGAAAAGGTAAGACAAAAATTACAAGATAGGTTCGGCAACAGAATAAAACAATACGATATTTCTATAAGAACTGAGGCCGGTAACGCTGGCGGGGTTCTGTTTAGTACAAACGAACAAAAATTAGAATCCTTTGCTAATGTTATGGAGCTCAATCAGTTTAGTAATGCCTTATTAGATGCACAGCTTGCAAGAGCTTTAGACTACAGTCGTACTAGAGCATTCGATGATACGCATGTAGTCGAAGTAAAAAATGCCAGGGGCAACGCGGTTCATTATCATCAAACAAAAGGTCCTGACACAGAAGAAGGCATCGCACATCTAGAAGCCGCACGTGAGTTATTTAATAACAACCCTAATTACACCTACGAGATTGTAGATGCAGAAACGCATTTGAGAGAAAGAGCCGCTAGAGTAGGCCCTGAAGTCAGAGAGATGCGTGATGATGATATTGATTTTGATGAAACCGCGGATCAAGTTGATACTTTTGAACAAGGCAGGGATGTATTTGAGTTAACTCCCCCTCGTAGAACAGATGACCCTGTAATACTTAATAGAAACAACCAAGCTTGGACTCCTCCAAACCCTGAATTTGCAGATGACCAAATGCCTAGCCCAGAGCTTATAAATGAAGCTAGGGGCCTTACACAGCCGGAGTTTTTAGCTGAATTTGATGATGCTATAAATAATGATGAATATTCACGAATACTTTTAGAGGCTTTTGTGAACAGAGCTAATAAGTTTGAAGAACGTAATGATGATGGGACTCTTAAAAACTATAAGATAGAAAAAACTGAAGAAGGGTATGTAATAGGTACCTATGATGTAACACCAACTCAAGCAGAAAGTTATTCTGATATAGCAAGAGATATTGCTAGGATTATAAGAAACGCTAAAAAAAGAAAAGGTGCAAGACAAAGCCGTTTCCAAATAATAGAGATAGATAAGGACGGTAACGAAGGCGCCCCTATAGCAGTGGACATGCCCTTTATAGTTAACCAGTTTAGAAACTTAGTAAGAAGAACAGGACTCCAAAGCGACACTGGGGTGGGTGGTAATTTAAGTAGTCTAGCGTCTGCTTTTGTTGACTTTCAAGGCACTTTACTTACTGATTTAGATGGACAGTTTAAACTACAGTTTAAGTTTGAAGATATAACAGAACAGTCTCTTAGAGACCCCGAAGCTATAGTATACACAGAGGGAAGTAATACTTTTACTCTTTCTCAACTTCTAGAGGGGAGAGCACAAACAACTGAAGCACAAACACCTCTAAATGTCATAGAGGAAAGAGTACAAAAGGATTTTAATATTAACCCTAGGGACTTAAACGCAGTTAGACAAAAACTAAACGAAATAAAACAACTACCAGAATCTCCTCAAACTCTTAGAAATATAGAAACATTAGAAAAACTTTTAGCAGAGGGTACTTTTGATCCTAGTAGGGACTTAGGACCTGAGACCACAGACCCTACAGGTGGACAAGAAGGAGACCCTATATTTCAAGAACAACTTCCAGAAGACTATTGGAACGCTGAAAGGCAGGCTTATGAGAGACAACCCTTAAATGAAAATTTAAAGAGGGGTAGATACAAAGCTGCTAGCACAGGAAAAGGTAAGATAACTTTTTCTCCGGTTATAAGAGATATCTTCGAGCTTAATGTAGATTTTATAGTTACTGCGGCTAAGAAAGTTTTGGGTATATCAAAAGACATAAAAGTTTTTAGTGCTACGGAAACCATAGACTTAGGAGACCCTAAACTAAATGAAGGTATAAAAAGACACCAACAACGGATTCTTGATAATGAAAATACAAAAGGCTTGAATGTTCCTTACGCTGATTTTGATGTAATAATTTTAGGCATAGGAGCAAATGCTCCTTTAGATTCTCAGGGTTTTTATATCTTAGCTTTAGGACATGAGATAGGACACACATTCTTTAGAGAACAAATAAATAAAAGTCTTTCTAATCCTAAGCTACGAAAAATGCTTATGAAAGAATATGAAGCCGCAAAAGCAGCTAACCCAGAAATAGCTCAATGGCAAGACCCAGAAACAGGGTTTGAAGAGTGGGTTGCTGATAAAGTTGCTTCTTTCTTATTCAACGAACAAGCGGGTAAGTTACTCAAAGCTACAAACTTAGCAGAGTCTTTTATTAAATCTATTGCAAGAAAGCTAAGAAACTTTTGGACCAGTTTAAAACTCAATGCAGAGCAAAAAAGTAGAATGGCTAATAGATTCGCATATAGTGAAACTTTTAGAGAATACATGAATGGGTTTACTAATACTATAAGTAATTCTAAAGAGGCAAAAGATATTAACTACGATGAACGTGCACATATAGAAGATACGATAGATCAAGTGTACGGATTAAAACCAGGTGAAAAAACTTTTAGAAAAATAAATAGAGCTGCTGAAAAAATAGTTAGAACCGGCAAAGTTCCAAATTGGCTTAAAAAACTTTTCTATACTGCCCACGGCTTCCTAGAAGGATTTGGCCCTGTGGGCAAAGAACTAGCAGACTTTTTTCATGTAGTGAGTGGTAATTTAAAAGATACAGGTATGATAAATGAAGCCAACAGGCTAACTAATGAATACATGCAAAAGTTAGTAAAAGTATTAAAAATGGATAACGATAAAAAGTTTGGGGAAAGAGAAAGAAAAATAATGCAAGAAGCTGCAGATGAATCAAAAACTAATGAGCAGTTATCAGAAGAAGCAAGAGCAGTTAGAGAGTTTTTACAACAAATGTATAATGATTTTAATTTAAAAGAATACGGCATAGAGTTCAGAAAAAACTTCTTCCCTCGTATTATAGCCATTGCCGAAATAGCCTCTAACTCTACAAAACGTGCGAAACTTATTGAACTTTTAGTAGAAAGAAATAAAGGTAAAACTTTTAGTAGAAGCACATATGATGATAATGGCAATAGAACTGGATCAGAAACATTTCAGTTAACGCCAGAAGAAGCTACTAAAATGGTAGAAGGCCTAATAGGCGAGAATGAAGACGATGTTAACAATACTACCGAGGATGAGAGGAAAGGAAATGAATACAATGTAGGAGCGTTAAAAGAAAGAGCTAAAATGTTTGAAGATTTAGACTCAGTAACATTGTTAAAAGAAGGTTTAATATTACCGCCAGAAGTAGCTATAGTTAGATATATTGGTAAATCCGCGCGTAGGTCAGAGTACGAGAAAAGAGGTGGGCCTAAACGTATAGAAGAACTTATAAATCAATTACCAGAAGAACAAAGAGCACAAGCTAAAGAAGCAGTAAATGCGATGTTAGGTAAAATTAATCCAATAGAGAACGACATTTGGAGACATACTAATAGCACTATTCAAGCGTTGAATGTGCTTACCTTGTTAGGTATGGCTGTCTTTGCTTCTATCCCAGACGCAGCCGGGCCTATTTTACGTACTAGAAACTTTGATTTAAAAGTTATAGGCCGAAACTTATATCAAGCTATAGGTGATAAAAATGAAGGGGCAGAACTTGCTAAATCTATCGGTGTTAATGGCGTACAAGCTGCAGCTACAACTATTCTATACTCTGGTGAGTTAGATAGTGCTTACGATTATTCTAAAAACGTAAGTGATACATGGTTTAGAGTTACTCAGCTAGAACGTTGGACTATCTTTACTAGAAAGTTTGCAGCTGGTATGGGCAGAGATTTCTTACTAAAACACCAGAAAATAGTTGAGAACGGAGTTCCAGGTGACTTTAAAACACTACAATCAAAAAGATTTTTAAAAGAGCTAGGCCTTACTGCAGAGGATGTAAAAGCTTGGGATGGCAAAAATATAGACAATCACCCTAAAATAAAAACAGCTATCGCTAGGTTTGTTGATGAGGCTATCGTTAGACCAAACGCAGCAGAAAGACCTATCTGGGCTTCTGACCCTAATTTTGCTTTAGTGTGGCAACTTAAATCTTTTTACTATGCGTATGGTAAAAATATAGTAGGTGGTTTATTTAGAGAAGGAGAAACACGATTTGGGCAAGAGAACAGAATATCCGCAGCTGTAGCACCTCTACTATTTGGTGCGGCACTTTTAATGCCTTTGACTATGTTAGGTTGGGACTTAAGAGAAAGATTTAAGATAGGACTATCTTGGCTGTTACCTGGTGTGTCTCCACAAGATACAGACTATAGGGCCTCTAGATCTATGTCTAGTGGAGAATATTGGTTTGAGATTTTAGATAGATCGGGGGCATTGGGCCCTTATGCACTAGCCTTGCCTCTGTTTATGGATGATAAAAGATACGGCAACCCTTTCTTTATTCCTATAGCTGGACCAACTGCAGAAAGAGCTTGGGATATAGTAACTTTAGACACAGACTTTTTTGACTTTGTACCAGCGTACAGTCAGCTAAACACCTCCAAGTTTAACTTGAGAGAAAATTAATATGGTAGAATAAATTATGGCGTATTCAGACACAATCAAATTAGTAGTAGGTGATACTTTACCTGAACTACAGTTTACTCTAAAAGACAGTAACACCGCAGCTAGTGGTCAAACTTTAGACTCCGAAAACAGTGACACGTGGGCCGTAGTCAATCTTACAGGCGACACGGTAAAACTAAGAATACGAGAGGTAGGTAAAACTACTGTCTTATCAACTATAACAGCTACAATAACAAATGCTTCAGCAGGAGAGTGTTCCATCATCTTTCCTACTGACACCTGGACTGCAGCTGGCACATTCGAAGGCGAGATAGAAATGACCACAAGTGCAGGTAAAATTCAAACTGTACAAGACTTTGTAAAATTTAAAGTACGTGACGACTTCGATTAATGGCATTTAAAGCTAGTGTAACCTTTGTAAATCTGCAGGCTGTTTTAGAAAAAGCCCCAGAAGTCAGTGACTACGAGAATATAAAAGGGGTTCTACACTTCCAAGGCCTTGCAACAGCTAATCTAATTACTGATGCAGACAGCTTAAACCAGTATTTTACGGCAGATACAGGTTCTCCAAACGCAGAATCGTTCGGGCTAAGTGATCTGCCTGCGATCAGTAGCACGAAAAGTTTTACAGATACACCAACTATTACAGAAGATCTAGCAAATGCTTTTTCTACAAGTCTTTCTGACGCCCCTTCCATCTCAGAAAGCCTAGCTAAATCTATAGAGTTTGCACGAGCTTTCTCTGATACGCCTAGCGTGGCTGAATCTCTTGCACATAGCTTGGGTAAAGCCGCAGATGATTCCTTCGGGGCTAGTGATTCTCCTGTGTTTTCTACAAGTAAACCCTTATCAGATACGCCTAGCATAGCAGACGCTGTGTCTAGTCTTGCAGTTGGCCTTAGTCCGTCCGATACGCCAACTGTTAGCGAATCTTTTGCACGAACAGTAACTTTTGCTAGAAGTTTTAGTGATACTTCTACCTTAGATGATGCGGCTTCTGCAGAGGACGATAGCGCAGTGCAGACAGGGATAAACAAAAGTAATACTGTAACTGTCTCAGAGTCAGTTGATATAGCGGAAGGCAAAGGTTTTTCTGATTCTTCATCAGTTAGTGAAGCCATAGCTCTACTGGTATCTCCTGTTTTTGCAGATAGCACTACAATAAGTGAGGCAATTAATGTATCATTATTAAGAAGAGGGGGCCCACTAAACGCGGCTTCCTTAAACAGTGATATGTTAAATGCTTAAGCGAGGTAATTATGTCAAATATAAATGACCAACTAGAAATGAAAGGTAGCTTACAAGTTCGTTTAAATGATGAAGTTGTACGCGAAGTTGATAACTTAGTTGTTACCGCTGGAAAAGGATATGTAGCATCCCGAATGAAGTCTGACGCTTCTGGTGGATCTGCAATCATGTCGCATATGGCTATAGGAAGTGGTTCTACTTCTGCTGCCGCTGGCGACACAGCTCTAGGAAGCCAACTTGGTAGGGTAGCCCTAACAAGTACGGGTATTTCTGGCGCAGTTCTTACATACACAGCCTCATTCCCGGCCGGTACAGGTACTGGAGCCGTTACAGAAGCAGGTTTATTTAATGCCTCTTCTAGTGGGACTATGTTATGTAGAACAGTTTTTTCAGTTGTAAACAAAGGTTCATCTGATTCAATGACTATAACTTGGACTGTAACTGTAAGCTAAAAAAGGAGTAGACTAATATGAGCGTAGTTTTTGCAAACAACGCCGCAACTACCCTAGCAGCAGCTATAACTAGCACCAGTGC
>CEOA01038851.1_pt1 | contig 21038 bp, 17 predicted proteins | sample 530251 | NCBI WGS metagenome assembly CEOA01 (sample SAMEA2619838, study PRJEB7988) | marine metagenome | biome: marine biome (ENVO:00000447); feature: surface water layer (ENVO:00002042); material: "saline water (ENVO:00002010), including plankton (ENVO:xxxxxxxx)" | depth 5 m
ATGCATCGACATTTGAAATGATCCCAGTGTGGCACAACAAGTTGCAAGCAACTGCATATGAAGATGCGATTTATACTCGCACTTCACACTATTCTTACGAGTTGCGTGACAATCAGTTGAGGCTTTTCCCAACGCCCACAGCCGGCGGCTCGCCCGCAAAGTTTTGGGTTGAATTCACAGTTCCAACCTCGGGAGATAACTGGCAAGAAACGAAGCCTTTCAAGGGTATCGACGGCATTAATAACATGAACACGATGCCAATGCAAAACTTGCCATTTGATAAGATTAACTCTATTGGAAAGCAGTGGATCCGTCGATTCGCACTCGCATTGTCTAAGGAGATGCTTGGCTTGGTGCGTAGCAAATTTTCTTCGATTCCTATTCCCGGCAACGACTTGTCGATGAATGGTGGAGACTTAATTACCGCAGGTAAAGACGAGCAAAATTCTCTTAGAGAAGAATTGATTACCGTGCTTGATGAATTGACATACGGAAAACTAATTGAAGGTGACGCAGACTTTGCGGAGCAATCATCTCGATTGCAGACGCAAAACCCATTGCCGATTTTCACAGGATAAGGAGGGCTAAGACATGGCAGACAACGAATGGTCCCAGCCAGAAGCCCCTCCACCACCGTTATTTGCAGGGGAAAAAGAAAGAAATCTTGTTAAGCAAGTTAATGATGAGTTGATCGAGCGCGTCATCGGTCAGACAGTTTTATATTACCCTATTGACCTTGAAAGGTCCGAGTTTCACGATTTGTATGGCGAGGCGATTGAAAAAACATTCTTGCCTCCGGTGAGAATTCATTGTTTAGTTGAAAAGAACGAGACAACGACTTCTTATACGAATTATGGTGTTGATAAGATTAGTAACATCACTGTACATTTTCACAAGCGCCGACTGACCGAAGATCAAAATTTATTTATTCGCGAAGGCGACTTCTTGCAGTACGATGGCGAGTTTTATGAAATCGCAGATTTAGGACAGCCGAGATATTTGTTTGGTCAGGATCCTCACAAGTTCCAAATCACCGCAACGTGCCGTAAGGCTAGAGAGGGAGTGTTTAATGCCTATACCGGATAACAAATATAAAGAAAAGATTGAAGTGTCTCCCTGTTCAATGGAGAACATTGATCGCAGCATGTTCAACTGGGTTAACGACACCCTAAACATCCACACCACCACAAACGAAGGCTGGAAGAAGGTGCCTGTTATTTTTGTTGCCGGCGAGCGCGTTCATCAAGTTAAAAAAGATAGCCGCCTCCGAGACAAGAATGGATCTCTTATTTTGCCTATCATTACTGTTGAACGAACAGGTGCTGTTAAAGATCCCGGTCGCAAAGGACCGGCTTGGGCACACATCTCGGAGATTAATGATTACAAGGGTGGTTCCATTGTCATCTCAAGAAGAATCCAGCAAGACAAGACAAAGAATTTCGCCAACGCCACATCGAAAAAGCGGCATGGCAAAATCAATTTTAAACTCAGCCCGCAGAACGAAAAAGTGGTGTACGAAACGATTTCAATTCCCATGCCCGTGTATGTTGATGTGACGTATACGATCTCTGTTTGGACAGAGTATGTGCAGCAAATGAATGAGATCACCCAGCCATTCATGACGAAGACCGGCGCTGTTAATTATTTCACACTCAGCCACGAAGAGCACAAATTTGAGGCTTTTATTGGCGATGACTTCTCGGGAGACAACAACGTCGCGGACATGGGTGAAGATGAGAGAAAGTTTCAAACTCAAATTGAAATAAAAGTTCTTGGTCATTTGATCGGAGAGGGTCCAAATCGCGAAAAACCTTTCATTACGAAACGAGAGAGTGCAGTAGAGTTTAAGTTTCCAAGAGAGTCCATCTGGTTTCCAGATGAAATCGATTAAGTAGTGGGTAAATTCTAGAAATCGAAATGGTCTTTCGACAAACTCCGCACTATTTAATAGAGTAAAAACCACGGGATTAGAATAGTAGTCCTAGAAGTGCCAAACGGTTCCAAGGAGAAAAAGCATGTCAGTTAAAAAGTTTAAGTTTGTATCACCGGGAATTTTCCTGAATGAGATTGATAACTCACAACTACCGAAAGCCCCAGCAGAAATGGGTCCGGTGGTTATCGGTCGCGCAGAGCGCGGACCCGGTTTAGTCCCTACGAAGGTCGATTCATTTTCTGAATTCGTTGAGACATTCGGAATGCCCGTTCCCGGTGGAAAGGGTGGCGATGTTTGGCGAGAAGGCAACCGCCTCGGTCCAACATACGGTGCATATGCTGCACAAGCATACCTCCGCAACTCTGGACCGCTTACATATGTGAGGCTGCTTGGCGCTGATCATGATGATTATAGTGCCTCTGCAACCCGTGCTGGTTGGAAGGTTTCTGGTACGCTTGGAACCAATGTAAATGCAAACGCTGCTGCATATGGTCTGTTTGTCGCTGATTTTGCCGGCGTTACAAACGCAACTGCATCTTTGACGATGGGCGGCACATACGCCCGACTGTTAGATCACGGCACAGCAAATGGTGCTGTTGACTCTGAAATTTCATACAAGGCAGACGGCTCTTCCGATACTATCAAGTTCCGCGAAGGAACATCCATGAACGCTTGGGGTGTAATCTATGAAGCCGGTGGAACATACGGCGGCGACGGAAACTTGATTCTTTCTTGCAGTGCCGGTGAAGACACAATCAACCTCCGAGCAGGTGCTTGGAGCGCGGCTAACATTGTTACCGACATTAATGCATCTGCTAGTCACTTTGGCGCTGTCGTCGGTACTACTTTTGTACACACCACAAACGGTCTTGGAAACTCGCTCACCGGTGGAACAGGTGGCTCTGCTGCTCACGATGTGGCTGACGCTATTGGCACCATGAGCCCATCCTCGGGTTATGTTGTTATTTACCAGAAGAGCAGTTCAACAGCCGGTCAACTTGACGCTAGCGGAAAGGTAGAAATTAAAGGATCGAAGGCATTCAAGATGGAGTTCAAGGGATTCACAGCCCGTGGCACTCCTGCTTTCGGCGGTGCTGCCATCTCCACTTCATATCAAGATTTCTCAGTTAATGCTGCTACCCCTGACAACACTTGGGTATGGTTTGAGGCTGACGCTTCTGCCGCCACCAACGCTGCGCTTGCAACACACATTGCAAAGCAAATCGTAAGTGGCTCTGCTGCCGCCAGTGACTCTTCGGCTTACATGCTTGGTGCCTCTGCTGCTGACGCTGTAGTCACGGTTACCAACAAGTTCATTCCCGGCGCTGCTGGCGTAGCGAGCAGTATTAGTGAAGATATTAACAGCATGACTGTCGTGGACTTTTCCTCTGATGGTCTTGCTACTGGTCCTGTTGCCGCATCTGGCTCTGCTCAAGACTTGGGCGATGCCCACCTTGCCGCAGTTATTTACGCTGACGAGGGCGCTCTGACACTGGTCGGAAACGACTTGGCTGGTGTTGCCCGCGACGGAGCAGGAATGTGGATTCAATCCGATGGTTCAGATTATGAATTTAAGTTGCGTGTTCGTAACAAGTCCGATGTTGTGCAAGATACAATTTCTTTCAACATGGCACCGGCATCTAAGAAGTATGCCCGAAAGGTTCTCAACACGAACCCAACGCTGTGCAACGATACAATTACGAATTCGGCGCAAGTAAAGACATTCTGGCTCGGAGAGACTTTTGATCAGTATCTTGGACATAGTTTGTCTGCTACCACTGCTGCCGGTTCACAAATGGCGGCTCTGGTGCCACTGAAGCAAATGGCATCCTCTGGTGCAGATCAGTCTGACAACCGTGTTAGCGCACGTCCAGCCCAGAGTGGTTGGGTTGTCTCGCAACACCTTGGCTCAGGTTCGCTGTTCGTTCCTGATTCCGACGGTGAGTATCCTGTCACTAAGTTGATGAAGTTCCACGGACTTTACAGTGGCGAGTGGGAACAGCAAAACCTTAAGATTTCTATCGAAGACATTAAGGCATCAACAAATGAGTTTGAACCTTACGGCTCCTTCAGTATTGTTGTGCGTCGTGCCAACGACAAGGACAATGCTCCACGGATCGTTGAGCGTTTCTCAAGTTGTAACCTCAACCCCAACTCCGAGAACTATGTTGCTCGCAAGGTTGGCGATATGTACTCTACTTGGGATTACTCAGAGGGTCGATTCAAGACTTATGGTCGCTTCAACAACCAGTCTCGATTCTTCCGTATGGAAATGAACGAAGATGTGGATACCGGTGTTACCGATCCATCTCTCCTTCCTTTCGGATACTATGGAAAGGCTCGCTGGAAGAGCGCCACAGTTGGCGATCCAACCTCACTGACTTCAACCCCTGCTGCCGTCGCTGCCGCCTCTGGTGATATTCACACCGTCGGCACAAGCAGTCAGGTTACCCAGCCGTTCGCATATGGCGATGAATACTCATACTACTGGGGTATCGCTACGGGTACGGCAAGAGGTTCCGCGACAGACGTGCTTATTAGCGCCTCTGCCGACACAGCCACATGGAAGGCTCGTCAGGGCGACATTTGGGCTGGAAATATTCCCGGCGCACATATCGACCTTCACTTCCCGAAGTATCAGTTGCGCGTGAGTTCCAGTCAGGGCGATGTTTCCAATCCAAAGGATGCTTATTGGGGTCTTATGACTTCCAAGACAGGCTCTGCTCGCCACGATGTGAGTTACGAAGACCTTGGGCGTCCTTGGTCAACCACCAATGAGGTTGGAACAGGCGCATGGACAGTTACAGAAAATCAAACAGAGTATGGAGAGTTCTTCTCTCTTGACGATGTGCGACTGGTCGCCGGCTCCACAACACATGCCTCATGGGCAAATGGAAACCGCTCGGGTGGACACTCATTAACCGCTGTGAGTGGAACTTACAACCAAGTGTTGTCATCCGGCTTCGACCGGTTCACAATGCCAGTCTGGGGTGGTTGCGATGGACTTGACATTATGGAGCAAGAGCCATTCCGCAATACTGGACTGAGCGGTCAGAGCAGCCTTACGCACTATGCTTACAACTCAATCAAGCGTGCTGTGGATTCCGTTGCAGACCCTGAAGTTGTCGAGTGCAACTTGATGGCAATGCCCGGTATCACAAACCCCGGCTTGACGGAGCACATGATTAATGCATGCGAGAACCGCGCTGATGCTCTTGCAATTATCGACCTTCAGAATGACTATGTTCCTTCAACAGAAGGCACAGATTCCGAAGCCAACCGTTTGCCAAGTGTGTCCTCGGCGGTGAGTAGCCTACAAGATCGCGGCTTGAATTCAAGTTACGGTTGTGCTTACTTCCCTTGGGTCCAGATTCGCGACCAAGATCAGAACTCACTTCTGTGGGCTCCACCTTCAATCGTGGCTCTCGGTACTATGTCAAGTTCGCAGCGCAAGACTGAAGTTTGGTTCGCCCCTGCTGGATTCACCCGTGGTGGTCTGACAGAAGGTGCTGCCGGTATCCCCGTCTTGAACGTGCGACACCGCTTGAACTCTAAGGAACGGGATCTGCTGTATGAGGCAAATATTAACCCCATCGCACAGTTCCCAGCAGAAGGCATTGTAGTGTTCGGACAGAAGACCCTTCAGGTCACACAGTCTGCTCTCGACCGCATCAATGTACGTCGCTTGATGATTTTCATCAAGAAGCAGGTATCTCGTATGGCTGCAACGGTCCTCTTCGACCAGAACGTCCAGACTACATGGTCACGATTCACCTCTCGGGTGAAGCCATTCTTGGCAAGTGTCCAGTCTCGGTTCGGTCTTACTGAGTTCCGAGTCATCCTTGACGAAACCACTACTACACCAGAGTTGATTGATAGAAACATTATGTACGCTAAGATTCTTCTGAAGCCTGCCCGTGCAATTGAGTTTATTGCGATTGACTTCGTGATTACGGATAGTGGAGCGTCATTTGACGATTAATAAAAATATGGGGGCGTAAAGTATTGCGCCTCACTACTTAATGATATAGCGAAACGCTTGTAAGGGAGAACACAAACAATGGCATTCTGGTCTGACGCTGCTGAAGGCATGAAAGATCCAAAGAGACAGTACCGCTGGATCTTGGTTAACGATCATATTCCTTCATGGACACTTAAGAAGGTGGCAAAGCCTTCATACACGGTATCTGAAACATCACATAAATATATTAACCACACCTACTGGTATCCCGGTAGAGTTGAGTGGAATACAATTTCTTTGACTCTGGCAGACCCAGTTGATCCCGATGCCGCCGCAACTGTAACTCAAATTATCCGCAGTTCCGGCTACTCTCCCGCTCTTAGCGCAGACGCACTGGACACCATGTCTAAGGCAAAGGCTACGACCGCTCTTGGACAAATTCAAATCCAACAGATTGATGGAAACGGTGAAGCCGTGGAAACATGGACGCTTTGGAACGCATGGATTAAGGATGTTAAGTATGGTGAACTTGATTACGATGGTGATGAGATGACCGACGTGGAAATCGAACTCCGTTATGATTGGGCTTACCTTGAGACTAACCGACCCGGTACGCAGGGAACCAATGCATTCTTCACACCGGGCAGTTCATCCTAAAAAAAAGTTTAACATACCAATACAATGGTGATATATTGTTAAAGAGACAAATACCTGTCAACAGAAAAGAGGTGATTAATGGGTAGAAGAAATCAGGATCGCATGGGCGGTACGCAACGCCCCGATTCAGATCCACCCCTTACCGCTCGCAAGCCACCCGGTGGCGGTGGAGATGGTGGTGGTGGACTTACATTTGTAACTCCAACAGAACATGTGGAATTACCATCAAGGGGTTTGCTATACCCTGCCGAGCATCCGCTCGCAGGACAAACCACTTTGGAAATTCGCCATATGACAGCAAAGGAAGAAGATATTCTAACTTCTCGTTCTTTGCTTAAGAATGGTATCGCGATTGAGCGTATGCTTTCCAGTATTATTTGTGACCGTCGGGTAACACCGGGTGACATGCTGGTTGGCGATAAGAACGCGCTTTTGGTTGCTGCCAGAATCGATGCCTACGGTGCCGATTATACAACCGGGGTCCAGTGCCCTTCATGTGGTGAAAAGTCGCAGTATACATTCGACTTGAATGACGCGCCAATCCAAGCGGCTTTGGATTTGGATGTGTGCGAGGATCCAGACATTCTAGAGAGGGTAAGCATTAACGACACAACAAATAATTATGTCATTACGCTTCCAAAGTCTGGTTGGTCGCTTGAGGTTCGTGCCATGACCGGTGCAGACGAGCAAGCAATCCAAAACTCAGTTAAGCAGCGGAAGAAGTCAAAGATGCCAGAAGCAACTTTGTCTATTCAGTTGCGACGAATGATTGTCTCCGTTGAGGGACACACAGATGCTAGCACAATCAACAAAGCCGTCGATAACCTTCCTGCTTCAGACTCCCGTTATCTGCGGACGCTGTACCAAGCGCTCATGCCTAACGTAGATCTTAAGCAGAACTTCGCTTGCGTACACTGCGATGCGGAGGTGGAGATGGAGGTGCCGTTTACGACGGACTTTTTTTGGCCTAAGTCCTAAGTACATAGAAAATGTTTACGAACAATTTTTCTATATGAAATATTACGGTGGGTGGAGTTTCACAGAAGCATACAGTCTTCCAGTCGGTTTAAGAAGGTGGTTTGTTGAGAGATTGACAAAACAACTTAAGACAGAAGAAGATGCAATGAACAAGGGTCGCGGAAACCGGTCCTCCCCATCGAAGCCAAGTAAACCAAGTATGCCGAGCGGTTTGCCCAAACCATAACTTCCAGATAAGCGACGGCAACCTTGGATTCGACCGGAGATGTTTTTACATCTCCGGTTTTTTATTTAATAGCCTGATAATTACTTTTGGAGGGAAAGAACATGAAAAACTTTCTTATATTAATGATGGCATTGTTGACCGCAGGTTGTACCAGTGGATGTAAAAATGGTGCGGAGTTGGTGGTTGACACCGAAGTTGTAGATGAAGAGCCGAACCCTATAACATGGGATGATTGCGGCGGCAAGATTGGAGATCATGCTTGTGATTTTTCTTTTAAAGATCAGGCAGATGAAATGGTGTCCTTGTATGACGACTACTACGGAAAAATTATTATTTTAGACTTTTCGGTGGTATGGTGTGGACCGTGCCAAGCGGCGGCATCACAGGTCGCCTCACACGTCACAAAGTATAACGAAGATGGCGTGGTGTGGATTACGGTCTTACTTCAAGACCATGCCGGCGGTTCAGTTGAACTGCACGATGTGCAAGATTGGGCGGTCATTTATGGAATCCCCAGCGTATCTCCAGTTTTGCAGGGCGATTCCAGTGTTGTTGACTACTCGGCAGAAGATGGTTACCCAGTATCAGGCTATCCGACAATTCTTGCTATTGACCGAGAAATGGTCATTCATGCTGGAGTCCACGGGTGGAGTCAGGAACTTGTTGAAGGCTGGGTGGACGAACTGCTCGCAAAAGACGAAGCCGAATAAAATATTTATTTCATACTTCCTAAGAGATTTGTGTTTTTTCCTCATAGTTACAAATGAGGCAAGGGCAATGTCTCTGGAGGAAGTTATGGAATGGGCAAATTCGCGAGGCTTGCAGTCGCGATGCTCCTGCTTGCAGGGAGTGTCGTAGGCTGTTCTGATTATGCAATTACAGCAAGGTATGCTGAAACCGAAACAGTTTATGTAGAAGTACCGGGTGAGACTGAATATGTCGAGATCCCCGGCGAGACTGATTATGGTGAAATTTGGGTGGATCACTTTGTCCAGCCAGCAAGTGTAGATGGCGTCGATATTTTATGGGTAATCGACACATCTGGATCAATGTATCAATACGAGCCTGATTTGTTGTTGGGCATCGAGGCGATGATGAATGCCTTGCCAGAATCAGGCTGGCGGCTCGCCATGATGAGCAACGACCCCGTTGCGGCTCTTGGCGAATCACAGTTCCCGCTGGTACCCGGCGATGATATTGCTGACGCCATTGATATGTACAATGCAATGGGCACTGGTCATCGTGAAGAAGGGTTCGATGCAGTATATGAGTATATTCAAAACAACTCTTATGCTAGCACTTGGTTGCGTCCCGACGCTGCGCTGTTGGTTGTCTTTGTTTCTGATGAAGAGGAGCAAAGCGATGACTACATGATCGATGTGGTAGACTTCACCAACTGGTTTGGCGCTCTTCGTGGTGGGTCTGCGTTTGTTGCCAGCGTGGTGAACGTAGAGCAGGCAGACTCCGTGTGTGCCTCCCCGCCAAGCATAATTAATATTGGTGACCGATACATCGAGGCTACAAATTACTTTGGAGGTGTCATTGTTGACATTTGCGACGAAGATTGGGCACCCGGTGTAACCGATGCGTCAAACTCCGTTGAGCCTCATGAGTACTGGGATCTTACACACATCCCCTCTCATGAAGACACAATTCGGGTATTTCACAACGGCGTGCTGAACTGGGATTGGGTATTCGATCCAGCCACCAACTCCGTGGAGTTTACGGTAATTCCCGGTGCCAATGTCTTGGTGGAGATTGCATATCATTATGAGCCCGTCGAAGATGGAGATGACGACGACTCCGCAGACACAGGGGATACGGGAGCCTAAAACATGGAAGAGAACAACATCATTGAACTTCAAAAGATTATGGATGAGAAAAGAGTTGCCAGTGCAATTCATGAAGGTACTGATGAAGAGTTTGATGCTTTAGTTCGCGAAATGTTGAAAAAAGATTTTAAACCGAGGCTTTCACTGTCAGAAAAACTATTTATGTTCACTGCGATTACCGCATTATTAGGGGGTATATCCATACTCGGGATCGCAGGATGGCTGGCGCTGTAAAATTGTAGAATAGGTTTTGTAGGAGGGAAACTACAATGAATAATGAGGATAAACTCAACTGGAAGATATTGGCATATCTGCGGAATGCCACGGATGAATCCGTTAAAAAAATTAAAGAAGAGACAGATCGAGAAACGCTGATTGAAGAAGTTTTAAAAATGAGAAGTATCAAGCGCTCTGAACTGGTCTGCAAAGAAATTATCAAGAAAAACGAAGACGAATAAATCGCCCGATTGAGCCTCTGATGGTGAAATGCGAGTGACGGCTTTTGGATTTCGGCACTACTTATGAGTAAGCGTTTTTATATTTCAAGGAGAAGACCACATGCAGGACACTAATGATATTGCACCAATTGAGATTGATTTGGGCGTTGCCCGAAGAGGCGAGGTCAGCGAAAGTTGGCTACGCATGCTTGGCTTTGGCATCGAATCTATTATGAAAGCGATGTTCGGCGGTTCGGCAATTCCTGTTCGTGTAAAGGGTAGTAAGCGTGAAGTTTCGTCTTTCGCTAGAGCACTCAGCGGCGAGAAGAAGTACATGAAGTCAGCCGCAAAATATGGTCTTAACGATCCAAGGACATACAAGAACAAGTTTAAATTAAATAAGTCAATTAGTAAGTTCGAAAGGACTACGGGTCTGAAGTGGCCATTTAAAGATTAGTTTTAAGGGAGCCCGCCATCCATGTCAGAGGGAAATGGACCAGATCCAGCACTTGCAGAAGAATATGAAGCAATTCTTGAGCGGATTAATCAATTAGAGCAGGAAGGTACTGATAAAGCAAAGGCAAAAGCCCAAGCCATTCGGGACACGATCTCTGCTCAACAGGAATCCGTTGCTAATGAGCAGATCCTTGTTGATCTTATGGATGACGGGCGTGATAAACAACGTGCCCAAAATGATCTGCGAGCAACTGAGATTGCCAACATTCGTGCGGCTGCACAGGCAGCAGGCACTTATAATGCAGAATTAGAAAAGACTCTTCAAAAGCAGGAAGAGATTCTTGACAAGCAAAATGAGCAGATGGATGCTCAAGATCGGATCACCGCCGCATCGAAAAAAACGCTGCAAGGCGCTCTTGGGCTTTCAAGTTGGCAGGACTCTTATTTAGGTCAGGTTTTCGCCACAGAAGGTGGCTGGGGTGCTGTTACAGATGGCATTAAAGAAGCGCTAAACCCAGCCGACATTCTTTACAGCATCGGCACAAAGATTGTCCAGTCCACGATGATGATGGTTCTGGAGGTCGATCAAGCAGGTGCCTCTCTTGCTGCTGCAACGGGTCAAGGTCACTCAATGCGGGGCGTCATGATGGACGTTCAGGCAGATACCAGACAGTTCGGTGTAAACATGGCAGAAGCCGGTGCAGCGGTTGCATCTTTGCAAAGTGGCATGGCAGCATTTTCTGGATTGCCAGCCGAAGCCCAAGCAGCGGTCGCCGGTCAAGCAGCGGCATTGGATCGTCTTGGTGTTTCAACCCAGACAACCGCAAATCTTAATAACCAGTTTGTGACTGGCATGGGAATGACGGCAAACGAAGCGATGGCTGTCAACAGCGATTTGGCTAGAACAGCAATTGGTCTAGGAATTGCCCCTGCTGAAATGGCGGCTGGTTTTGAAGCGGCAATGCCGACCTTGGCAAAATATGGTAAAGATGCGCCGGCTGTGTTTAAGAAACTTGCAGCAACAGCAAAGGCTACCGGATTGGAAGTCCAGTCTTTGATTGCAATAACCGAGGGCATGGATACGTTCGAAGGTGCGGCACAAGCCGCAGGGCAACTGAACGCTGTCCTCGGCGGCGATCTTCTCAACTCAATGGATCTGTTGAACGCCTCGGAAGACGAAAGAATTCAGATGATCCTCGACGGAGTTGCTGCATCAGGCAAGTCTTGGGATTCAATGGATAGGTTCGAACAAAAGGCTCTTGCTAATGCCGCTGGCATCACCGACATGGCAGAGGCACAAAAATTATTTGCTACCGGTGCTAGCGGGGTGCAAGAAGCACAAGCAGCAGCGGAGGAAGCAGCAGTTAGCGAAGAACAACTTGCAGAAGCGACAGCGGCAACGGCAACCATGATGGATAAAATGCATGCAATCATGGGAATGTTGGCAGTAGCAGTCGAGCCGCTAGTTTCGGGAATCCACTTTCTGTTGGATGGCTTTTTGAGCATGGGTCCAGTTGCGGATTTCCTCGTTACCGCGTTCGGTATTCTTGTAGGTATTTTTATTACATTGACCGTGGTGTCAAAAGCATATGCAATGATCATGGGGGTCATAACGACTATTAAGGGAATTGCCGCCGGTGTGGCGACCTTCTTTGGTGTAGCGATGGGTGGCTCTGCTGCTGGAACGACAGCCGCAGGTGTAGCCTCTGCTGGTGCAACTCCTGCGTTCGGTGCTCTTACTGCCGTGTTGTATGCGGCTCTTCCGATTGTTATCTTTGTGGCGTTAGCCGCTATCGCGCTGGCTATTGCGATTGCAATGGTTGCTCTTGCCGTGATCGTGATTGTGGTGTCGTTTGTTGTCCTTATTTGGCTTTTGATGCAAACCCCCGGTCAGGCATTCTTGGCTGCGCTGGCATTATTGTTTTTGGGTCTTGTTGTGGCAGGGTTGATTATGATCTTCGCTGCTCTGGCTCCGATTGCACCCGTTGCCGCAACAGCAATGATAATAATGGCGCAGGCGCTGATCTTCCTTGGCGTTGCGATGATGATTGCTGCCGTCGCATTCTTAATATTCGCTGTGGCAATTAACATGCTAGGAGGTTCTTCTCTTGCAACTGTTACCGGACTTCTTATTCCGTTTGCACTGGCTATAGCGCTCGCGGGACCATTGTTGATGTTCGGGGCTTTCTTCTTCTTTATCGGGTCACTATTCTTACTTCCAGCAGCAGTCTTGTTTTTTATTGCGATGATTTTTATCTTCCTCGGCATGACACTCGGCGGGAGTGCCCTGACTCAACTTGTAAACCTGCTGGTGCTGTTAGGACCGATTGCGTCATCAATGCCCGCAATCGCCCTTGGGTTGCTAATGTTAGGACCGGCTCTGATGGTTCTTGGAGCAGGGCTCATCGCTTTCGGACTCGCAGCGCTGGTTCCCGGCTTTAGTAAGGGTGTTCGCTCTCTCGGAAGAGTTATTAATATGCTTGCAGATGCATTTGCTAAAATCCCTCCCGAAACAGGTGCCGCGTTAGGCGTTATCTTTACCGCGCTATCAAACATGACCAACATGAAGAAGACTGCGAAGGGTCTTCGCAAAATTGCTTATGCCATGTTCCCGCTTAACTTGGCGTTGCTGATGATTGCAAAGAGTTCGTGGGCATTCAATATGTTTGTATTTTCTATGGAGAGAGTGGGCGAAGCCACCTTGGTTTTCCATCAAGCGCTTGAGCAGTTGCGAAACAGTATGGATGTGATGGAGCAACTTATGGAATTGTTCCAGACGATAGCCGAGTCTCCATTGTTCCGCATGGCGGCTGGAATTTGGATGCTATCGAGTGCAATTTGGTCGATGGCGTGGGCGCTATGGATGATGCCGACGAAGAAGATGATTACATTCGGTGTTTATGCCGATTCTTGGGAAAAACTTGCAGACGCCGGGGTCAAGGTCACTCCACAAGTTGTTGATAATACAATGCAATTGGTTGATCAGGCACAGCGCTATGAAGAGATTCAAGATGACATGAGGTGGCCAATGTTCGACCCCTTCTTGCGTGCTCTTGAGTCCAGTGCAAAAGCAATGACGGCATCAAGCGAAAGTAACAAAGAAATTGTTATGGTCCTCAATGAGAGAGAGTTTGCCCGCGCCGTCGAGGTTGCCATGAACAAGAAGAACAATGTTATATTTGGCAGTTAACTAGTTAGGTCATAAGGAGTGGGCAAATGGCACAGATCTACGGAGACTTAGGTTTAAATGTTGCAGAGAACGCAAAACTCACGATTGAGTTTTTTAGTGTTCTTTTGGGCGAGAGTGTAACCTTTCGGGCAATGCTTACCGATTACAGTGACTCTTATGAAACCGCTTGGGAGTCTGAGTCGGTGTATGGTCGAATGGATGAAATCCAAACTTATTCTGGCACAAAGCGTTCGCTGAATATTGGATGGACGATTGTCTCGGCACACACAGACGAGGCGCGATTTAATATGCAAAAGTGTGAAAAATTATTTTCTATGCTGTATCCAACATATGACGAAGGAGGCGCTGGTGCCGCTGGTTTGCGCGGTGCGCCACTGTTTAAAGTTAAGTTTACAAACCTAATTCAAGACGCTGCTATGGGAGCATCCGCTGATGGTGCTTCTGCCGAGTCTGCTGGGCTGTTGTGTACTGTTTCAGGGTTTGAGTTTTCGCCCAACTTAGATGAAGGCATGTTTGTTCCTTCTGATGGGTTGCTGTATCCCAAAATTTTGGAACTGTCGTGTGATCTAAATGTTTTACACACTCACCGCCTTGGATACTCCAGCGGCGGTGGTGCAAGGGAAGGGTTCGACCCCTTCCCATATGGAGAAGGTCAAGGCGATCCACCCCCCGGTCCCGAGGACTGGGCTTCAGGTGGAAACGCAAATAGTGACCCTTCAGCAATGCCGTGGCAAGCAGCAGATGCCGCTGATATGGAGGGAACCTGATGGCTAAAAGAAACGGTGGTCGTGAGATCAGAAAAAATAAAAGCAGAATGTATAGTGAGGTATTTCGTGAAAGGAATGTTAAACACATTATGCAATACATGACTGCGAACATGTCGCACCCCACCGTGGAGCAGATTCGCACATTAGAGCGTCATGGTCATATTTGGGTTCGGGGAGATCGATTTTATAAATTGGCTCACAAGTATTATGGCAAGCCAGAGTATTGGTGGGTCATCGCATGGTTTAACCAAACGCCGACAGAGGCGCATGTTAAGATTGGAGATGTGATTAAAATTCCAATGCCGCTTCATAAGGTGTTTGACATGTTGCGACTTGGTTGATTAGGAGCATAGATTATGGCAGATGATGAAGTTATTGGCGATGACGAGCAGCGCGAAGAATCCGTAAGGTTTCAGCAGCAGTGTTTCTTCACGACTTACTTGGATCTTTTTTGTGGTAAAAACAGTGGTCATCCATATCCAAATTTTGCAAAACTGTATTCGGGGGGTTCCGATACTTCGTCATCCCCACAGGCAATGGTCCAAAAGTTAGTGTCGCCGGGGAATGTCGGCTACTTAATGAATGCAACTCCGGCAGAAGTTTCTGCTCTGGTGCCTCGCATAAAAGTATATAAAGTTTTTTATCCGAACGAAGATGGGACAAATCAGGCTCACATAGAGATTCCGTTTGATGATCACATGGATCCATCCTCCGTCGAGAATATTACGGCACGGCATGGCGGTCGCGTTCCCGGCAATGGAATTAAATCTTTTGAATGGGAACTTGCGGGATCCAACCCCGCTGAAGCATCTCGCGTAATTGAGGCAAAGATGAAATTGAGGTTTTCGTCTTTAGATGACATGTTTACGCTTCACACTGGTATAGCCGATGAAAATGGGGGGCTTCACCAATTCCGATTTTTAGAGATGTTCAACCCATCAGCGGAAGGAAGAATTTTAAGAGCCGGCGGCTACAATCCAGAATATTTTCGATTTAAGGTTGTTGTTGGCTATGCGCCATTGCCGGCAAATTATGGTGAAAATATAACTACTCCCACAGAAGATCTTGCAACATTCCGAGAGGCTGTTTTAAACGCCACTTCAACCTACTTCTTAAACTACACGGGTCATGAAATTGATTTTAAAAATGACGGTTCATGCGAAGTAACGATTGACTATATTGCCGCTGCCGAAGGGAGTTTAGACGTTCCAGAAGCAGATGCACTTTTGGCAGGACTGGAGGGCTCTGGAAATACCGACAGGGGCTTCACTCAAGAGCCCGGTTTGTTCTCATTGAGCATGCACCGTCAATCTCCACAAGAGCAATTAGGCAATGACCCCAATCTAAGCGTTCAGGAACAAATGGCAGCAGATGCTGCGCGACTAGAAGAAATGGATGATGAACTGGCTGATGCAAAAGAGCAAGACGCCTGCACCGGTGGCACGCAACGACAGGGATGGCTTGGCTCTTATAATGACGAAAATCACAATGAGGAAGAGGTCACAGAAGATCAAGAAAGAGAGCGTGAAAACATTGCAATTCGAAACATGTATAACAGGAATATTATTTATGGTAATATGATGGAGCAGTTGTACAATCGAAATGGTATTTTTAGTATTACTCTTGAGAACGAGCAGATCGAAGAGATGGGCGCTGTCCTTGCAGAAGTAGACATGCTTGTAGGACCGGATTTTAATATAAGAGGCGGGCAGTTGACTGACAGGGCAGCAGCAGAACGCCGCGCCGAGCGAGGGCGTGATCCCAATCCATCATGGGCAAATCAAGTTGTGGATCGAAACGACCAAGCAGCCGTTGCTGCTGCACAATCGGATTTTGCATCCACCGGCGGTAGACAAAATTTAAATCGCCAATTGGATGGCATCGGCACAGATATTGCAGATCGTGGCTCGCTTGGCATCCAAGGTGCCGAGAGAACAGCAGAACATCGAACAGAGGACGTAGATCGTTTGCGAGATCGGCAGACCCCTGATGATACCGCCTCAACCAAAGAAAAAATGTTTTACTTTTATTACGGTGACTTGCTGGATGTTGCGCTGTCTGTTCTGCGTCGGGACGAGGCTCCAAGAAGTTTGAAAGAGTTACGACCAGTAGTTGGACCGATACGCATATCGGATCCTTTTACTCAAGAGGTCAAAAACTACTGCCTCGCAGACATTCCCATTTCTTTGGAGTTGTTCAATGTCTGGTTTTTGGATAAGGTGGTTAAGCCAGAGCGCGAAAAGTATGCTCTTAAAGATTTTATTAAAGATACGATTACAACACTTATCGGTCCAGCGTTATCTCCGCGATGCTTTGGCAATGAAATGCGAGGCACCAGAACACGGGTTTCCATGACCACTGTCAATGCGCCGTTTGCTGATGGTCCGAAAGACAGAATGTCCAATCAACCATCTGAAGAGCCGTTTGGTAATATTCTGGTGACTGAAATCCAGCCTTTTCCAACTGGAGAAAACAGGATGGGATTAATGTCTGGAGATTACTTTATTGTTTATGCAAACTCTCAAGGCGCACGGTCATTGAACGCTTGGGAGCCTAGTCACGCAGAGGCAGAGGCACGCGATGCCGAAGAGGGAATTCCTTGGATTAAGATGGGTTGTGATCGTGGTTTGACCAAAAAGGTGAAATTTAAAAAAATGGAAATACCCGGCATGAGAGAGAGTCACATGACAAACCCCACCGATGGTGGAGATACACCCAATTATCGCCCGATGCCTTATAATGTTGATGTTGAAATGTTCGGAAATTCCATTTTTAAACCGGGAATGATGTTGTATGTTGATCCGGCGATGGTCGTTTCTTCCGCGCCGGGTGCTACGTTTGACGCAATCAAAGGCATGGGGCTCGGAGGATATTATACTGTCCTCAAGGCTAAGGGTGCAATTGAGCGTGGCAAGTTTAGCACAGATGTAGAGTGCATATTTACAGCCTTTGGCGACGGTCAGCCTGATCCAAACACCCCAGAGGAATCCTGTGGTGACGACGGAGATACTGATGGCATGCCAACTGCTCCGGCTGACATGGAGATGCCATAATGTCTAAATATAAAAAATTGCCGCCAACACCGAACGCTAGAGTTATTACAAATCCCAAGGGAGAGAATAAACTCAAGACATATCCACTGTTCCACCAGAGAGATAAATATAAAAAATATTCTTATCCTGAAATTGGAGCCAAGCCTATTGATGTTTGGTATGACAAGCCGTTTTATGGCAGAATTGACACCGAGGGCGACACAGTTTTTGCATCGGAAGCACCGTTAAAGCAGTTACGAACCATAGACGGTAAAACATATATGGTGATGAATTACGTCGCTGAAGCGTTCGAAGGCTTGCGAGAGTATTTTAAGGAAGCGGCATATGGCAACAAGATTAGTAAGGAAGATGGTCCGTATTTGACGTTAGCGCCAAAAAGAGGCTGGCAGTCGCCCCATTCGGCATATCATCAATGGGCTAGTTTTATTTTCACCGGGTTTACTGACAAGTTCCTTCAGAACAGCCTTAAGGCACAGCGCCTTGTGGACTGGAAGTCTTTTGTGCAACTCTTTGTAAATGAATATGTCCCTGCCTTTATCGGCAGGGGTTTCCCAGTCACAAGAAGTCATTGGTTAATGTCGAAGTATTGCGACCCAATGATTAGCGGACTGGCTATCGACATAGAAAAAGATGCGCCTCACGATAATGATGATCTGAAATACAGAGGGTTTATTAAAAATGCCAACTTTAGTTTCTTCCGGCAAGCCGCCATGCAGTTTGGGTTTTATGTTGACAAGAACGCCCCTTGGAGACTATATGCTGACCTCGACTCGCCCGCAATGCAGCGATATATGGAAGAGTACAATATCGATAATGCGGCTCAGGCGTTCCAGCGTGGTTTTTACAAGTCTCATTTGACGGACATGGACACTTTAAAAACATATGTGCTTGACTTTTATAATTCGTATGTTACTATGACTCCAATGGTACAAGAACTGGTCACTCGCCGGCACAAGGGTCGCCTGATCACAACCACAGTGTTATCAGAGAGAAAAAAGATTACACGCGCTGAGTTGGATGAAAGATATGCTGATGATTATTGGATTCGGATGTTGGTTTTTATTCGTGCTCATGAAATGAACAAAAACTGGGATCAGATGCAGTTTGACAGAATTGTGAAAAGAGCACAAAATTTCAATAGACATGTTGACAAGAAGACTGCAATGAAATATATTAACAATCAGTTCAAAAACGATTATACTGTTCCAGTATTTGATCAAAAAAACTTGACAGATGCAGAAATTGCGTGTATATTAGAGGAAATGGCTTTTAGCAACGAGCCGGGTACTTTTTACTTCTAAGAGGGGTCGATGATTTTTCAAACTCTTGATGACAAGGGTGAGTGCGTTGGTGTATACGCCGATGGTGAACTGACGATGGGTTCGCTGCCCGACGGTCTTACAAAAACATGGTCATATGCACCTTACCTTAAGGGGCTTGACGTGAAATATGCTCGGCTGTACTGCGGCGGGGCTTCTTTGCAGGATGCATGTCCTTCTGATTTGACTGGAGAGTGGGATTATATTTCTAACCGCCTGAAGGCGTATTTGCGGTCGTTTATCAACGCCAAGGTGTCGCTGGACGAAAATTGCTTCTTTGACTTGGTGCCGCATAGGTTTCTGATGGAGTATTGCGATATTAAGAGCCAGATTTCGAAACATGTTTTCGATACCCACGATGAGCCAGCAAATTATAGATTTTTGGCAGATCTTCAGGAGTTGACCACAGAGATTGCCAGCCGCCCGTTAAAGATTGACCCAAGTTTAATTGATCGCGCCTCCCCCCGGTCACGGAGATTGTGGCAGCGAATGACAGCCCAGCCGACACAGCACATAAAATATAATATCTTTGGTACAAAGACAGGTCGCTTAGGTTTGGAGCAAAATAGTTTTCCCATACTCAATCTTGACAAGCGCAATCGCAAAATTATTAAGCCAACCAATGACTATTTTGTGGAGTTGGATTATAACGCAGCAGAGTTGCGAGTGCTTCTGGCTTTGTCTGGAAAGGACCAGCCGGCAGAAGACATACACGATTGGAATTTGAAGAATGTTTATCGAGGTGCAGGAACAAGAGAGAAAGCCAAAGAAAGAATTTTTGCTTGGCTATACAATCCCGACTCAAATGATCATCTTTCGGGTCGGCTGTACGAGCGAGACAAGGTGGTACAGAAGTACTTCAATGGAAGCCAAGTGACGACCATTTGGGATCGATCTATTAGTTCAGATGCCCATCATGCTTTGAATTATTTGATCCAGAGCACAACTGCTGACATGGTGTTGAGGCAAATGATTGCACTTAATTGGCTGCTGGAGGGCAAGAAGTCATTTATTAGTTTCTGTCTTCATGACAGTGTTGTGATTGATTTGCACCAAGATGATCGCTTGATGTTGGGGGAATTGTTGAACACTTTTTCTGCCACATCGCTGGGTCAAATGAGGGTCAATCTCGCTGTTGGAACTAATTATGGTCAAATGAAGGAGTTAGAGTGGACACGATAATTGGACTCGGCTCTGCTGGGTGTGCTATTGCAGATCGCTTTGCAGCATACCCACAATACAAGATTTTAAAACTTGACGCAGGGTTAAAAGGCGAAAACTGCTATTCTCTTCCGAAGCGGTCAGATCATGAGTCATACGACAGAGGCAATTTCCGTGGGCTCGGCAAGTTTTTAAAGCAAGCCAGCGGGCAGGTACTATTTGTGCTCGCTGGTTCCGGCAAAGTATCCGGTGCAACACTGCAAATTCTAAAAAATATAAAAGATCACAATATCAGCATTCTGTACATTCAGCCTGACGTTGATTTGCTGAACGAGCGAGCCGTGCTAAGAGAGCGTGTGGTATCGGGTGTTTTACAGCAGTATGCCCGTTCTGGTGTTTTTGAAAGAATGTATATGGTATCTAATTTGGTGGTCGAGGACGTTATCGGGGAGGTGCCGTTGTCTTCTTATTATGAGGCTATCAATCAGACGGTCGTCTCGACTTTTCATATGATCAACGTCTTTAACAAGACAAAGCCGGAGATTGATTTTTCCGCACAGCCGAGTAATCCAGCACGCATATCAACGCTCGGCGTGGTCGATTTTGAAAAAAATGAAGAAAAGTTATTTTTTCCTCTTGACACAATCGCAGACAAGTGTTATTATTATGCTATCAATAAAGATTCCATAGAAAAGGATGGCAGTCTGTTTAGAGATATTCGCAGCCAGATTAAAGACAGACGAAGCGAAGACTGCGCTGTTTCTTATATGGTCCACTCTACATCTTATGAAGAAAATTACGTTTACTGCTTGGCACACAGTAAAATAGTTCAAAAAAACTATGAAAAAGTGCTTGACACTCCTTAGCGGGTGTGTTATATTAACTAAACAACATAGCAACTTGGAAGATTCGCTAAGTTGACTTTAACAAGGAGAATGAATCATGGCAATTGATCTAAAGAAGATGCGTAACAAGTTGAACGCATTGCAAAACCGAGGAGGCGGCGGTAACCGTTCTCAATTTTGGCGTCCAACGGATGGCGAACAGGTGATTCGGATTGTTCCGACC
>CEOA01015746.1_pt1 | contig 20883 bp, 23 predicted proteins | sample 530251 | NCBI WGS metagenome assembly CEOA01 (sample SAMEA2619838, study PRJEB7988) | marine metagenome | biome: marine biome (ENVO:00000447); feature: surface water layer (ENVO:00002042); material: "saline water (ENVO:00002010), including plankton (ENVO:xxxxxxxx)" | depth 5 m
TTGGAAAGAACTGCATGGACCTTCATTGAAGCGTTCATCGGTGCATTGACAGTTGCTCCATTAGTTGGTGTAGAAGCTGAAACTATTCAGTTAGCTGCTCTAGCTGGTGGTGGTGCTGCACTTGCAGTTGTGAAAACATACGCCAAAAAACAAATTAGTAAGTAATCTTATAGCAAAGCCGTGGGTGTTATCCTTTCTACCACGGCTCTTGCTCGATTAAATTAGAACGGTGCTGCACCATCTTCTATGGTTTTAGCATCAGGTAACTTTATACCATTTGCTGCTGCAGCATAATCCTTCCACATCTCAGGTGTATTCCAACCATCTGTCCACCATGATTTAGAAAATACTTTCCCATCAACGGTGTCACCAGTCGTACATTTACTAGCACCTGTACATCTAAAGTCAGGACTTTTAGGTGTTTTCTTATCTTGTGGTTTTATGTATTGAACTATAAGACCACAGGTACATAATAAGTCTGTATCATTTACAGCTATCTCACCTGTTTTTTCATGAGTTGATTTAGATGTATGGTCAAAGCCTGCTTCTTTCAACAAAGCTCTTACACCTTCAGGAGAAGTGGAGGACGGAGGCGTAGCCTTTTTCCCATCCTCCTGAGCTTCGTCCTTCTCCTTTTTAGGCGTTGCTGGTTTGCTTTGAGCCACTTTAGTTTGACCTTGTGTCTTTGACATTTCTTGTAGTGATGGTCTCTTCTTTGTAGAGCCCTGGTACTTCCAGTTAGCTAAAGCCCTACCTATAGCAGAAGTTTCACAGTTTTCCATCCATGCATCTGTATTTGCAAACCCACCTTGCCCTTGTAATTCTTGAGCTATTCCAGTTGCAACAGGATTGATATCTTCCTTATCTGCATATATGTATGCCTTAACTATAACCATAGTTCCATCATCACTTGTCTTGACTACTTCTGTGTAGACACGACCATTTGGATTGTCTTTCCAAAATTTAGCAAGTCTATCCTCGACCATTTCATAGTCAGCAGGATTAAATTTTGCCATGTTATACCTCCTTGATATATATTATTCTTCTTCTGTTTCGAAGTCCTTGATTAATGTAACACCAACCTTAACAGGTATGTGTTTATAATCACCGTCATGTTCTATGATAAGGTGTGGTATAGTACCAATACCTCCGAACTCGACAGATTTAACATTCGCCATTATTCCTCCAAGTCTACCAAGTACTCAGCAGTAACACCTTTGCTAGGTTTCACAAACAATGTATATTGTGAAGGTCTACCCATACTGGCTAGCTGTTCCTGTGCGTAAGGATTGTGGCTTTCAGTACTACCATTTACCCATACTCTAATATCATTAATGTATAGGTGTGTTGGTGTATGGTAGTGACCACAGACTGCGTGAGTGAATTGTTCCATAAGCCCTGCAGCACCTAATGATTTCCAACCTAATATCTTTTTGTTGTAACCATAGAAAGGAACTCCCATTGTTCCTCGAATGTTGTCACCGTGAAATAACAAGAACTTCGCTTTGACACCGAGGTCAGCGACTGTATACCATGACCTGTCAGGGATATGAAACTTCATTCGTTTCTCCCCTTCAAACATAGTTTGTAGTATTTTACCTAACATTCTATCTGCATTCGTTTCAGGGTTATAGTCTTTTCTAGACCTTCCCCCTAATGCACCATGGTTTCCTATGACCCAATAACATTCTACTTCCTCAAATTCAGTTAACAAAGTATTAAAAAACCTTGATAATATTCTTGGACCATCAACTGTTACTTGTCTATAGAGGGAACTATCTATCTCATGTGCTTGACCAGGAAATATAAGTTCGCCCTCTATGATGTCACCGAGTGCAAAGACTACACATTTTTTTACAATGTGTGTAGCTTTCTGTATCCTTGCAATTTTTATTATCTTTTCTGCATACCTAAGCACTCTTTCCTCAGCAACTTCAGTATTATAACTTTCTGTTTGCTTTGCTAACTGTATGTCAGATAACAAAGGAACACAGATTTCCTCTCCCTTCTTTGAAGTTGTTTTAGGTGGTGCTTTTACTTTTGGTAATGACAGTGTAGACATACCATCTCTAGCTCCACGATAGATAGCCTCAGCCATATCAGCTTTTTTATCTTTAAGTTTATCTATTCTTTTGAGTAGCCTTGAGTTAGTTTCTTTGAGTTCCTGAATTTTTTCGCTTTCAACATCAGCTAAAAGTTCAGCTAACTCTCTATCCTTTTTGCTTAAGGTCATCTTTGAACTCCCTAATCCAATGTGCTACTCGTGTTCTAGAGACAGGGAAATTAAATTCATCTGTAAGTATTCTAGATACAGCAGTCGCATTGGGTCGTTTACCTTGTCTCATTATTGATTTAAGTCCCTCGATAAAGGGTTGCACCTCGACAGGAACTTGTTCATACCAAGGAATAAGACCACCTTGCTTGTTTGTCATTGCTTTTTCAAGCAACTTTTCTATGTTTTTTGTATTGCTCATGAGCATATCCTAGCACACGACCACGATTATGCAACGATATAGAAAAAAAAGACCAAAAAAAAAGGCGTGTATTTCTACACGCCATAGGTATTTTAAGCCAAAAAAAAAGGCGTGTATTTCTACACGCCTTCTTTTCGGTTATGTATGTGGATATTTTACTATCGTTTTTTCTTTACTGAAGTAGCTAGTTGTTTAGCTACTTTGTAAACCATTTCCTGTGTTCTGATAGGAATAATATTATTCTTTACCATGAACTTCATAATCTCAATTTTTAGTTGAGGATTAAGACTTACTGCTCTACCCTCATCATTGACACCAACAACTGCTTGGTCTGATACCCATATCCTTGGCTCAGGTTGTTTAGCCAACCATTTCAAAGCATCTAAGTCTACTGAGTTACTGGCATACTGTCCTGCTTTAGATATCTCTCTAGTATCTAACTTACCATTGTCAGCAAAGATACGAATAATACCATCTTTACCATCAATGATTCGGTTGTATCCTTCGTAACCTGCAATAGTTGAGGCAGGTAAAAGTTCAATGATTTCTTTAATGTCCTCGTAACTCCAATACATAGAGCCACTACAATCAATCATCATTGAGCCACCTGCAACTACTCTTTTGCTACTGAATACTTTTTTGTCAGTAGTCATTCTGTGCATATTCTTAGGAACAACACCAATGTCGCTGTTCTTTTTATGCAGTTCTCTAATTGCAGAGGGAACTTTCTCATTAGGTGTAAATGGTTTCACATATGCCTTACCATGTCTACCATCAGTTGAGCCATATGAGGGGTCGTATTCCCACCTAGCTCTTTGGTTTGCATCTTGTTTGATATCATTTTTAAGTTCCTCATCAAGAAACTCAGGTAATTTAATACCATCACCCATAGCCTCTTCCATTTGTTTAGCTATTTCAGTAGGCATATCTCTACCTGTGTATTGTTTTATACCTTGTTCGCCATACCAATTTTTCAACATGTAATGGTTGTATATTGCTCTAACAAGACCTCTAGGTTTTCTGTTAGATTTTACTATCTTATCCCATTTAGATTTATCCCTGTTCCAACGCCAATCTCTTTTGATGATATCATACTTTCTATCCATACAGATATTATGACCATTACTAAGTAGTCTTTGTATTTCATAAAGAAATCCATGTATTACATCTACTTCTGCTTTGATAGTTTCTTTATCAAAACCAAGCATTGTATGTTTACGAACAGACATTTCTGCTATTTCGTGGATATTAACACTATCCCATTTGCATAAAGCAATCTTAGAAACTGCATAATGAAATGCGTCTTTGAAATCTCTATCTCTGTAATACATATCAATACAGGTTTCAAATACTTGTTCAACATACTTGTCACTAATCATTGGTAGCATGTTAGTAGCCATGTGTTCGTAGAAAAGAAAGTTGTATTCATCTCTTTCTACTTGGTCTTTTACTTCCTCTAGCATTGCTCTAGTTATTTCGTAATGACCTCCGTAATCGCAAATGTCATCTTTCTTTTCAAAGGTTTTTCTACGATACTCCATGTGTTCTCCACCATAAGGCATTGTAACTAAGTCTAACGAAGTAGTATTGAAACTACTTGGATAAGATAATTTCCTGTACATGTTTCTTGCAAGTGGTTGAACAGCCAACATCTTACAGATGTCAATGAGCCACTCAGTTCCTTCCTCTATCCTGTACTTAGCTAACCTGTATTGTTTGTTAGCAAACATAACTAGGTTAGTAATCTTTCTTTCCTCAACCTTATCAATGTACGGCAGAGAGGGAATACTCAATTCCCTCTCTTTCGTTTGCACAGAGGAGGTTTTACTAAGACTATATTTCACAGCCCTGTTACCTCTCAATGCAAGGTTAGGATAAATTACAGGAGATTTTCTTTTAACTTCCTTCCTGAACAAATCCATTACTCATCATCCTCCACTCCCATGTTATCCTCAACATCATCAGATTTGTTGATAGCAAGAGCTTCTACTAAGGTTTCACTATCCTCTTGGAATACTGCATCAGATGCATCTTGTACATCAATACCAGCTTCCATAAGTTCTGCAAATGCAATCCATTTACGAACAGAGAATACTGAGTTTTCTTGTGAGTAATCATTGTAAACACCTTGTAAGTTAGCAGGTAGTTCTTGAATAGCACTTGGATTAACAGTATCCATGTGTAGCTTTACAGGAAATCTATCTGCTAGTGCTTCAGGTAAATCATCAGGAACTCCGTTCATAGTTGCTACGATTTGAAAACCTGTTGCAGGTCTTACAGTTTCTTTCTCTTTGTTTGGTAAGGTGAACTTAGCAAACTTAGGGTCATCTAACAATGCATGTAGAAATGTCATAACATCTACACCAGCGTTATCAATCTCATTGATTACCAATCTTGCACCTTCCTTCCATGCTTTGATACCGATACCATCAAGCCAATCAAAAGCACCACTTTCATTGGGGACATAGTGTCCCAACAATTCGGCAGCAGTGCTGTCTTGTGTAAGAGTTGTTTGATAAATCTGCTGATTTTTTCTCAACCCCTCTGTGTTAGCAAAATAAGTTTTGCCTGTGCCAGGTGGACCATAGAGTAAAACTCTTGGTGTAACTGGCAGTACTTTGGATAATAAATTCCAACAATCCATACTAATTACCTTCCTTTTCTAGCTTGTCCATTTCTTTAATGAACTCGCTTTGTATATTTCTTTTCTCTCTCTCCCACCATTTAGTCCATTCCTTAGTTTCAAGATACTTGATTTGGGGAACTTCAGGCAAGAGATTGAATGCTGTCGCAGGGATATCTACAATGAACTTTCGTTCTCTTTCTCTATCCTTAGACAACAAACCAACCCATACTGTTCTGTAGTGTAAGTCAGTTTTTTCTCCTTGCTTATGATAGTGTGGTAACACCAAAGATAAGAACAATGGAAACCTCTCATCAATCACATCACTTAGTTCATCAGCTTCACTTCTATCTCGAAAGATACTGTCCATTAGTTGCTGATTGTATCCATACTTTATGGATAAGTTGTTTAGATATTTCAGTACATCTTTGGTTATCGCACATGACTTTTTCATCATCATAGCTTTAGCAATATCCTCAGCATGTCCTTCAATACCTGACCATGTTGTTTCATCACTCATTGACTTCCTCCTTCCATGGCGACACGGCATACAGTTTTGGTGTATAGCCTGTCATCTTTGCAGTAGAGTTATCTCTTTTGGATAACATCTTGTCAAGCATACGAATAGCTTGTTCTTTTGTTATCTCACTTTCAAAACGAAAATCTACTACTAATACATTCTCATCAAACTTGTGGCTGTTATCCACAAACTCATAGACCTCGCTACTCATTTCACAAAGTCTTTTGGTGCATGATGTCTTGTATTGTGTTTCTTGTATAACTTCTCAGGCTCAGTAGCATTTACTATAAACACTTGCACCTTGTTACCCATCTTTCTTTGAAACACAACGAAGTTATCTAGTTCATTGTCCTTGAAGTACTTCTTTGCAAATGTTGCACAAGCACCACCTTTTCTACCTACTAACAGTAAGTCAGGACTTGAATAAGAATAAAACCTGATGAACTTATCAGGATTATCAATAGCCATTTCGACTGCTTTTATGAACACAGGAGTATAAAACTCACTTGCTCTACCACCATTGTTTGAAGGAAACTTCTTAAAGAAGTCGCTTTCATCAAACATCATAGGTGCTTCTACTTCGTTCCAGTCTTTCTTCATTGTCATTCTTCCTCGCTTTCTTTATTCATTACTTGATTAAGCATCTCTTCAATTTGCTCATCTGTTACAGACGGCTCACTGTCAACGCTTACTTTCTTTCCTATTGCAGATGACACAGTCATAACATCGCCAATCATTACAAATCTTGGCTCGTTCTCAATCACGCCATCAACAAACTGAGTAGCAAAGCCTTCGTGAAAAAAGCTATGCTCTAGTTGGTTAAAGAAATCCTCAAGTTTCTCTAAGTTATGATGACCAAACAATTCGTGCATCACAACTTTCCAACTTTCATAATGGTCTTTGTTATCTTTGCTAGGCTCAACAAACAAATGCTTGATGTAATGAACTAAGTTCATCATTGCATTTAAAGTCATTTGTGAGTTATATACTCTCAATGCATCATGTATAGCATCTCCTAGAGTATGACCTCCTGTTGCAAACATCATACCATCTCCCATGTTTTGCCCTGTGCCTATATTAAAGTCCCCAATAAACCGAACACCATAGGCTTGTTTCTGGAAGTTTGCTATGTAACCTTCCATGTCTGCATAACCCAACCCTTTTAGTTTCTCAACTATTTCAGGTGGTATGTTTTCAAATTCAGGTTTTCTCTGTTCACTCATGAGTACTTCCCTGTGAAGTACGCAAGTGCCATTAGAAAAGCTGTCATCATAAATACATAATTTTCTAGCATTATTCCTCCTCTGTCATAAAGTCCATCTCATGTCGTGCTAGAGTGAACATCTCTTTTGTTCTCTCAAAGCCTTTTAAGAAGTCCTCTTTGGTCATGTCATCAGGCATTACTATTGGAGTATTTCCTGACATAATCTTGTCATAGACTTCCTCTCCTGTTTCCTCATGGTCTGCTACAAACTGTATGAAACCCTGAGTACTCAGCATTACATCAATTAGTTTTTTCTGTGTATCACTGTTAGTAACATCATTCATCATGACATTTACAATGTTTGACATAGAGTTGAACATAACATTTAATTTGTCTAAGTCCTCTCGTAACTTCTCTACCTCAACCATTAGCTTTGCAATAATCTTTGCTAGTCTTACTGCACTATCCTTATCTTGTTGTTCTTTTGGCTCTGCCATATCACAACCTCCTCTTGCTATTTGCTTTCTTTACTGTTTGATATCCACATGAGAAACAGCTATACATCACATGGACACTTGATTTAACATTGGAATGAATACCAATGTAAGTGAGTTTTGATTGCCGACACATATCACAATCCATACATACCTCCCTTGTTAGGTGCTACCTACACAGTCCGTACTATACAACAGGGACTTCGTATTTAACTGTATAGGTAGCGTAGTGCCTACCACACCGATTAACATTTATTTACCTTTACTTTAGAACACGGCATTAGTAATAGACACTACGCTACCCACACTACATGAGGATAGAAAGGAGGACACAATATACCTGTATCTCAATTACCTCATGTAGCATGGTTCTAATCACTTGCGTGGCTAGAGTGGGTAGTCATCTTTCAAATCAAATTGCTTTCTAATTCTATCTTTTATCTTACTCTCATTAGCTTTCCACCACAAGTATGCCTTGCGTTGCTTATGGAGTTTCTTATAGTTCTCAATCTTTTCGCTCATGCTTATCCCTTTCCTCCCATATCTTTTCCTGTGCAAGAGCTAGTACCTGACCTTCACGCTTTGCAGTTAGCTTTGCAATACGCTCAGGGGATACAGCCCACTTACATTTGCGACAGACACCCTTGTATGATAGTGTCTTGCTACCACAGAATATACAATCTTTGTTGCCTTGTATTCTGTCGCTTGGTAACAGATACTCACCTGTACTAGCTAGACTAGGACTAGGTGGATTACTTACTCTATATCTTTTCGCCATACATACCTCCTAACATATACACATACACGAAAATGTAAAAAAGAAAAATATAAAATTTCTTAAAAAAACTTTACTTTTTTTTCTATCAATGCGTATAAATATTTATTCATGTTTAATAAAAATTTGACAGATATTAACACACATGGGTGAATAAATAAACTATCTATGATGTGCAATATTAGTAAGAAATATTTCTGTAATATTATGTGTGTTTAAGATTTAGTCGTGGTTACATTGTGTTTAAATTCCCTATGTTATTGTGTTAGTAGAGCAGACTATGGTGTATATATTGTGACTTATCGTGTAGGTTTTTTTCGTAATTAATTCTCATCATAAAAAAAACGCAGAGTGCAAATGCACTCTGCGTTTTGTATGAGCTACTTGCTTGCTTTGTCAACAAGTTGCGAATACCAACTGATGAAGTTCGCTTCATCTGTTGTAACTTGTGGACTTTTGTTGTTGTGTATATCTTGTGATATAACACTCCAACGACTTGGAGCAAGTACAGGAATATTCACATTATGGACAAGACCAACTTGGACTTGTGTCATAAGTGATTGTTTCTGTATCCTGTAATTAGGACGAGAGAAAGGCGTACCGCCTAACTCGTTAGAGTTGTCAAAGTTTTGACACATTGTAATAGTTGGGACTATTACAGGTACGCCTTGATTGGAAGTCCAAGTTAGACACTTGTTACGACCTAGCTCAGTTTGAAACTGAGTAGGCAACTTCCAATCTTGTCCAATGTGAAATGCCGAGTAGTTATCATCGGTAAGAAGTTCGGCGTTGTATTTGAGTAAATACTCAAATTGTTTCACAGCACCAAGCTGTGTAAAGTATACGCCTGTATCGAACTTCTTGTCGATGTAAATCGCATAGCGATTTTTGTCGGCATTCTCGGTATCTCCAACATCGATACCTTTTACTCTTTTGTAAGTAAAGGTTATATCTACAATCTGATTGTTAAACTTAGCTTTAGCTGAAGTTTTACGAGCGAGAAAGTCTTTAGCTTTCTCTGTAGATTGTAGATTAAGACCTTGCTCAATTTGTAATTGTTCTGCTATATCCTGTGAAGGAGTAGTAGAAGGCAAGGTCTTTACTTTACTTACTTCTAAACCTGCTTGTGAAAGTAGGTCTAGTATTTTATCGTTAGTCATTTTGTTATCCTTTCTATTGACTATACTTACTCGATATCTACTAGCACAGAATGTTCTGTCAAGTCAAACCGCTATACAATAGAACAACAACACACTACACAATATATAGATGTAGATAGTAGATTATAACTGACTGTGTCGGTGTGTTGTATGTTGTATGTATGGACTTTGACTTTACTGATAAGCTAGTAGTATCGCAGTATATTTAGCTGGAGCGTATGTGATACTTGAACATCTACGACTTTAATGTGAGTATCTATGGTGTTAAACAATAGATAGTATTTTGTAGTACATATAGGACATATGTTTGCATATGTTTGTATGTAAGTGTATTAGTAAATATATATAGTGTATAGTATTGCAGTCGTGGTGTGCACCACGCGTATAGGGGGTTTTAATGTGGTGGGGGGGTCATATCATTATGTAACACCTAAGAAAATTGCTGGTAATTGTGGATTAGGTTGGTGGTGTAGCCAGGCGTTTTTGATTATCAAGGAAGGTATAGATAATAAATCTACACCACCGTTCCTATTGTCCTATATTAACACACATTTACAGTAAAGAGAAAGTATATACATACTTTTCTTTATTGTGAAAGTATTGTGATATAGCGAGCCCTGTGTCACTCCCTCCCAACCAGTTGTAAGTTTAGTGAACATTGTGTTTGACTTGACTTAAATAAATATGTGAAGTAATAGCCTCTAACGCTAGTTAACATGGTCCTGCTAGTCCACTTGATGTGTTGCCTGTTCTCAATAGTCATTTCTAAAAGCAGGTGACTAATGATGCCTGTATCTATACTATAGTACTATAATTTATATAAACAAGTTAAAGGAGGGTAATGTTTAATTTTGAAGAACAATTAGAGATAGGTAAGCAGGGTGAAAAATTAATTAAAAGGTTCTACGAAACACAAAAAACAGAAGAAGATAAAAATAAATACATAGTAAGGGATGCTAGAAAAGAAGAACAACTGAAAGGTGCTGATTTTTTTATAATTAATAACGAACTAGGCACACGGTATGTAGAAGTAAAAACTGACACCAGGGCGGAACAAACAGGGAATGTAGCACTAGAAATACAAATAGTGTATGGGGATACAGATAAGCGTATAGGATGTGCATTAAAAACATTCCCTGATTTTCTTATGTATTGGATTTACCCAACCAACAGAGTTCTTTACTGGAATCCTGAAAGGCTTATACCTTACATTATGGACTGGATAATTAATCAAGAACATAGGATTGTAGACGCAGAAAATAAAAATTTTTTTTCACGCTCTTTAATAGTGCCGATAGATGTGCTGTTAAAAACAGGGGAAGCAAACGAGTTTACTGTGAGTTATCACTTGTTAGATGAGTTAGGAGTTGCGTAAGGTAAAAGGAGGTAAAACCCTACGCCACTCCAATTTGTAGTATAATACATGGAATGCGAAACAATCACTGTAATAAGTGTGGAAAGCAAATTGAGTATAAAAATAAAAGATGGACTTGTGTAAATCTAGGATGCGTAGATTACAACAAGCCAGTTAGGAGAAACCGTGTACGGAAAGCCAATGAAAAAAGGCAAGAAGAAGAATAGGCGTAGAGGCGGTAAGAAACTCTAATGCCTAACATTAAAAAAGGAGGTAACATTTTTGCCACACCACAATCTTTAAAAGCGTGGGCAATAGATTTATCTGATGCATGTGGTAGTGTAATAATAAATAAGAAACCTAATGTTTCTAAAATTAGTACGCTTATAGATAAGTTTGCTAATGACTATAACTATAACCAAGGAGTAGCTAATGCCACCAAAGAAGAAGAGTAAGAGCAGAAAGAAACCTGCAAGAAAACCTTTAAATGCAAAAACTAAAGCAGCGTTACAAAAAAAAGCTAAAAATAGTAAGTATACATATGGGCAACTGGCACAAGTATATAGGCGTGGACAGGGTGCGTATTTATCTTCAGGAAGTAAGTCAGCTTCTATGGCAGCTTGGGCTATGGGTAGAGTTAACAGTTTTATTAGGGGTGGTCATTCTCAAGACAATGATATAAAGAAGAAAGGCAAGTCTCGTGGCAAAAAGAAAAAGTAGAAGAAAAGTAAAATACGAGAAAGGTGTTCCTGCTAAGTATCTTAAAAATAAAAAAAATTCTAAATCATCTGTTGCTGCAGAAATTAAAAGAACTTCTAAAGCATACAAAGAAGGTAGAAGAATAAATTTGAAAGCTGTACAGAAATCAAGAGCAACAAAAACATGAAAGTAAAAGGTGTAGACTTATCTAAGTTGACTAAAAGACAACAACAAACTATGAAGAAACATGCAAAGCATCATAGTAAAAAACATATGCAGTATATGAAAAACTCTATGTTAAGAGGTGCTACTTTTACACAAGCACATAAACGAGCACAGAAAGCTGTAGGTAAGTAATGGCACACGCTAATAGAAAAAAAGCTTTATTAAAGAAACATGGACTTAAAGGTGTAAACAAACCAAAGCGTACACCTAAACATCCTAAGAAGTCACATGTTGTATTAGCACAACAAGGACATCAAATAAAATTAATTAGATTTGGACAACAGGGTGTATCAGGTGCAGGAAAAAATCCTAAGTCTGCTAAACAAAAAGCAAGGAGAAAATCGTTCAAAGCCAGGCATGCTAAGAATATTAAAAAGGGCAAGATGTCCGCAGCATACTGGGCTAACAGAACGAAATGGTAAAGAATGTACTTTGCGTAAGTCCTGAGTGTGAAAACAAACTCCCAGCAGGTAAAAGTAAATACTGTAGTAAAACTTGTTATTACAGAGAATCAAAAAGAAAAGCTAGATACAAAGACAAAGGTAGAGCATACGAACCTGAAGTAAAAGAAATTAACAAAGGTAAAGTTACACAAGTTCGTAGAGGAGCACTATACGAAAAATTTGTTAATGAAGGTTATGCTATGGACCTAATACAAGGCAGACTTACAAGAAACCAAATAGCAGAAGAACTTAAATGTACACCTGCACATATCTCTAGGTTACTAGGTGCATTTGAAGAAGATGCAAGAAAAGATAAACAAGCTGCTGAATGGGAAGTCTCTGATGATGCTAAACAATCTTTAGATGACTTTACAAAATTTAGAGATAGATATTTTTTAACAGAACAAGGTGTACCTTTTGAAACAGCAGACTTTCATGAAAACTGGATAAAGTCAATTAACAAAGCTTTACTAAATGGTGGACAGCAAATGATACTTAGTCCACCTAGACATGGTAAGACAGAACTACTTATACATTTTGTTATATGGCTTGTATGTAGAAATCCAAACATAAGAATTATGTGGGTAGGTGGTAATGAAGATATTGCTATGAACTCTGTTATGTCTGTTATGGATACACTAGAACAAAACGAAAAATTAAAAGAAGATTTTTGTGGACCTAATGGTTCTTTTAAACCTGCAACTAGAGCAGGTAAGATGTGGTCTAGAAATGGTTTTACAGTATCTACAAGAACTGTATCAGGTATTAAATCACCAACAATGATTGGTATAGGTAGGGGTGGTAAAATCCTATCAAGAGACTGTGACATAATTATTGCAGACGACATTGAGGACCACAGTTCTACTATGCAACCATCATCAAGAAAGAATACAAAAAACTGGTGGACAACAACTCTTGGTTCTAGAAAAGAGGAACATACTGCAATGTTAGTTATTGGCTCTAGACAGCATCCTGATGATTTATATTCAGCACTTTTACAATCAGAAGCTTGGGAAACAATAGTAGAAGAAGCACATGATAGTCTTTGTACTATTGCAGAGTTTGATGAAGAAGACCATACAGATTGTATGTTATGGGGAAGTAAAAGAACTTTTAAATGGTTAATGGATAGAAAGCGTGATGCTATGACTACAGGTGGTCTTAAAAATTTTGAGATGGTTTATCTTAATAAAGCATACAGTGATAGCTTAAGATTATTTAATCCTGAACAAATAGAACAATGTTACATACCTGACATGCCTCTTGGTTATATACCTGAAGGTGCATACTTAGTTGCAGGACTAGACCCTGCTGCTACAGGTTATCAAGCAGGATTTTTATGGGCAGTAGAAACAAATGCCAATGCAATAAGATTAACTATGGTAGATATGGAGAATCATCATGGTGGTGGATTAGATGAAGCATTTTCTTTAATAAAAAATTGGTACGAGAAGTATGGATGTTACCACTGGGTTATTGAAGAAAATGGTTTTCAAAAAGCAATTAGACAAGACCAAAGAATAAAAGAGTACTGTAATGTACAAGGTATAAAGTTAGAAGGTCATGAGACACATAAAAATAAGTGGGATGAAAAATTTGGTGTTACATCATTAGCTCCTATGTTTAATGATGGCATGATACAACTACCGTTTTATGATGCAGATGCACAATCTAAATCTATTACCTATACAAAACAGTTAGTTTACTTTGCTTCTAAAGGTAAAGGTGGCAGAGGATATAAGTCAGATGTTGTTATGGCAAGTTGGTTTCCAATGAAAGTCATTAGACAGTTGACAAAACTTGTTTATGCTGATATAGGAATAGAGTACACGCCTAGTTTTGATGGCTATAATAGTGTACAATGGAACGAGACACCCTGGAGTTAAATGAAACCGCAAGACATAATTGAAAGAGCGTCCTATCTAAAAAGGATGCACGATGAGTCCCTAATAGATAGAGCTAGATTTAGAGCAATTTTAAATGGTGGAGAAGATGGAATAAGACAGTTACTAGGTCCTGGTCTAGATAATAACGAATCACACACAATACCAGCACCTAACTTAATGTTATCTGCATTAGACAGACTATCTCAAAAGATAGGTAAAGTACCATCATTAGATGTACATATTACAAATGCAAGAGATTCTGCAAGAAACAAAACTAAAAAAGATAAACTAGAAAGAATAATATCTGCATATGACAGTATGCAAAGACTAGAATTACAGTTGCCTCAAGTAGCTAGGTGGCTTCCAGGATATGGCTTTGCCGTATGGGTAATTACAACAAAGATGGATATGAATGGACATATGTATCCTTGTGCAGAGCTACGCAATCCTTATGATTGTTTTCCTGGTTATTTTGGAAATACACAACAACCTGATGAATTAGCCATAATTCAAAAAGTACCTATAAGAAAACTTATAGAAATGTATCCTGAACTTAAATCTTGGTTTGAAATGAAGGATGCTGAAGATACATCATATGATAGTTACAACCTTAGATATACCGATGATGGTAGTTGGGAGAACTCAGATGAAAATGGTGATGTCATATTAGAGTACATGAATTTAGAAGGTACATATGTTGTACATGTTGCGTCAAAGAAAATAGTTGATTTTGTACCTAACCCACTTAAATCAGGTCCATCTTTCGTTGTAGCAAAAAGATTTAGCTTTGATAGATTACAGGGTCAGTTTGACCAAGTAGTAGGTCTTATGGCATCTATGGCAAAAATAAACATATTATCTGTAATTGCTATGGAAGATGCTGTATTTACAGAAACAAACATAGTTGGAGAAATAGAATCAGGACAATACCGTAAAGGTAGAAATGCAATAAACTATTTAACTCCTGGTTCACAAGTAGTAAAACCTGTAACAAATCTACCATATCAGTTGTTTGAAGCTGTAGGTAGATTAGAAAGGCAACTAAGAGTAGTTGCTGGATATCCAGTTCAAGATGACGCAATATCACCAAACTCATTCGTAACAGGTAGAGGTCTCGAAGAACTGGAGTCTGGCGTAAGTCAGATGGTCAATGAGTATCACACAATACTTGAATATGCATTACAAGAGGTAGATGCTAAAAGATTAGAGTTAGATGAAGTTCTTTTCGCTAGAAAAAGAAAACCTCTTACAGGTACATACAAAGGTGCTTCTTTCTCTGAAAGCTATACACCTGCTACAGATATAGATAAAAACTATGTAACTAAAAGAAAATATGGTGCTATGGCTTCATTTGATGCACCTAATAAAATAATTACAGGTTTACAGTTAATGCAAGCAGGCATTATAGATAGAGAGACTATGCAACAAGAAATGGATGGTCTTGAAAATCTAACACAGATAAACGAAAGAATTACAAAACAAAAGACAGAAGAAGTTTTATATCAAATGTTATTACAACAATCACAACAAGGTGATAAATCAGCAATGATGGCTATTGTAGAAATATATAACAATCCAAAGCGTATTGGTACTATATTAGAAAAATACTTTAGTGCTAGTGGTGAAGAACCAAGTCCTGAAGAACAAGCCATGTTGAGACAACAAATGATGGCACAACCAGGTCCAGCACCACAACAAGGTGGTCCGCCTAATCTTGCTGCATTATTAGGAGGTGCATAATGGCTGCTATACCTGAACCAACAGATATAGAGTTTGCAAGAATAGTTGCACAAAATTTTCCTGAAGAAGCAGTTTATGAAGATGAGTACCTGTTAGATGACATGGATGGACATTTGTTAGATTATTCATCATTTGAGGTAGTAACTGTAGCATACATTCCAGGTGTAGGGAGGATAGACATTGTGTTTACCCCTGACAATACTGGAGGAATAAATTTTGACTAGAGGAAGACAACCAAAACAAGAATTTAAAGCAGAAAGCTACGGACAAGCTACAGAACTAGAAGTGTTGCAAGATGCTGCACCTATGGCAGAAATAGTAGAGCCTGAGGTAGGCACACCGCAAAACACACCAGTTCAACCACAAAATCTAGGTAACTTATTACAAGACGCTTATAGAGCCACTGAGAGACCCCTAGAAGCTCCTACAACGAGACTTAGTGCAACTGATGCACCTTTTATGGCAAACGATGCAGATATGGTTTTACAAGCTATGTATAGAGTTTTACCTAGTAAAGAAATAGCTGCATTACTAAGAAACTTATAGGAGAGTTATGGCTGAGGTAAGATGGTGGTGGCAACCGCCATACATGCAAGATTACGAGAATCAAGCACAAGAAGATAGAATACAACAAGCTAAAACTATTACTAGCTATATTGAAGCTAACCCTCAGCTATCAGAAAATTTACAAGGTTTAATAGAAGAACATTTTTATTTACCTAAAGATGTTTTAGTTGGTGCATCTCTTATAGGTTTAACAACAGATAGTCCTGAACTAGCACCATTAGTAGAAAGATGGTTAGACAATGAAAAGACTTGGTGGGATAAAGTTAAAGCTGTAGGTAGAGGAACTATAAGAAGTGCATTTACAGTATTTGATTCTTTACAAGATGAATTAGTTAAGAAACCTTTATTAGCTACACAAAAATATTTAAATGATAAAAAACATGTAGATGGTGTAGGTTTTGCTGGTGCTATGTTACAACTCTATACAAATAGAGATGCTATGAATGATTGGCAAAAAGTTAAAAAACAACTTGGTCCATCTGTAGGTAGACAAGCACTAAAGAATTTATCAGAGGGTAAAAAAGTAAACTTAGGTGAAGGATACTTTGCTAACTCTACTCTTGCAGAAGATACAGATATTTATAAAGAAATGGTTGCAAGAGGTGCTGACCCTACACAAGCTAAAGATATTATACAAGCTTATTATGGACAGGATATTACAGAACAAGAAAGAGAAAGAGATGAAGGTCTTAGTTTTAAAGCTAGAAGTGGTCAGGTAATTAAATTAACTCCAGCAGCTCCATTGGTTGCTTCTGTAGTAGAGCCAGGTACAAAAGCATATAATGTTATGTCAGGTATTGTTGATGGTGCATTAACTTTACTTGCAGACCCTACAATACTTGTAGGTGGTTATTTAAATAAAGCAGGTAAAGCTGTTAGAAGTTTAGACCAATCAATAGCATTATCTAGAGCAGGAGTAATTAACAATGCTATAAGAAAAACTGTTCATGTACCTTCTGCAAAACAATATGTAACTCAAACAAAAGCAGGTCAAAAAATTGTTGACCAGTTTGTATTAGCAGATGACTTTACAACTGTAAATAATCTACTTAGAGGTCAAGGAGATGCAACACTACATCAAGCACTAAAAAACTCTACTAATAGAGCAGAGATACAAGATTTACTTATAGATGCTATTGAAGATAGACAAGTACTAAATAAATTAAATCCTACATCTATGATAATGAGAGGTAAGATATCATCTGCATTAGGAAGAAGTATTGCAGGTGAGTTTGGTTCTGCTGTAGGTGTTAAAGGTGCAATTAGTAAAAGTATAAATGATTCACAGTTAGGTAGAATATTTTCTACATTTCCAGTACCAAAACTTTATGTAAACGATTTAGACCAGTCTTTTTTTGATTTAAGAGATTGGATGAAGTTTGCAAAAGTAGATGATGATATTGCTAATCCAGCATTAGATAAACTCGCATCATTAGCTACAGCACAAAAAGCAAGAATACTTGACCCTGATTTACAACAACCTGTAAATGCTGTAGAAAACATGAATGAAGTATTAGAGATATGGAATCAAGTTCTTACACACATAGGTCAGAAGTTTGAGAATGTTGGTTTACCTGAAGAATTAGTAAAAGGTGTTCGTAAGTGGATGTCGTCAATCGACCAAACAAGAATGTATTTTGTTAATGAGTTAGGTGAACTTGAATGGTTTGTGGGTTCAAAATATGAAATTATACCTAAAGAGTTTAGAGAGTTTATTGCTGAAGAAATATCTACAGAAGATGCAAGAATGCTTACAGAAAGAATTGTGTCTAAGTTTAGAAAAAATAAAAAAGTAGATACTGCAGAGATAGACGATATTTTAAGTAGGTTACAAGAAGCTAGTAATAATATATTAGAACCTGAAGCTAGACAACTTATACGACAAATCAATAGTGGTTACTACGATGGAGCTGAACAAGCAGTATTAGATATAGCAGAAGAGCTAGGTGTTGGTACTGCTGGTAGAGTTCCTTATGGTTTTACTGGTAAAGTAGCTACAGGTAAATTAGATATAGATAATTTAACTAGAGTAAATGCAGATGTTGATTTAATTAATCAAGGTATAAAAACATCAGATATTAAAAGTGCTATTGAATGGTCTAATATTTTTGGTGTAGGTGTAGGCGAAGAGTTCTCTTTACCATTTAGAGGTCAAAGATTATTGATGCAAAAAGATGGTAAACAAGTAGCTGTACAAGTTAGTAAGGTGCATAAAGTATCTCCTGATTTATTTAGCAATCCTCAAAGAAGAGTAAAGCTAGAAGATATAGTTTCTAGAGAAGGTATAAGCGAAAGAGACTTACAAGTTATATTAGAACAAAAAGGTTTATCTAAAGGCTTTCCTTTATATCAAATAGAATTTAAACCACTAAATATAGATGGTAGGTTTGACGCTAACAGACAAAGAATGTTAGAGCTAGGTTTATCAGATAATTTAAATACTGATATTGCAAGAATGGAATATGACTGGGGAACATTGTCAGACAAAGTAAAAGTAGAACTATCTGATGAAATAAATAAATTACCTAGAAGAGAACAAGCAAAAGTTAAATTAGCTATGACTCAACTAGAAGAAGCAGAAAAATCAGGTTCAAGATTAAATGCTGCAAGAACATCTTTACAAACACAAAGAGATGCAATAGTTGCAAAGTATTCTCCTACACCTGCAAACATTGCTTTTGCTAGAAGAGCTATTGCAGAAGAACAAGGATTTGTAAAAACAAATAAAAGAATAGATAAGGCTGTAGTTTATAGAAGAGGTAGTGAAGAAGGAACACTTGCAGATATTGTAGATGAAGGAGATGCTTTATCTTACCTATCAGCTAGACAAACAGATGAACTTAATAACCCTGTTACTAAAGAAGCTTTTGAATTAAAAACAATTACAAGGGAAGCTTACATAGATGAAGTTACTGGAAATAAAGTAATTGATGAAATATCAGAAAGTATTTCTAGAGGTAAAGGTAGAAAAACTGCTGTAACTTTAGATGAAGCTATAGGTAATCTAGATGAAAATATTGCAAGAATACAAAAACAAATAGATGACCAAGTATTTTATTTAGAAAACAATGTGCCTAAGTTTAAAGAACTTAATTCTATAAATGCTAAAAAACCTCAATACGATGAACTTACAAAAGATTGGGGTTCTATAGAACCTAGTGCAGAAGATTATAGATTAGCTGCTGCAGATAACTTAGCTAACTCTGATGGTGCATTAGTTGTACTATCTGATGCAGATGCACCAGGTCAAGGTCTTAAGTCTAGTAAAAACTTTTTAGAAAATGGTAAATGGGATGATATTGAAGACTCTATACCATTTGAAGTATCTACTAAAGGAGATACATTAGGAAAACAATTTTCTGCTTTAAATGCAAAATTTAAATCAGGTCAATATGCTGGAAGAACTATAGAAGATGTTTATCAAAAAACAATTAAAAAATCAGGCAAAGGGAAACCACCAGCACAAGACAGTATTTTATTTGGTAAGGGTTTAGATGCAAGTAAAATTGAATATGAAAAATTATGGCGTATGTGGGCAGAAGAAAATCCTGTATTAATTAAACAATTAGTTAAAAAAATAAATGAAGGTTATAAGTTAGTTGATTCTTTTGGAAGACCAGGAACAGTAAATCAAGCAGAAGCACTTACAAGTATTTTAAGCAAAAAAGGTCTTATAGGAAATCAAATAGATATATCTCCTGGTTTATATCAAGGAAACATACCACATATAGTTATAAATCCTAACAAAGTATATACACCTGATGAGATTAGAGAGATACAAACATTTATTAAAACAAACAAGATACAGGATTTAGGTGTTGTAGGTTCTAGTGGTTTGACTACAGATGAATCTGTAAAACTAAAAACTTTGTTAGATAATATTATATTTCAAACAGAATCAACAGATAATCTTAGGAATACTATAGGTGGTTTAGCTAGAACACTTGATGAATATCTTACACAAACAGATGACCTAGGAGAACTAGCCATATCTGAAGGAGAGATAAGAACTTTACTTGATGAATTAGTTGATGAACTTAAGAACACAAATATATTACAAAAAATAGAAGAAGGTAGAGTAAGTAAAGCTAGACCTACTGCTCATCTTATATCTGAGTATTACAATGATGGTTTTATTCCTATGCCTGATGCTAGATTATTTTTACGAGTATTCAGACCTATGAGGGAACTAGGTCTAAGACTAAGAGGTAAAGGTTCATTACCACAAGAAGACTTTGATAAGTTGTTAGCTAAACCTGTAACAGAACTAGCAAACCTTGCATTGAAAGATGATAAAACTCTTATGGAAAATGTAAAGCTATGGGTTAAAGGTGCTAGAACAAGAATTAAAATGAATGTAGATGAAGATGGTGTTAACCAAATATCAGAAGGTTTATTGACAGCAGTAGCAGATGGATATATGCAAAGACTATGGAAACCATCTGTGCTACTAAGACCTGCTTGGGTACTTAGAGTTGTAGGTGAAGAACAACTTCGTATGTGGGCTGCAGACTTAGACAATGTATTTGCACATCCTATTTCTGCATTTGCATGGGTAATAGGTAGGAAGCCACAAAGAACTAGAAACTTTTTACAAGATGAAAGAAAACTTCTTAGAGATGATTACCTAGCAGATACATTTGGATTAGGTAGAGGTGAAACAGATATACTTGATGAGTCACTTGAATTAGCTATGGAACATCAACAAGCCTTATCACA
>CEOA01015376.1_pt1 | contig 20865 bp, 31 predicted proteins | sample 530251 | NCBI WGS metagenome assembly CEOA01 (sample SAMEA2619838, study PRJEB7988) | marine metagenome | biome: marine biome (ENVO:00000447); feature: surface water layer (ENVO:00002042); material: "saline water (ENVO:00002010), including plankton (ENVO:xxxxxxxx)" | depth 5 m
ACTCTGTTGCGTACCAAGGCTCATACTAAAGAGGGTGAGGAACTCCAAGAAAAGATTTTAGCTTTCTGGTTAAAGCAACGCCAACAGCAGGAGGGTGTAAAGGCTGGCCAAGAGGCTGAACTCCGCGATGAACTTGCGGAGTACATAGCTGTTATCTCAAACAAGGACAGCTTTGTAACCACTACTGGAGAGAACAGACCTCTGACAACCGCTTCAAAATTTGGTGCGCTACGTAAGGGTGAAGGTTTGCTGATGCCACCGGACTTAGTAGACGCTGACCCATTTATGCGAGCGCAGCGGTATATCGGCAGGTTTTCAAAAGACATGGCGTGGCATACGCAGATTGAAGGTGATGAAGTAATGCGAGCCATCCGAGACTTACCGGATGATGCAAACGTACCCACGCACAGAACTCCAGAGAGTGAGGGTAGCGACAAGATGCTAACACCTACGCTAAAGGAAATCTTTGGTGACGACGTTGACGCTGGTTATCTCGCGAGAGCGCAGGGTACGTTTAAGAATCTTGATGAAGTACACACAGGATTCCATCGTAGAGGAGACCTTTCAATTCTGCGCCTCAACAGGCTTATCACTTCCCAATGGCTCGGAACTCTGTCTGGCGTACGTGATTTTGTTAACTCGTTCAAGAATGCAAATATGTACATGAGGACAGAGGACTGGCCTTTGGTACTGAAGTCACTTACGCATTTTCAAGATGCTTGGAAACAGAGTCACATCTCAGGCGCAAACCGAAGCAAGCTATCAAGACTTGAGTTTGCACACGACAGCGTAGACCGAGCCTCGGATGCTATGGCAACAGTTGCCGACTTGTCGCAGAAATACTCAGGCAGGGAACTTTTTGAGCGCGGGACGCGAGCGATACAATTTAACTTGGGTAAGCTTCTTATGCGTAGCTACCTAAACAGCGGTACTCCAGACGCACACGTTAAGCGTATGCTAAATCTGATGGGCCGCATGGGAGACGTTGATACTGCTAGGCTCGCGAAGAATCCTGAGACAACTACAGAGGCCGACCTTAATAAGCTTGCGACAGCTTGGGTAGAGATCAACCAAGGTACTTATGGTGCAAGAGGTGTACCCAGTTGGTCTATAAGAGGCCCGTCTAGTTGGTTCACCTCTCTGTCTCGCTGGTCTATTGAAAAGTACAACAGGTACTTGAAGGATGTTGTGATGCCTATGACCAAAGGTGATCCGGCAACAGGCAAGAAGGACTTTAAGCCTTTTCTAAAAGCTACGCTAGGTTCTGTTGTTGAGGCAAATGTCCTCATGGAACTTACCGAGATGATTAACGCCAAAGAGAACTATGAACCTACAACAGCAGAGCTTTTAGAATCTAATGCTGGGTTTGAAGACTACGTGTATCATGCAATGCACATGGCGAATATGTCCGGTTACTTTGGTTTGCTTTCTGGCCTGAGCAATGACGCAGTTCGTATGATACGTACAGGAAAAGCTGCACCAGAAGATTTGTCTTTTGTAACTTTCCCAGGATTTGAAGCCTTACTTGCTGACAAGGGTCTGTTACAAACTTCAGTTGCGTACCTGAATTCCGGTAGGGAAACTGCGACTACCATGCGGTTTATTGAGGACATAATTACAAACCTAAACCAAACACTTCGCATAGCGCGTAACCAAGTCATAGCAAGTTCAAGCCTTTCAAAAGATATAGACAGGGCGCTAGGGACAACTTACGTACGTACCAGAGCAGCAGAGGCAGACCGCAAGGGTTACGAACGTGACCTGCGTATATTTAACAGACTCAACAAGGGTGAATACAGCACAGGCTGGTTTCAGAATCTTAACCGTTACGAAACTACACCAAAGTCTACCTATCAATACTCACAAACTGAAGAGGAGATGCGTGATACTTTGCAAGATTTTATGCAGAGTTCGTGGAATAGATCGCAAAGTAAAGATCCCGTTACTGGGAAACAGATACTAGACCGTGAAAGGTTTAAGTCCTTGCTGCAAGAAGGCTATCAAAAGCCTAAGCGTATATCCCCTAGGGTAACGAAAGACCCGCAATCTCTCAGGGAGTCCGCTGCGTTTGTTGACTTTATCAACAGGCTCCGAGGCAAGGATGCTGTACGTAATGTTATCAACCAAGAGATAGCTGACGAAGTGTTAGCAGAAAGACGTAAGCAATTACTGGCAGAGAATCTACCTAACTTTTTAGCCTCAAAGGGCTACTGATTATCTTGGATAATGGTGGAGTTAAAATAAGCGCAAGCAACACAGGGCAGAGGGGTGAATTACTCGTAGCTGAAAAATTGCTTGAGCATGGATGGAGCGTAGCGCGACCTTTTGATTCTGCGTCTTATGATCTTGTTGGTGTAAAGAAGGGACACTTAGTATGTATTCAAGTTAAGTCTACCTTGGGGCAGCATCACTACAAGAACAATACTCCGCATTATCAATTTTTACTTGGCAAAGGTAAGCACAGCAAGTGTCAGTACACTAGAGACGAAGTTAACTTTTACGTTTGTGTGGGTATAGACCAGAAGCGGTTCTGGATATTTCCCTTTGAAGATATAAAAGTTATGACTGTAAAAATCTACGACAGCAACCCCAAGTACCGTAAGTGGGAAAACGCTTGGGAGCTACTGGAAACCTAGCTACTCCCGTATGGTAATCAGCTCGTAGACTTCACCAGAACCACACTCTTTCTCTAGGTACTCAATAAGCTGTTTCCATGTTTTGAACTTGTGGGATTGCTCATCGGTATTATCTAGTATTTCCTCCTCCATATACTCAGAGTTAACAATAAACGCTCCTGCGCGTTCCAAACTACCTATACAATCTACTCCATCAACTAGCATCGTCGGACTCCTTAACTGCTTCTTCTAGAGTTTCTACTTTTTTATTTTGAACTTCGCACGCTTGTTCAATTGCCTTGTTGATTATGCGTAGCTCGTCCTTGTTGTTTAGCTTTTTCTTGTACTCGGTAAGATTTATTATTAGTTGCTCTAAAGATTCTTTCATCGTTTGCTTTTGTTCTTCATGCCATGTTGTCATTAGTTCCCCTTGGGTAAGTAGACTAGCTTTCCTTTTTGCTTCGTCGCCTTGATCTGGTCTGTTTGCAGTAGAAACTCCAAGGCTGCCTCCAGCTCGTCCTTCTTCAAATCACTGTGCCAATCTAACCACACACGCTTATGCGACACACCCTCTGGTGCGTTGTTTACGTACTCACCAAGCTTGCGTGTGAACTCGTGAATTGCATTACGGCCAGTTAAGTCATAGCTAAGGTGCATGAAAATTTCTGTCTCAGCAATAAACTTCTCAGCTTGCTTGAATGACTCCATCTCTATCTCTGTAGACTTTGCCGACTTACCCATCTGTACGCACATGGCAAGTTTCTGTAGGTGAATGTTTTTTCTGGCGTAGTACATATCCAGCTTGGGACTGGTGTTAATTCTGTTGTGTATGTAAGAGCCGCTCTCGTAACGTCGCTTGTGATAGGCGGCGCATTCTTCTGACATTGGTATCGGGCCGCAGCGTGTGCTTAACGCCTTCATGTGCTTCACAAGTTCTGCCCTAGCTTGAAGCTGGTCATCTGTGAAACCCGTGAACTGTCGTAGGAATCTTGGTTGGTCTTGGTAGACTACGACAAAGCGAGAGGTAAAGCCTTGGGATATTAAGTTGTCGTTGAAACATTCGCGTATAAACGAGGGTGTTGTACCTGCAACCAAAGACACGCAGACGTTTTGTATATTATCCTTACCCTTCTGCTTCGTGTAGTACCTATAGTTGCGAGCATCGTACAGTTGGTTAAGCATATTTACGGTATCTTCTGTACGCTTCTTCAGGAACACACCGAGTTCCTCAACAAGCATGGTACACGAAGCGTGTATGTACTCCTTGTCGTCCTCGGTTTTGAAGTGCTTGGTGCATTCTTTCGCGAGGTACTCACTCAAAGCTTCTGCTGTGATACTGTCTGCTGTGTAAGGAAACAGAGGCGCAGTTTGCTTCTTGTCTTTGCTCATTGTTTTCAACGCGCTGTCCTCTATAAGATCAGCTATCATAGATACAACACGGCTCTTACCACAGGCGGGTGGGCCTACAAGAAGCATGAACAAGTTGGGGTAGATTGCGTTGATACCTTGGGAAGTCCATACTCTACGCTGGAGGCAGGTACTTATTAGAAAGTAAAATCCCCAATCTATGTAAAGGTCGGGGGATTCTAAGTCACGCAGGTACAGTCGCCATTTCTCTAGGTTACTCACGCGAGACCTCCCCACGTATCGCCTATGCAAGCTTCACTCTTCATCTTGAATCTCTCGCCTCTTGGAGATACCAAGTCGCAGTTCATTACGTCAACAGTTTCCTTTGCTACGTAGTCTGCGTGTTCTGGTGGACATTGGATTAGTACGCTATCATGGTTATTCTGTACGATGTCCACGTTCATACTGGATAGCTTGTCATTTGGGTCTTCTATTTTCTGTTGCATTTTACTGAATGTTAGGTTCGTTATTGTGCCTACAGTGGATTGAGGTACGAAGGCGTAGGCTTCCTTGTACATTGACTCTTCTACCTGAGCCGTGAAAACGCGAGGGTATCCGAACAAGTTACGTAGGATACCATCACGACGTAATGTGTTTATGGTTTCTCTGTGCCAAAGTTGTATTTCGGGGAATAGTTCGTGGTAGGTATTTAGGAATCGTTTAGCTTCTGGTAGTGATATGGATACTTTACCTTCTGACTTCTGGAGTAAGTTTAGCCGAAACGTAGGTGGCTTCATGCCGTAGTTACTAGCGTGACATACCATCTTTGAGATAAAGTAGTAACGCTTCTCCGCGCTCCAGCCGTCACTTGACTTTATTACTTTGTCTAGATCGGCCCAGCCTTTTAGCGTAGCAACCTTGTCAATAGGCGCAGTACAAAACTCATCAACTGAGTGGCCCATCTCTGAAGACCACACATCGGCAAACAGACGCAGGGCAACGTACACATGACTTTTAATGCCGTGTAGAAAGAGGCTGCGAAAGTTACCCTCAGTACAGAGGTAAGAAACAACAAGTGCTTCCGCACCTGACTGATCGACCTGTATGAAAACCTTTCCTTCATCTGGTATGAATAGTTTGCGTAGGTCTTTTGGGAAGTTCTGCACGTTAGTCCCCCACCTATTCAGCAGCCTACGGGATGCTAGTCGGTATGTCGTAGTACCTGCAAGGTTATAGGCTGTTGTTACTCTTTCTTTGGTTGTTCCACGTGGAACATAGGGCGGGAACTTTAACTGACCAGACTGCTTGGCAATCTCTCGGTACTTTAGAATTAGCGTGAGTACAGGATTATCGTGCTTGAGCCTTAGTTGTAGAATCGTCTTCTCATTCGTCAGGTCTTTTGCAGGTTTCTTGTACCGCATACAGTTGTAGAGGTAGTTGGATACCTGCTTGGGGCTGTTCGGATTTAGTTCGTAGCCTACGAGAATACTTAGCATACGGGAAATCTGAGCGCAGTAACGGTTGTTGTAGGCTATGCGTGCTTCCAGCTTGTCCTTGTCGTAGTTAAGACCTTGGAACATGGCTGTCAGGTACGGCGTGATGCTCTCGTTTACTTGGCGTATGCTGTCCTCTGCGTAGAGTTGCTTCGCGTGGAGGTCTAGCTTTGGCTTGAGCAGGGCGAGAGTAACTACGTCCTTGGCGTTGTAGTGGTAGAGGGAGAGTATCTGTTGTTGGTTGCGCGGTTCGAATACGCCCTCGTTTTTGTGGTACTCGCGATCTGTGTAGAGTGAGATACAATGGCCAAGGGATTTCTCCACCTCTGGATATAGGCGGTGGTGCGCCAGCATTGTGTCGTAGACTTTGCGGGGTGCTGGGATACCGTACTTGTATGCCATAACGAAAAGGTCAAAGAGTGCATTGTGGATTACCACCGTATTGTCACGGAAAGCTACCGCCAAGGCTCTTAAAATTCTTGCTGTACCCTTACCCCCATAGTAATAAGCCTGTCGTGGTATCTCGTACATAGGAACGCATACGGCAACCCTACTATTCCAACCGTAGCCAAAGCACGTAAGCGTCAAGTCGCTCGCGGTCTCTACATCAAAGAACAAATCCTTACCCTTGGTTTCTGTAAGGTCTTTAACCACATCGTCAACCTCTGGATAGATTACCTCCTCCGCCTCATGTAGCGTAGGCTTAACCAGCAGGTAGCGACACGCTTTCTTTAGGTCTTTGCGTAGCCAGAATCTCCAGTTCTGCCGCTTGGTCTTGCCGTGTGTTACCTTGTCGTCGTCACTACCACCTACATACTCTTCGTTGGGGTTGAAATAGTTCTTACGATCAAACGTATCCTGCGGCATATAAGAGGCTATGTAAGTTACGCCATCTTCTATCCAAGGATTCCCTCTCTGTTCATCAAGACCTACTCCTGGTTTGTACTGGTGCAAAGACTTGCGACCCAACAACAGGACTACCTTTGTGTCTGGCAGTAGCCCAGCATTCATCGTAGCTAGAGTACGAAGGTCACAGGAGTATCGGCTAACGGTAAGTGTAGAGTCAAAAAACGCCCCCGCGTAACCGCTCATTAGTATACGGCGGTCAAAACGCGAGGGCGTATCAATGACAACAGTTAGACCGGAGTAAGGTTCACTCGGTTTGTGCCTCATCCGAAGGGAAGTCTATTTCGCCCAGCTTCTTTAGAGCAATCTCCGCAGACTCTTTATCAAAGTCTTTGTTACCAGAGAAGTGATCGTTAACATAAGACCCTAACATTGCTGTCGCATCTTGAAATCCTGACTTGTAGCCTGTAACCAAGATAGTAGACATTACATCAGCTAGTCTATGAGCCACAGCTTCTGTATCCTGCTTCTTGTCAGGAGATAAGCTGTCCAATTCTTGTCTTAATGTATCTAGTACAGTCATTATTTCAGGGCGGTCTTTAGTAGTTGCGGGACGATGTCGTTAAGGCGTAAACCTTCACGCCTCGCGAGCCTTTTTATTTTTCGGTGCAGCGGAGCTGGAATAAGTACAGGCTTGTACTCTTTAACTCGCGCATCTGTTTTTGTGTTAGACATGATATTTTCTTAAAGAGGAGTTTGTGTTTGTTTCAGATGGAACGGGGAACCAATATACCCGCAACCAGTCGTAGAGTCTCTCTACGCACCATGCCACAAACTCCCATGTTAGAGACTAGATCAACCTAAGTCGTGGTCTGGTGCAGCTTCTAACCTGCGCTCCACGTTGTACCTATTGGTAGCCAACGGTTGATTCGTAATCGGGTCGATCATGGGATCGCCGCTGATTTCGTCCATTCTAGCCTCTTGCTTTGTGTAGAGTACAGCCTTAAATGCTTTACCCTTCAAACCTTCAGCAATCTCGTCGTAGTCTTCCAACTCAAACTCATCTGGAAGATCGAAGATTTTGTGATACTCCTTGAGACTCCGAGAAGGAATCAGAGGATAGTCACGTACCTGAACGCCACCGATCTCAACGAAACCGTTAGGCCCGTTAACTTCTGTGGGTTCAACAACTTCAGCGACAACAGCAACCATATCGTTGCCCTTTGCGCTAACCTTACGCTCTGCCTCTACGACACGCAGCGTGTATGTACCGTTCGGTAGGTATGGCCTACCAGAACTTTCCGTAATATCTTTTAGACTTATTGTAGCCATGAGTATTATGTTTTATGTTTTATGTTTAGTTTATTAGGTGTAACGTACACATTTTTCCCACACTCGCAGGAAAATTCTTAACGAGAGCCTCCGAAGTATTTATCAGCATGGCCCTCTTCCACTAAGGTTTCGTTTAGGTTTACATCATTAGCGTAGAGTACGCCGAGAACTCGCCCATACTTACCCTTCTTATCCAAGCTAGTCTTAATGACACACTTGTTTTTGTTTTCTTTAAGCATCTCTTGTAGACGCGCTTTGGCAGCTAGTCCAGCTACCTTCTCTATCTTGTCCCGTGTTCTACACTCAGGTGTGTTTATACCGTACAGACGAACACGTTGTTTGGAGTGCATATCAAACCCCAAGTCTACGAAGGCATCAACAGTATCACCGTCAACTACCCGTGTAACTTCTGCGCTATAGTGGTAAAGCTTGTTCTTGGTTTTCATATCACCAAAACTTCCACCACCGAGACAACGAACCACAATCCTCTACGTTCTTCTGCGCCCTGTCTCTAGCTTCCACAAGTTGCGAGGTAGTAAACAGGTAGGGAGCTGGGCTACCATCTTTTTGTTTATACATACCCTCAAGGTACACAAGACTGTATGTTGAGTTGGCAGCCTTGTGCTTACCTTTGTTCTCTACCTCTAGTAGCCGTCCTAGTTTTAACTTTAGTTTCTTCATAGGTTAAAAACTACTTGAGACCCCGTTGACACACTAACAACAGGTTAAGGTTTACGCCAAGTAGCCAATGACCAAAGCTACTCGTTGTCCAACGTCTAGAAGATGCGTATTCCATATCTCAAGTATAAATTATTCGTAGTATTCTTCAGCAGCTTTCAAGACTTCAGCAATGTCATTGGGTATCAGACGCTCCTTAAACATACCCAATGGAGTCTTGGCAGAAGTAACACCATCCGTATTAGTCTGAAAGAAATACTCTATCTCTTCTGTCTTCTCGTTCTTACAAATTTCAGTAAACAAGACCATGAGAAACTCCTTCTCAACTGTACCTTCGTGTACCTTGCCTTGTACTTTAATTCTGCGGTTCGAGGTTTCCCCACCTGTAACTTGCGGGATCTTTACAATATCATCAACTGCTGTACATATAACAGTAGCCTTGTCATTCTTTATGCTATCCAGCATTGAGCGTATTGTACGAGCTATGAAAGCCCATATATCAAACCCTTTGAAACTGGTGTTGGCCAGCGTAGCTACCTGCTCTACGTACTTCGTGAAGGATTCAATAACAATGGTTTCACAGTTGTCCTCCTTGAGTGCCTTGGCAAACTCTCGCGTGAATGCGTTAGGGTTATCTACTGGAATTACATTGAACTTACTAGCGCCGGGAAAAGGAAAGCCTTTGCGTTCCAAGTCTAGGATGTAAGTTGTCTTTGGGTCTAGGTTACGCAACGACGTACTCTTGCCGCTGCCACTCTGACCTACAATAGCGATTAGTGGTTTATACATTTTCTTTTATGTCTACTTTAGTTTCTGGTTCAATGACACCGTAGAAAGTGTCAAATTCTTCTGGCTCATCTGCTGGCCACTCTTCTTTTAAGAGTAGCTGACCAATGATTCCGTAGTTGGTTATGTCCTTAAACGTGTCCTCTAAAGACTCGTTGTTTGGAGCAGATTCTCTATCAATGAGAAGGTTCGCCAGACGTTCTACCTTATCATACAGACGTACTGCAAGACCTTTTGTACCGAAGCGGCTGATGTTCCTTGGCCCGTAGTCCTTCTGCTTTGCATCCAGTAGACTAACGCAGTCGGTTGCCACAAACAGCGCACGCTTACCTGCGAGCGTGTCTAACTTTATCTTCTTGAGCAGCGTCGAGTTCATTTACTTAGACTCCTTCCCACTAGCAACGATAAGTTCTGGATAGACTTGTCTAGTGCTGTAAGCTTGCTGCCAAGCATATCTGCCGCAGCTAGGATTGCTGCTGTATGACTAGCGCAGTCGCCGGTCAAGACACCTACTCTATCATTGTCCTGTAGCGTAGCTTGAATGGTGCTGTTAAGCGATTCAAGTGCTGCTGTGTAGCGCAGCATGGTAAAGTTCTCCATGCCATCCTTGTAGGCATCTAGCCTAGCGTCTTTAGTTTTCTGTTGTATGTCTTCCATCTTACTTCAGGTTCTTAGCTTTTTACTTTTGACTACATGAGGGGTAAGGGCTTTCTCCCAGTTATCCTGACGCTTGGAGGTGCTAGTGCTTTCCGATTCACTTGGACTATCTAACTTTGTCCAGTTCCTCGCGTTGTCCGGTAGATTAACTACCTCAACATTACCGTTAATTGATGTTATAGCTTTCATAATTGAAATTGTAACGGGTCGTAAACTTTACGTGTGTAGTCCATGTTCACTATTGATTCCCTATCCTGTACGCTATTTGCTGTACAGAGAGGCACAAAAGAACATAGACCAAAGCGGGTTTCACAACAGGCGAAGTTACTGTAGAAAATCTTTTCTGCCTCCGCCTCTTGCTCGCCAACTAGGTTAACATTGTCAACGTAGTCGTCAAATTTTAGTATGATTCTGTCCACAAGGTCATCAACGTAGTCCTTGAACTTCGCCAGTCTGTCTTTACTAAACTCAAATATCTCGCTGCGCTCAAACTTGTTCTTGTTGGAACGCGCAAGAAAGATTCCGTTTATCATACAGCCAATGTACTCATCAGGAAACAACGTGTTCCAGATAAGATTATAAAACATAAGCTGCGGTGATACCTTGTACGAGGCGAAGTAAGCGGCGGTGTTGTACGCTGCTGTGGATTTGTGGTCTACGATAACAGGTCTGCCGTAGTAGGTTCCAACGAAGTCTATCGTACCGCAAAAGAGTATGTCCAACTTGGGTGTCTGCTTGTACGGGTAGGCGAAGCGCATCTCCAGTACAGGGTCAGGGTCTTTCTTTACCTCAAGTCCTGTGTCTATACTGAAGTATTGATTGAGTAGGTTGACTAGGTGCGCTAGGTCTCGAAAGTCTTTGTCGGGTACGAGAACATCTGCATAGTGGTCTATGGCTTTATTGATTGCTGCATCCTTGTCGCCATTCTCGTAGAAGGATTCAAGTGCTTTATGTACAGCAGTACCATACTCCATCTTGTGATTAGAGTTACGCTTTCGTAGTCCACGGAATAGCATATACCATAGCCTACGTTCACAAGCTGACTCTTTAATAAGGGACGCATCTATCTTTACGATGTACTTGCCCTCCGGTGTTTTCTCTAAATTAAGTAATTCCATAGGTTCTTTTTAATTCTTCTGCCTTGTCGAGCAGGGTTTTCTTTTCCTTTACAACACGCTTCTTTCGCGCAGTTTTTGGCTTTGCCAATTCTACCTTGGGTTCTGTTAGTGCAAGGTACTTCTCAAAATGTTGGAGTAGCTCGTCGTCTGACATAGCCTCCAACTGTTCTACGGTACAATCTAGTAGCTGCTCAATTGTCATAAAAGTCTATGATAAATAAAGCAAGGAACAAGAGTGTAAAGAATAAAGATGCTACAGATAAAATTGTAAGTGGCATAGGCTATCGTATTACAGCGAGCCTGTCCTGTGCGGTATCAAACTCGAAGTCTATGGTTTTCTGTTGTTCCTCTAGCCACCTCAAATCTTCCTCCTTGAGTACAAGGTTATCCCGCTTCCAAGTCTCCATGTCTTGTGCAGTTTGCAACCAAGTAAGTAGCTCACCACGCCAGACGCTAGAGTCTGCGTAGTCGTACTTGAGTTCTTTCTCTTTAATCAAGTTGCGTACGGTGTCCTTGAAATAAATAAGAACACCCGTGTCTGTTTTCCGCATGGAAATCTGGGAACGTAGTTCAGCATAGACCGAACCGTACTCTTCCGAGTTATCCACTAGGAACTTGAGACCGTCAACAAGCTTAACATACAGAGTGTTAACCGTGTAGCCTGTGTCTTCCGACGTAACAAGTATGTCGTTTCTTCCGTCGAGTAGCCTGTCTAATACAGGTTTTACCTTGGCTGTGCTGCTTGCACTATACGATGAACGTGCTGGTGACGGGCGTGAGCGTAGTCTACGCAGTAGGTTTGAATGATCTTCTAAAGTTTTTTCTGACATAGTTAAAGTAAAATTAAGAGTAGCGTAGTGTTTCTATAGGCGACAGAGTTGAACAAGGGGGAATACAAAAACCCTTGTTACCGATATCCCGTTGTAGGTTCTCCCTACACACCATGCTACGCTACTCTTTGTTTTCTTAGCCTTCGCTAGAAGGCATCAGTTCCTCCATGCGTTTGATTAACGCCTTACCCTGTTCAATATCACCAGCGGCAAACGCTGCCTTGGCTTTATTGAAAAGCTTGTTAGGAGTTTCTGTTGTAGTCTCCGGTGTCCACTTGTCAGCATCCTCCTTGGTGTAGATTACCTGATCTGGATGCTTCTGGTCTAACTCAGCCTTGAGTTCCTCAGTTGTTTTGCCGTTAGGCTTCAACGAGTTCTTTACCGTAGACCGGATACGTGCGCTAACCTGTTGGTTCAACAAGGCTAGTGTTTTTTCCTCGCCGTACCTGCTGACTACATCTGCTGTAGTCTTGAACTCTGGTACTGCGAACTTATAGCCTTCCCAATCGCCAGACTGGAAATGCTCCATCGTGTAGTTTGTTTCTATGTTTAACATAGCATTTACTTTCTTTTACTGATGCACCTTTAACTGTTAGTGCAAAATTCTTTTAACTGTTAACAGTTAATTTTTTAACTATCTATATAAAGCAGGAATCATGCCAACTGTTACAACTGTTGAAAAATAATTCTAAAAGTTGAAAGTTTTTCGTAGCCCACCTGTGTTGTGACCAACAGCAATGTTTTAAGTACCTGTTGTAATACTGCTTAGAGCCTAGAGTAGAGGTCTAGGTTGTCTCGGCCTAGAACTTTGTACTGTTTGGCAAGGCGGATAAGTTCCCGTACGTTGCCTGAGAGTAGTTCCTCTTGGTATTTCTTGGCGGTACGGATTAGTTGCCAGAGGTCTTTGATTTCCTCTGGTGTAAAGCCTAGATCAAGGGAGTCCACTATAAGGGGGATGTCATCTGGCCTATCTCTCAATGGCTTTAGGTCTAGCCTGTAGGTGGCGATTCTGTGGTAAAGGTCTTCACGGAAACCGGAGTTTACTTTGTTCGAGGCAAAGATAAATCGGCCCTTGAATTCTGTGTCCTCGTTCTCACCTATCCTACGAAACTTGCGCGTCTCTATAACACGGAGAAGCAAGACCTGTAGTGCAGGGGATATGTCTCCTATCTCATCCAGAAACATCGTACCTCTGGAGGCTGCGACCAGCAGACCCATACGGTTAGATACCGCACCCGTGTAGGCTCCCTTAACATGGCCGAAGAGTTCGCTCTGTATCATACTCTCCGGTATTGCTGACAGGTTCAACGATAGAAACCTACCACTACGTCTGCCGTGTAGCCTACGTGCAACAAGGTCTTTACCCGTGCCACTCTCTCCGGTAATCAGTACCGTATCGTCTAGGGGCGCAAGCTTATCCGCCAAGGCTAGAAGCCGCAGAGTATCAGCGTCTTGTGTAACAAAGCCGAAGTCTTTTGGTAGAGTGTGTGCCTTGAGTAGCTTCTCTGCCTTTTCCCGTAGACGCTCTGCGTCAGTCTGTGACTTCATTGAACTTGGTCTCCACTAACTTGATGAACGCCTCCTCTATGTCCTTGACTCGCTCTAGTCCAGAGACATCATACCAGAAGATAAGCTCGGAGCTGTCTTGTTGGATAGCAATGTCTTCGTCTGATAGAGTACCCATCTTTATCTGCGTGCCGTAGCCACCGTTGGCGAAGTAGCCAAACTTCTTGCGAATGTCTGGCGGTTCTAGTTCTTGGAGGTGGAACAGGAATCGGCGCATCATAAACGTAGCGCACATGGTTATACACAACTTGTCTATGTCCATCATCTCTTGGAAGTCCTTGATCTTAACGTAGGTTACGTGGGCTTCTTGGCCGCTGCGACAGGGGAATGTGGCGATAACTTCGCAGCCGTAGCCCAAGGTTTCTAGGTGGTCTATGGCTTTGTATATCAAGGCTCCCCTATGGAAGTAACAGTCCTCCGGTATACCGCAATGGTTCCAGCAGTTAACGTAGATTGTCAGGAGTCTTTTGCCTTTGGTTATGACTGTCTCTGTTTCCTCTTCTTCCATGAAGTGTTCGGGAGAGCAGTCTGCTATAGCAGCCTCTATGTTTATTGTACCTCCAGCTACAGTAGGCACGTACTCTGTCAGGTAGTCTTCGAGCGGTGCGATAGAGTCTGTTATTTTGTCGTCTATCTTTGTGCGCTCCAGCTTTGGTATACCCCAACCACCTGCGTCCAGTATGAACACGGCTTCAAGCCAAGACTTCGTACCGTACCAGTCGTCTGTCTCTGTAGTTTCCTTTGAAGACCAGACGTTCAAGTCTGAGTTATCCTGGTCTAGCTTTGGTTCATTGTCTAGGACAGAGCGGAACTCGTCCCAACTATAGATTGTTTTCTTTATTATCTTCATGGCTCAAGCGGCGTTGTCGTTCTTCTCGTAGTTCTTGTATCTCTCGCCCAAACTTTGGCAACTCTACGAGTATCTTGTTTACATCGTAGTTCATAACCAAGTCCATACTGTAGCCTACCAAGGTCATTAGCGGGTCAAACAGTTTACGAGCTACCTCTGGATTTCTTTCTTCGCAGTAAGCGTAGAGGTATAGGTTAATATCCTTTAACGTGTAGTCCTTGTCGGGGTTTAGTTTGTAATCTAGTGTTATCTTCATAGCTCTTTTCAAAACGGTACTTCTTCGTCTACAATATCTTTTACTTCTTCCGGTACGTTCGGCTCCATAGATGGTGGATTCTTATCGTGCGGGCTTTTGTACTGAGTCTTTATGGGCTTGAGCTTCTCCATGTATACGTCGAGTAGCTTACGTCGAGCGTCACCTTTGACAGAGCGAAAGACTGTCGCATCTAGGCAATCTACTGCATCCCAACCGGACATAGCCTGTAAGGTAATACACTGGTGTAGGTTACGTGTGCTGAAGATGACTCGTATCTTGTTGTTCTCTGCGTACTCCCGCATCTTCTGGAACCTGTCGCAGAATTTATTAAACTGTACGGGAGTAATGTGAGGTTTGTCTACTCGGATGTACGTTTCCTTAACCCAAGCTTTCTCCGCATCTGTATCGTACGGCCATTCTATACAGACGAACTCGTTCAGCAGGGCTACGTCTAGCGCGTTGCGTCCTACGTACTCGCGGTCTGGCCCAAGTCCCCACGTGTTTGCGGTACACATAAGCCGACAGTCAGGGTGTACATCCTGCGGGCCGTACGGCATATTGATATGCCCGCTACAAATACCCTTGATAATCATGAGTACGTTACTATTCCCGTTGTCCATCTCATCTATAACAGCTAGACCACCGTCTTTAATCACGTTAGTCAACACACCAGGTACGTACTGTCCGCCACTGTTATTGAATCCAATAAGGTCGTGCGTCCCTGTCTGTTTGTTAACCTGACGTATAGCGTAGTGCTTACAACCAAGGGCTTTGGCGACAGGCTTTGTTACCCGTGTCTTGCCGCTACCCGTAGGCCCGATAATCATAGCAGACAAACCGGCTCCCAGCGTTTCGAGTAGGGGCTTCACTTGGTAGTGCTGACCCTCCAACGTAGAGTAGTGTTCCCTGTTGTGCGCTATGACACGCTTGATTTCTAGCTTTACATTCTGCTGAGTAGTCTCAGCGATTGCCTTTTCCAGAGCAGTAAACTTCTCTGTGTACTTGTTGTCTATTTTTCCTAGGACTTGTTCTGTTAGTCCATCTATCCAGTCATTGTTAGAACTCATTTTCTTCTGTGTTGTTGTTATTGTTTTTCTTTGCATCTAGGTACATACATAGAGCTTGTATTGGACGCATGACATCTACATATTCAGATGTCTTAAAGACTATCCAATAAGTAGTCTTGTTGATTAGCTTGCGATCTGTCCAAGCTAGACTTTTTCCGTAGACATAAGAGGGAGCTTGGACTTCTATCCAGTTGCCAAAGCTGTAGCCTTTAATGTCTCCGGCTTTTTCGTACGCTTCAAGAATTGTTGGGATACATTCCCCGATATTCCTGAACGCTGTCTCGTTGTCTATGGTAAAGACGTAGGTGTGTGGTAGGTCTACGTATTCTTTATCCTGTGGGTTCATGGGTAGAATAGTAAGTAGCCGAGGGCTATACCTGTTACCCATGCTAGAGTACCAAGGATAGTCCAATGGAGTACGGTTGTCATAGAGTACATTAAGTGTATGTATGTTTTATTCTTCATCGTTGTCTGTAGTTATTTCGTTTAGGTGCATCATGTCCTTTACTTCGTCCTCGCTCATGTACTTGGCGAAGGCTAGGATAAGTTGGTCTTTGTCTACTCTACCATCTTCGACCATTTCGATAAGTAGGTTTGTATACTTGCGGCTCATATCTTCTGTAGTGGTACTATGTTAACGAGGTTAGCGATGTAGTCTATGCTATCGAGTATCGCAGCGTACTGTCGTGCGTTAACGCCTCTCATTACATCAGAGTCTGGCCCGTGTGGTATAACGTCGTCGTAGTTCTCGCTGTGAACATCGAACGTATACCAGTTGTTGTGGTTATCGTAGATGGCGACTTCTACAGTATCTTGCTTGTAGCCGTCGTCGTGGATAGCGGAGACGGTGAGACTATAGTACACTGTCGGCTCGCTATACTCTGGCTTCGGTGTTTGTGTGTAGTCGAAGCGTATCTTAAAGATGTTTTGTTGTGCTGCGAAACTCATAGCGTAGTCTCCTTTCTGGTGTAAGGTTGTTTGCTGTACCAACCTAGCGGCCAAGGGCTTTCGTAGTTTATAAACTGAGCAAACTTAATCCGCCATGTTTTATCTTGCCAGGATAGGTTGTCCCAGTGATCTACGATAAACGCCAAGCGTGTGTAGTTTAGCTTATCTCCCCTGTTAATCTGTATCTCAAGGGAGCCTTCGGTTATAGTGCCGATTCTAGTTGGCGAAGGTTCTCCGCGTAGTCTTTCGCACAGTCTTGTTATTTTTGTTTCTCGTGATAGTTTTTTCATTGTTCTACTGTAAGGTTTTCCTCTTCGTTCTCGGTGTATTCATCTTTGGTAGCTATGTCTTTTTGTACTGTACCGTTGGTGAATACGTTGACCCAATTCTCTTTTGCACCTACTGAAGCGTTGATACAACCTAGCTTGGCCTCCACTCGCTCACATACCTTTTCCTCTATGGTGTTCTTGTACCATATAACATCCTGAGTTGTGTCAGAGATGGAAGTTATACGGTGGCCTCGACCTAGTGCTTGGACTAAGTCTATGGCTGACCATGTCGGAGGTATGATTATGTGTCGTGGTCTAGCCTTCTCGTTGTCGTGGTGTAAGCTGATACCTACGCCACCTGACCGCATGGTGAATAGCATAACATCCGCGTCACCTTTCTGGAACTGTTGTCGTTGGTGTTCCCTTGTACTTTGGGATTGTCCGCCAACGATGTGAGTAATCCTAGACTTGGGAAGGCCGAGGTCTACCAGAGACTTGTATACTTCTCGCATAGGTTCAACAAAGTTGCAGACTACGATAGTCTGTCGGCCCCGCTCGATAGTGCTTATCGCACGCTTGGCCATACGCTTGGCGCGAGTAAGTTCGGCTCCCTCTCGGAACTTCTGCATAGCTACGAGCATCTCGTTCCAACCGAAGTTAGTGTTACGGTCGTACTTACGACACTTGGCGAGGAACGCTTCGTAGAAGCCATCATATTGTGCCTTCTCTTCGTCGCTCTCAAACTCTATGAGACGACAGCGCGTGTGGGTTACGTGCTTGTAGCGCACCTTTGGTACGTAGACAGCGTAAGGTTTCATGGAGTCACGTAGCCTACCCATTTGCGCTTGACATAGTTTGTTCGGGCTACCCCAGCGAGCGATGTCTCGGAGTAGTTGTGGGGCGGTCTCTGTCGTAACCTGTTCTTGGCCGTAGTTCATACCTACACCTTGGACTACGCTACGTGACTCGCTAACTTTCTGGTAGGGAGTGGCAGAGATAAAGATACGTTTGACTCCCTGTGGGATAGACCAAGCGATTTGTGTCTGGGAAGCGGTCTCGTTCTTGAGACCTTGGCATTCATCAAAGACTACCATAGACGGCAAAGCGTGTGGATTCCAGTTGTATGCGAACGTATTGTGTACCGGATGCTTGTGCTTAGTCCAGTAAACCTGCTCACCTATCTTACCTCGTAGACCGGCGTAAGACATAGGGAATACATAGGGGGTTAGCCTAAACTGGTTGATGACCTCTAGAGTTTGGGGGATTACTGCTGCTGGAGTAACCCACAAGATTGGCATAGGCCAATTGCTTTTCTTCTCGAGTAGGTTGTTGTCGAGTAGGTACTTGATTGCAGGGAGTACCATGTAGGTTTTCCCTAGACCGGCGTGAGCTTGGAGCAGAACACCCTGCTTCTGCTGTAGCTTGATGGCTGCACTTGTCGCAGCCTTTATCTGGAACGGCATACTACGCGCTCCGGCATTCTCGACTATCGTTTCAATAGCCGCTTGGACTATATGCTCTGTGCAATCTAGCATATGGTCTCTGTCTGGTTTCTGTACTTTCATTTTCTTGGGTAGTCCAAAGTTACTAGCCTTGGATTAAATCTTTATTGTACCACTCAGGCACGGGGGAGTTACGCCACTTGGCAAACGCACGCTTGGCTATCCAATAGTATTTGCGGTAAGCCGTAAGCGGGTCGTTTGGAGTATAACAATAGTTGTTGTAGTCTCCGAAACATTGGGGGTGTGGAGTAAGCTTGCGCTCTGGGAAGTTCAGCCGAATGTACTCCTGGGAACACCAGCGAACAACGCTACCCGATGCGTGTATCTTGCCGTATCTGTTGGTGTACTCTTGGAGTAGGGCGAAAGCGTGGTCTAGGAGCCACTCGTAATTTGCTTTAGACTCTCTGGCCCATACAGTACAAGGGTGATTGTAGTGTACGCGCTTGTATGGTGCTGTAGCAAATGGAGCGCACAACATCTGCGCGGATTCCAACGGCATCTTGACAACGTGCTTGTCACAAAGACTACGAGCCGCTGCGGCAGGGTCTAGTTCTACGTAGAATATGTTCATGATTACTTGTGGGCTAAGGCTTGTTGGGCCATAGGATAGATTGCGTCTATCGTAGCTTGCTGGGTTGTCCTGTCCATCTCGCTCAGGAGTTGTAGTCTAACCTTTTGCCGGTCTCGCCCTAGCTTTTGGACAAAGTAGTCTATGACCATCTCGATCTTTGCGGTACGCTTTGCAATCTTGTCTTGCTCAAGACTCCGGCGTTGTCGGCTAGCAATCCATGCTTGCTTACACCAGAGGCGTGCTTTACCTACGCTAAGTTTCGGCATGGGCTTATCGTACCAAGTCTTAGTGTACTCCTCGCCTTGGTACTCAACTACGACATCTGGAAGTTGAGCGTCTGCTACGCGCACGGCTTCAGCTAGAGTAATCTCAACTGAGTCGTTGCGGTAGTAAGTATCATACATTGGGTTGCACGTAGGCTTGGCAAGCTTCAGTAAGCACCAAACCTGCGTGGTCTTTGTGTCATTTAGTAGGTAGTCTAGGTTCATCTTAACTTTCTTTCTCTAGCAACCGCCAATTATACCATACTCTACGTAATAAACAAGCATATTCTACGGGTTATTTGTGTGGTCTAGCTGTTGGGGATTGTTACTTTACTTATTAAAAGGGTTGTAGTCTATAAGTTGCGGGGGATGTAGATCGGGGGATACGAGATTATAGAAAAGGGGTAAAAGTGTAATTGGTAGAGGGAAGAAAAAAACCGTCCCTCTTTGGGACGGTTTGCTTGGTGTATGTTGCGGGGGAGACTACTTGCCTATCTGTGAGAGAGCGTAGGCCGTAAGCGCATCTTGCGCGGCCTTGGCTTGTTCAGAGTCTGCTCCATGTTTTGCGATTGCCTCCGCCAACTCTCCCGCGAGGTTGTTGGTCTCTTTTACTTGGCCTTTGTTGGCGGCGTTCTCGGCGCTTGTGGTAGCCTTTTCGGGGCGCTTGTGCCAGCCGTTAAGGCGCTTTAGCAAGGCTTCACTGTTCTCTTCCGCCGGTAGGTCATTCACCTTGCTGTTGAAGTTAGCAGTTAGAATCTCCAACAACACCTTTTCATAACTAGACTGATCTCCTTCGCCGGGGCGCTCAGTCTGAGCCGTAATAAACGCCTCAGCGTCTGCTACGCTTCCGGTGTAGCGTATAGCATCGTTGCCGAGTCTGTTATCTTCAATGGTGAATTTGGCCGCAAAGGCCGCCACGTGGTTCATGTATTTTGTACTCATTATGTTTTTAGTAGTTAAAACGCGCATCTAGCACGTGCTGCAAAACTAGCATTTTTTGGGCTAGGTTGTCAACTGTTATTTGGAGAAAGTTTTAGTGGGTATTGATGATGATTGATTTATAAGTATATCACGCGAAAAGAGGGAGAGGTAAGTAGCTTGGGGGGTCTTATTATATATATAAAAATATATTTATATAAATACAAACATCAATAAACCTCTCTCACCCTCTCGCCCTCCCTTTACTTTTCCTTTATACTTATTTTTCAATCATCATTAACATCTGACAGTTTTTCCTAGAGTACGTAATTTTTGTTTATAGTCTACGTAAAATGTTGTCCTGGTGTACGTAGTCCAGAGGGGAGGGGGCCAGAAGCAGTTCGACTCCAGAACTATCACCCTCTCTGGGAAAATGACAAAAAATACGAGTTAGTTAACAGTTACCAAAGTGCCTTAACTGTTAGACTGGGTGGCATCAAAGTTGCTATAGGCGAGTTGGTTATGGATACCAACAGTAAAATCAAGTTCGAGGGGTTCTCGAAGAGAGCCAAAGAGATTTGCCTTAGCACTGCACTAATCAAACACTACCTGAAGAAAGAAAAGGAAACTTGGAATGGCAAGGACAATAGCGAAACCACAAGTTAACCAGCAACAGACGACTAGACCTGTGAGGCGGGTGTCTCCGCAGTTTGTACCCCCAATAGCTCCTGCTACCGGAATAGACACCGGGCCTACAGTATACAACGACTACTATCAGCCTCCGATTTCGCAGCCTATATTTCCTCCTCCTGTTGCTGTAGAACCTGTTCCTACTCCTGCGCCCAACGCTATCATAGCAGAGCCTATGCCAAGGAGGCGTATGGGTACTCCAGCTCCAAGGCCAGAAAACTACGGCCCATCTCCAGACAGAGTATGGATGCCAGAAAATCAAC
>CEOA01012045.1_pt1 | contig 20788 bp, 29 predicted proteins | sample 530251 | NCBI WGS metagenome assembly CEOA01 (sample SAMEA2619838, study PRJEB7988) | marine metagenome | biome: marine biome (ENVO:00000447); feature: surface water layer (ENVO:00002042); material: "saline water (ENVO:00002010), including plankton (ENVO:xxxxxxxx)" | depth 5 m
GGCGATTCAGCAAAAACTTTTGAATCAACTTTGACTGAATTTTCAGGCTCAGTAGATGTATTTTTTGATGATACTGATACAAATGGTCAAGTTTCTTTGGCTATTGGTACATCATTTACATTAAATCTAGCACCTGAAGGAACAGGAAGCGGAGCATTCAAATTGTCTGGATCAGCTATTGTTACAGAAGTAACAAGGGCTGCTGCACACGATGGCTTAGTCGAAATGACAATAGGCTTTCAGGGAACTGGTGCATTGACTATAGGTACTTATTAATAGATGGGTGCAATAGATAATGTAGTTGCTCATTTTGATGCACAAGAAATTATTTCTTTTGAAGTAGCAGAATGGGGAACAGAAGGCGAACCATTAGTTATATATTCAAAACCATTAACACTTCAGGAGAGTAAGAAGCTATATAAAATGGCTAACGACAGCGATCTTGAAGTGATGGTTTATGCAATTATTACTAAGGCTTTAGATGCAGATGGTGAGAAGATTTTCTCATTAGCAGATAAACAAACTTTGATGAATCGTGCAGATGTAGGTGTTGTTGCTGATGTTGCTGGAAAGATACTTGGTGCAATGACACCAGATCAAGCAGAGGGAAAGTAACAAGCGAGTCTGACCTGTTTGCACAGTTTGCACTCGCTGACAGACTCGGTAAAACACTCAGCGAGATTGAAGCTATGACCATTGATGAAATAACAATGTGGTATGCCTACATTAAACGAAGAAACGATTTAGAAAAAAGAGATGGGTAAACTAGGAAAGTTAAGCATTGTTATTGGAACTGTAGATAAGTTCTCAAAAACTTTTAGCAAGGCAAAAGCTGGTTTAGCTGGTATAGGTAAAGCAGCAAAAACATCAATGAAAGCATTAGGCGGAATCAGTCTAGCTTTTGGTACTGTTGCAACAGCTATTACTCTAGCACTCAAAGGATCGTTTCAATTTATAGATGCTTTAGGAAAGACTGCAAATCGGACAGGTGTTTCTGTTAATTTTTTACAAGCATTTCAAATAGCTGCCGAAGAATCTGGATCAAGTACAGAAGGAGCAAGTAAAGCACTTGAAAAATTCAGTAGAAATATTGGTGAAGCTGGAAGAGGTCTAAAAACTCAAGCAGATATCTTCAGAGATTTAGGAGTAGAACTTAGAGATCAACAAGGCAATCTAAGAGGAACTGAAGAAGTTCTATTAGATGTTGCTGATGGCATACAAGCACTTGGTTCTAATGCAGAAAAAAATTCTGCCCTTGCAAATTTATTTGGTCGTGAAGGTATTAAGTTATTTAATGTAATTAATTCTGGAAGTGAAGGAGTCAGGCAACTTACAGAAAGATTAAATGAACTAGGTATCTCTCTATCAGAACAATCTGTCAGAGGTGTAGAAGCATTTAACGATAGCTTTAATATACTTACTACTCAGCTTAATAATTTAAAAGATAATGTCTTTGTAGCTTTTACACCAGTATTACAAAGTTTTACGAATCAAATAAGCGAGACTTTCAAATCATTTATTAAAGAAGGCGGTGGAGCAGAAGCAATAGGAGAAAAATTTGCTACTGCTATATTTGATGGTTTATTAAAAATCTTAGATGTACTTGAATTAACTGTATTAAAGTTTTCAGATTTAGCTACATCAATTGAAAAAGCTGGATTGAGAATAGCAAAACCTTTGAGCTTTTTAGGCAAAGAATTTGAAAAGCTAGATAAAAAAAATGAAGATTTTAAAAATAAAGTAACATCTGCTTTTGAGGTTGCAACTTCTACTGTAGAAAATTATAAAAACATGATTGGTGATACAACTAACGCAACCAACACTTTAACTGGTGGATTTAATGCTACAAATGATGCTCTCAATGGACAGGGTGCAGCTTTAACAGATTTACAAAATCCATTCGCAGTCTACAAGCAAACTATTGGTGAACTAAATAAATCCTTACAGAATTTAGGTGTAGGAACTTTGAAGAAGTTTGAAGATCAGATAGTAAATACTTTGAAAACAGGTAAAGCACAATTCAAAGACTTTGCAGATTTTGTTGTTGAGCAGCTTATAAGAATTGCAGTACAACAATTCATCACTTCTTTATTCTCAGGTGGTTTAAATCCAGCTAGTGCAGCAACTTCTACTGCAAGTAGTTTTTCAAATCCTTTTGCTGGATTTTTCTCACCTAAAGCTATGGGTGGAACAGTATCTTCTGGCAGACCATATATGGTCGGAGAAAAAGGTGCTGAATTATTTGTACCTAGTAGAACAGGAACAATAGTACCAAACAATCAATTAGGCATGGCTGGTGGCGGTGTACCAGTAAACATCACTTATCAGATTCAATCTTTTGATTCCAAAGATACACTACAAGCAATAACTGAAAATGCACCAGCTATATCAGGTATCATAGAACAACAATTTAATAGACGAGGTAAAAGAGGATTTACAGTATGAGTGGATCATTTCCAACATCACCAGCACCAAATTCTGTTCAAGTAAGATCATTTGAACCTACTCTTGTATCTGTTACTAATAATTTAAAAAGACAGGCAAGATCAAGAGGAAGCCAAAGATGGTTGTTATCAGTAAATTATGCACCAATGACTAGAGCAAATTTTGCACCTTTGTATGCTTTCTCAATGAAACAGAAAGGGCAGTTTGATACTTTTACTTTTACACCACCAGTCATTTCAACAACACAAGGACAAAGCGGAGAATCAGCAGTTGTTAATGGTGCATTAGCTATTGGAGTATCTAGTGCAGCCATAGATGGCTTGTCAGCTTCAACTTCTGATATCTTGAAGGCTGGTGACTTTTTTAAGTTTTCAGGTCATACAAAGGTTTATATGGCTACTGACGACATGGATTCTAACGGAAGCGGTCAAGGCACTCTTAATTTTGCACCAGCATTAGTTAATGCAGTTGCTAACGATGAAACTCTAACGATTGCTGCTGTTCCATTTACAGTAGCATTTACACAAGACTTCACAACATTTGATACCAATGCTTCAACTCTTTTTGGTTTTTCAATAGAACTTGCAGAAGTGTTTTAGATGAAATGGATAGAGGTTCAACAACTGCATTTCAAACAGAAATAGTAAAAGATGAAAACAAACCTTTTCATCTTTTATCTGTAGCCTTTGATTCTGGAACTGTATATTTATCTGATGGCAATTTTGCAGTTACATATGATTCTAATACCTACAATCCTACAGGACACTTTCTTTCTTTTTCAGATATTGTCGAATCAAATCAACTTACTATAGAAACTGTTACTGTTTCGTTATCAGGTGTAGATCAAACCTATACAAATTTATTATTGAGTGAAGATTATATAGATCGTGAAGTAAAAATATTTAAAGCATTTTTGAACGATTCAAATGCTTTAGTAGCTGATCCAATTCAAGTTTTTGCTGGGAGAATATCTGATGCTGTTGTGACAGAAGATAATAATTCAAATACAGCATCTATATCCATAACTTGTTCTAGTCAATTTGTAGATTTTGATAAAACCAATGGTAGATATACAAACCTTGAATCTCAACAAACTTTTTTTTCTGGCGATACAGGACTTAGATATTCTTCAGTCATATTAAAAGATATTACATGGGGAGTTGAAGGTTCAGCTAAAGGAAGTGGATTCGTTGCTACACAATCAGGAATTACATCAGTTCAACACGCCGAAAATGCTGGTTCAAAAACTTTTTTAGAAGGCGACCAACCAACTAATCCATCCTTATCAATTCAAACAATATCTGGTGCTAGAAGGCTACATTTTAGATATGGTGGTGTAACAGTCGGAGTAAACGAAACTGTCATTGTAGATGGAGTTCCTACTACAGTTTTTGATAATGGCGATGTGATACAACCTTTGAATAATCGTGAACTCACAGTACAGACTTTAGATGCTGATGGTCAGGGATTTGCAACAAATCTACCAGATGATGCAACAATAACTTCAGATCATACTGATTTATTTGGTGGCAACGAAGTAACAGTAAATGATTTACCTGTTCCACCAGTATTGATAGAAACACAAAATGGATCAGCAGATATAACTATAAATGCAAATAATTTTATTGATGTAAATGATTTTGTAATATTAGATTCTAACGCTGTAGATGTTGGCGGTTTTGTTTTTGATGGATCAATATTAAGCAAAGTTAAAAGTGCTACTAAAAATACAATTACTGCTGAAGTTCAACAAACTGTCACACCAACTATAGAACCTTTATCTACCACATCAGGTTCAAGGCAAATTATTGTTGATTATCAAAATCATGGTTTATCAACTAGCAGTAAAATTACCATTGCAAATGCTACAGCTACTAATGGCATAGGCACTTCAGAATTGAACAAGCAACACGATGTCTATGCAGTTCCAGATAATAATAGAGTTGTAATACAGGTGACATCTAATGCAACTGCAACTGGCAGAGGTGGAGGCACAAGCATCACAATAGATTCTGCTACACCTTCAAACAATGTTGTAGAAACGACAGCATCATCAACAACAGTTACATTTAATGATGTTGCACATGGACTGGCTGTCAATGACATAGTTGATATATCTGGATTGCACGATGTCGGTGGTTTGACATCTGACTTGATAGGCAATGAACAAACAGTCGCATCAGTACCAAATGCTAATTCATTTACAATTACATCATCGGTAGCTGCGACATCAACAGATAGAGGTGGTGGCAATCAAATATCCATAACTAGACCAAAGAAAGCAACATCAACAGCATCTAAAGGTAGTGCTGGAATGAAGATAGATGTACCTTTCAAACAAATACGATGAACATTAAATTACTGAATCAATATGTAGAAAAAAAAATGGGTATGCCTTTTGAATGGGGTATCAATGATTGTAATACTTTTGCTGCTGGATATTTAGATCATGTGAAAGGCACAAACTGGTTAAGTGTTTTTAAAGGTAAATATAAAAATAAGTTTGGTGCAATCAGGTTTCAAAGAAAATTTGATAAGACTCCGAGTTCAGTTTTATTAGCAGAAGGTCTAAAAAAAATATCTGTTTATGAAGTAAGACAAGGAGATATCTTAATAAAAAAAGATAGAATATATGAGATGGCTCATATAGTCATAAACGATAAGGTAGTTTCAGTAGATGAAGAAATAGGAACTGCTCCATTACCAATATTAGATTTGAAAACATTTGATGTAGCTTTTAGATTTTGAAATGAAATATTTTAAATACATTTTTATTATCTTGGTTGCTTTAGTTGCACCAGCTTTGTTAGCTTTACCAGCAGCTTTGCCAGTTTTTGCTTCAATAGGAACATCGGTAGGTGCTGCTTTAGGAATAGCAACAACAGCACCAGCAGTTGCTTTAGCAATTGGAGTGGCTACTGTAGTTGTAGCAACAGCAGTTACAGCAGCTTATATAGGAAATCAAATGCCATCCTTGCCTTCAACGCTAGAATCAACTGGTGCGAAGGCTTTATCAAATACTCCATCAAGTACAGCAGCAATTCCAGTAATTTATGGAGAAAGAAGAATAGGTGGTACACCTGTTTATTATCAAGTAACAGGTGCAAACAATGAATATCTACACATAGTTTTAGTTTTATGTGAAGGAGAGATTGATTCTATTGAACAGGTTTATTTAAACGATGAACCAGTTTTTGAAACTGAAACTAGAACTTTTACACAAACAGTCAGTACAGTTGAAGCAGATATTGGTTACATAATGGCTGGTGATCTTAAAACAAAATTTAAAAATGTTGTCAGAATCAATAAACATTTAGGTAGATCGGATCAAGCTGCTGATCAAGATTTGATAAATGAATCTGGTGGTAAGTGGACAACTTCTGACAAGTTGTCAGGTTTAGCTTATATATATGTCAGACTCGAAGCTGATCAAGATATATTCAGAAACATCCCACAAATTACTTGCGACATAAAAGGCAAAAAAGTACAGGATAGAAGATTTGTTTATTCAGTAGATTCTGGATCAAACACTTGGGTTGCTGGTAGCGAATTTGTTACTAGATATAGCAATAATCCAGCAAATGTTTTATTAGACTACTTAACAAATACAACCTATGGCAGAGGTATATCTATAAATGATATCAACACAACTTCTTTTACTACTGCTGCCAATGCTTGTGATACTTCAGTCACTTTAGGCGGTGTTTCTGTTCCACAATATACTTGCAATGGATATCTTGATACAAACGCTTCTGCTTTTGAAAATGTGCAAAAGATACTAACTTCTTGCAGAGGTTCTTTAATTTTTACTAACGGAAAATACAAACTGCTTATAGATACAACTGGAACTGCGGTGCAAACCTTTGACGAAGGCAATATTGTTGGAAACTATGATGTTTCTTTAGGTAATAAAAGTAACAAAGCTAATAGAGTTCGTGCTGGTTTTTTTAATCATCAGAGGGATTTTCAAGGTGATTTTGCAGTTATAGAAAGCGGTACTTTTAGAACTGCTGATAATAACTTAGTTTTAGAAAGGGCAATTGAATTACCTTTTACGACAGACAAAGAAAGAGCAAGAATGATTGCAACTATAAACATGAAGCAATCAAGACAAAGCATGGTTCTAAAATTTACAACAACTATAGTTGGATTAAGAGCAGAAGTTGGTGATGTAATTTTTGTAAAACTTGCATCTTTAGGTTTTGAAACTTTGAACAGTAACGCTGGAAAAAGATTCAGAGTGCAATCCATGAATTTAAAAAACAATGATGAAGTCGATATTGTTGCACAAGAATACGATGATGATGTCTATGATTTTGGAACTATATCAGCAGAAGATACAGCACCAAATACTGACTTACCTGATTTATCAACAGTTGGAAAACCAACAAACATAGAAATAAAAGAAGATTTAATTTTTGCTAATGAATCTGTATTTAACAGAATCAACATTTCTTGGACTGCACCAACTTCTACTTTTGTTGATAGTTATGAAATATCTGTTTTTAAATTAAATTATTACGATCAGGTTACTGGTTTTGATAAAGAAAATTACATATTGAAAGGAGTATCAAATTCAACAGTCTTTACAGTAGATGATTTAGAAAAAGGTCTTTATAAAATAATGATCAGAGCAAAGAACACCAAAGGAGTTTTTTCTAATTTTGCTACTATCAATCAAAAAGTAAAAGGACTTTCTATTCTGCCACCAGTTAATACACCAGCTTTACAAAGCGTAACTGAATCTTTATTTTCAACTACTGCTGGTTCTGGTGTAAAAGCAAAGGCAGATTTAAATTGGTCAGCAACTACAAATCCAAACTGGGAAAGTTTAGGTATCAACATTGAAAGATACGATGTTGAATTTAAAAAAACTTCAGCTAGTGCATTTGTTCGTGCTGGTGCATCTTTAGGAACAACATTTACTTTTTTTGATATTGAACCAGACCTTTACGAATTTAGAGTCAGGGCAGTCAATACTGCAAAAGTAGCTTCTGAATATTCTTCTTTTACACAAAGAATATATGGACTTACTGCTGATCCAGCAGATGTATCAAACTTGAATTTGAGAGCAGATGGTATAACTGCAACTTTAACTTGGACACCAACAACTGATCTTGATGTCAAAATTGGTGGTACTTTTGAAATCAGACACAATACATTGACATCGGGTGCAGTTTGGCAAAACTCAGTCAAGATTGGTGATTCTGTTTCAGGCATATCTAATGGTGTGCAACTGCCATTATTAACTGGGACTTACTTGATAAAAGCAGTTGACTCAACAGGCAGAAAATCAGTCAATGCTACAACTGTAGTCAATACAGTATCACCTGATTCTTTCCAATTAGAGAACAGACAAACACTAACAGAAAATCCATCTTTTTCAGGAACAAAAACAAATATGATAGTCGCAGATAATGTTCTTAAATTTGAAGGTGATACTCTTTGGGATTCTGTTACAGGCAATGTAGATGATTTTCCTTTGATAGATGCAATAGGTGGTTTAGATGTTTCTGGTTCTTATGAATTTGCTAATGTCATTGATTTGGGTGCGGTTACAAATGCTAGATTAACTTCTGCCATAACTTTTACATCCGATGATACAACTGATTTTTGGGATGATAGATCAGATAATGTGGATGATTGGTTTGCTATAGATACTAATGATTTTGATGATGTTTTAGCAAACTTACAAATAGCAACAACAAACGATGATCCAGCAAGTGCATCGCCTACTTTTACAGCTTTCAAAGATTTTACTATAGGCAACTATAACGCTAGAGGTTTTAAATTTAAACTTAATACATCTAGCGGTGATACTACCCATCAAATAAATATATCTGCTCTATCTGCATCAGCACTTACTTATGCAAAAATAGATACAGATACAGAAACATCAAGCACTTCTAAATTATCGGTTACATATAACGATGCTTTCTTATCAGTTCCAAAAATAGCAGTAACAGCACAAAACATGGCAACAGGTGATTTCTTCATCATTGAAAATATAACTACAACAGGTTTTGAGATAACTTTCAAAAATTCTAGTGGTACAATAGTCGCTAGAACTTTTGATTATTTAGCAAGAGGTTTTTAAATGGCAACACATGATTATGATATAGCTAACCAGTCTGGTGCAAATTTCAGAGCAGACTTAAATAATGTCTTAGATGCTATCGTATCTAACAATTCTAATAGTTCTGATCCATCTACTACATTTGCATATATGTGGTGGGTTGATACAAGCAACAATGTTCTGAAACTAAGAAATTCAGCTAACAATGCTTGGATAACTTTGCCAATGTCTATAACTGCATCAAATACAATAACGCCTACTTTAAATATGGGTACTGGTGCTGAAGAAGATGTAAAGATAGTTTTTGATGGTAATGCACAGGATTTTTATATTGGTTTAGATGATTCAGCAGATGATTTAATTATTGGTAAGGGAAGCACAGTCGGAACGACACCAGCTATAGTCATAGACGAGAATCAAAAAGTTGGTATAGGTGATACACCAGACTTAGCAGCTCTTCATGTTAAAACTGCCGATAGCGGAGCAAGTGCCGATAGTGGAGCAGATGAATTAGTTTTAGAAAATTCAGGCGATACAGGCATGACAATTCTATCTGGTACTACAAATACAGGAAGCATTAGATTTGGTGATAGTGGCGATAGTGATGAAGGCATCCTGATTTATAGTCATGGCTCTGATCCTTTTATGAGATTATTTGTTGGTGGTGCTGAAGAATTTAGATTGACTGATGCTGGAAATTTACATTTATCTGGTGGTTCAGATAGACGAATACAATTAGGTTCTGGCGGTGCTGGTGCTAATACAGTTGGTAACAATACAGTTCATATTCGTGGGGAAAGTGCTGACATGAAACTTATGGTTGCTAGTGGAGGTCAGTATATTTTTGAACAAAATGGTACAGAAAGAACTCGTATTGAGACTAATGGGAGACTTCTTCTTAATAAAACTGCTTCACAAAGCACACCATCAAGATTTGATGTTACAAGAAGTTCAGGAGAACACGCTATAAATACTTTTGTAAATTCTACAGGTAATTCAACTATAGTAGCTTTTTGGAATCCCAATGGAATTGTTGGAACAATTAATACATCTGGTTCAACTACTAGCTATAACACATCATCTGATGCAAGATTGAAAAATATTATTGGAGAAGCCAAAGGTTTAGAAATAATTAATAATTTAAAACCTGTAAACTTTGAATGGAAATCATCTGGCGAAAAAGCAGATGGTCTCATAGCTCAAGAAGTTGAAGAAGTATTTCCACAGGCTGTATCTGCACCAGAACTAGAAGGAGAATGGTATTCAGTAGATTATTCTAAAGTTGTAACACCACTCATTAAAGGTATGCAAGAACAACAAGAACAAATAAAAGAATTGAAAAAAGAAATTGAAACACTTAAAAACTAAAAAAGATTACGGGTACAAAACACAGACTATGAGTTTTAAAGATTTAAAAATAGGAAACAAAACAGCTTTAGATGCTGCTCCTAAATTTGCTCGTTTTGATAGATTTTATACTTTACTTGAACAAGATATAGTTCATCCAATTTTAGTTTTAAAAGACGAACTTTATAATGGGGGTCTTAGAGTTGCAGTAGCTATAGAAAAAGGCTATAACTCAATAGATGCAATTATTTCTGACGATGAAGCATTATTAAAAAAATTAACAATAATACAACAAAAAGATGCTCACAATTATTTTCCAAAAGAGCAGCTAGAAACTTTAGAAGGAGCATAATAATATGGCTATATCTTATTCATGGGATGTATCAATTGTAGATACTTACCCAACTCACAACAGTCAAAGCGATGTCGTCTACAATGTGCATTGGCGGTTGTTAGCAACTGATGATACTAATAAACAAACTATTGACGAAGTAGAAGTAAACATAACAGCTACTTCTTATGGAACTCAATCAATAGATACTTCAGACTTATCAAGTTTCAAAGCCTTTGCAGACTTAACACCTAATGATGTGCAAGGTTGGGTTGAAGCTGCTATGGGCGAGGAAAGAGTTCAAGAAATAAAAGATAATCTGGATGCAGAAATAGCTGAAAAAGTTACACCTACATCAGTAACTAAAACTATAGGGGAATAATATGTCAGAAGATCGTCAAAAATTAGAAGTAGCAAAAGATGATGGTACAAAGGAAGTTTTTTACAAAGATGAAATGTCTAACGAACAAAGACAAATGCTTGAAGAACTTGCTGAACTAAATGCCAGAGTCAATCAGCTACAACCTTTGGCAACTGAATTTAGAGATAAGATGGAATTAGTAAACATCAAATCAAAAGTATTAGTTGAATCTTTGAAATCAGAAAACATTGATCAAGAGGATGGCGAGTAAACCAACAGTAGCTTCTGTTCATACTGATCTGAAATCACATGAAAAAATGTGCGAGGAAAGATGGAAAACGATCTTCAATGAAACTGCTGATCTAAAACATGAAATAAGATCAGTAAATTTACAACTCAAAGCTGGTCTAGGAATCCTTGTTGTTGGCATGGGTTCAATATTATCAGCACAACTTTTTTAATGAATGCCAGAGATAGAACTATCAGATTATTATGTGGAACTCATAGGGTTCTTACTTACTTTATTGATAGGACTAGCAATTAAAGACTGGGCAACTAGCTTAGTCAAAGGCATCAACTTTAAATATAACTCATCCTTAAAAGAAGGCGATAAAGTTATTCTTGATGGTCAACAAGCTATGATCATAAAGATAGGTATGTCACAAACAGTCTTTGGTGTTTACTCACCTGATGGCTGGACATGGCGATATGTACCTAACGAAAGAATCGCAACACTAAAATTAGCTAAAGTTGTTGATTCAGAACTGCATCAAGATACTAAGGAAGAAAAAGCACAAAAAATAAAAGAATTATTAGACGGAGATAAAAATGGCTGATCCAATAACCAACTCAGTTGTCGGCATTGCTGGTAGCGTACTTAATAAGTTTGTTGCAGACAAAAACTTAAAAATGACACTTGAACATGAACTCAAGACACAATTACAAACTGCTAATCTTGCTCAGATAGAAGTCAATAAAATTGAAGCTGCGAGTAAAAGTTGGTTTGTAGCTGGGTGGCGACCATCTGTCGGATGGGTATGCAGTCTTGCTATGCTTTATCATTTTATTCTTGCACCTATGATTCAGTTTGCTATTGGCATAGCTGGAATACAAGTTGCTCTTCCAGAGTTTGAATTTAGTCAACTATCAACAATCTTAATGGCAATGCTAGGTATGGCTGGTCTTAGAACTTACGAAAAGAAAGAAAAAGTAACAAAGGGCAACTAATGAGAACTGATGAAGTTGGTGCAACCAACGAACTAAGAACTGTACTCAAAGAAAAACTAATCAAAGAGGAAGGTTACGAAAAAATGCCTTATGAAGATCATCTCGGTCTTGTGACTATCGGTGTGGGAAGATGTTTAGATCGTGTTGGAATATCAGATGCAGAAATTAGTTTTCTGTTAGACAACGATATAGAATCTGTTTTTTTACAACTCACAAATGCAAAACCTGAATGGCAATATTATCCTTTTAATGTTCGTGTCGTATTATGCGATATGGCTTTTAATGTGGGGGTGAAAGGTTTATCTAAGTTTCGTAATATGTGGCGATGTTTAGCAGAAGCAGATTATATCGGTGCAGCAGAAGAACTAATGGATTCTAAGTATGCAGAGCAAGTTCCGAATCGTGCCAAAAGAAATGCTAAGTTGTTAAAGGAAACGCTAGACTAATCGTGACAAAAACAACTTCTGGAATCATCATCAAATAATTCTATCTGCTTTGCTTCTAACTTTGTCAAATCTATCAAATCAAGATAACTAGCATCTTTTCTAAATGAAGCACCTATTCTTTTTTCTTGTGCTACCCACCAATCTGCTAAGTCAGGCTTTTCTTTTATTATTTTTGTGAGAGTTTTTGTGCCTTTTAAAAAACAAAGATCACAATTACCAGCTACAGTATTTCCATTTTCACTTGTTAATTTAAGATCGAAATTATTTTTCTGCCAAAATTCTAAAACTTCTTTTACTGTAATTTTATCTTGATACAAAGGGCATATAGAATCCCATGAATTTATATCAGAATCATTTTGACGATTTTGTTTTGCTACTCGTCTAGGTTCGTCATATCTCAAACCAACTACATTTGTCCATTCCTTGTAACCTTTTTGTTTCATGAATCTTTTCATAACATTCATTTTTAATTCTTGAGTACACATCCGCATAACTGGATTAGGTAACATTTTTTTTCTTTGTATTAGTGCTTCAAAGGGTTCACCATTTCTACTTGCTGTTTCATAATCTACTTGTTTGGTTCTATAGATAGGTCTTTCTTCTGCTATTTCTAGTTCTAGCCAATGTATGTGAACATCCCATTTATCAGAACACTCTTTTATAAAATCTAAAGTTTGTGGCATCTCTTTACCAGTATTAGCAAAAACAACATACATATCATCAGGCAGTTCACCATTGTGAGCATCAATAATCTTTTTCAACATATAGCCAGATGTTCTGCCACCTGAGAAACTAATTAAAGATGGAGAAGGTATAAGATAAGGATTACCCATAACTCTCAAACTTCTCCATAGCTAATCTAGCAGCTTCTTCTTTGGTATAGCCTTGTTCTAAGAACTCTATAAACCATCGTTCCAAAAGCATATCGTTTATTTCATTACTCATCATGCACCTTTATTGAAAATCGTCTTTGTGTATAAGCATCTTTAGCTGGAATGATTTTAGTCTGTTCTGGTTTTGCTTTGTAATTTATCGTTTTCCAGTTCACTTGATACTTACCCATTCTACCAATCTGAGCAGACTGCATAGCGTTCATCAACTTAGTCTTATGATCTTCTATGATCGTTTGTGCTGCCTTGATGGTCTTTTCTTGCAACAAGATATTCTCTATTGAGTTTAAAGCATCGTCAGGCAGATCAACGATTGAACCATCGTCTAATGGAAAAGCATGATTAGCTTGATTGGTGTTGAAAGGATTGTAAAGTTTGCAATCAGCAATCCTAGAATCAAAGTCTTTTACTTTAGGTTCAAGTTCTTCTTTCTCCCATTGCTCATCCCTTTGATAAAAGAAGATGCGGTAATCAGTACCATAAGCAATGCAAACTGCTGCCCATGAATAACCAGTACACGCCATCAATGCTTTGCTTTGCAAAACTCCACGATGATTAGCTGGTGGATTTTCTGGTCTAGCACCAGTAGCCTTGATCTCTAGTATGCCTTTGCCTTCTAAGCGTACAGAATCGCCTTCTGGCACATAAAAAGACTTATCTGGATCAGTAACGATATCTATGCCATCTGCAACGCCTATGGCATCTATAGAGCCATTCAAAGCTATGTGCCTATGGCGTACAGGCTTATGAATTTCATCAAAATAATCTAACAGACCTATTCTTTTGGCTGCTAAAGCGATTAAAGGCTTCTCCATGATGTTACCTACTTCCATCAAAAGATTTGGCTCAGAACGAATGTTTTGCCCGTTTAATGCCTTGTGACAGTTTTCTAGCACTTCATTTAGGTTCTGATATGGGTTTTCATGCCATAAAGCAGATATCAAGCTGCAAGACATTTCATGGTCTGGTGTCAGCTTACCTAGTGCTTCTTGTGGTTCTTTGTTCATTGTTTATCCTATTGTCCGAACATATATTTATCTATGAGTGCATCGCCTGATAAGTTTTCACCAAAGTAATTAACTTCACCAGTCTTTAGATTCTCGGTTTTGTAAACGCCTGAGTTGTAAGCAGTCACATGGCAATGTCCTAATTGTCTTTTTTGTGGATAGTTAAAATCTAAGTGTTGCTTATCCAGATCAAAATTACCCATCCATTTAATACTCTTTGCCCATTCTTCAGCTAACAAAAGTATTTCCTGTCTTTGCACTTTATCTTTAAATTGTGTCATTGGCTTCTCCATATTCTGAAAGTGCCATCGTCTAATTGTCTGATCTTGCACTTCTTGTTGTGACGATAAAACAATTGGCGATAGACTCTGGTTTCATCTTCTGTATCAACTACAAACGAATCATCTATATCCATAGAGTTGATTAGATTGGTTTTGATACCCCAACCACCTTTCTTTTTCAAAGGTATGTTCTTTTCTATTTTCAATGTAGCACCTTTGGTTTTTTGTTGTATTTAAGTGCATCGTGCAGAATCAGCCATTGATGCACAGGTAATATAGCTTTGACTTGTGCAAGTCGCATGGCTCTGAAATCTTTACCATGCAATTCACAAAGGTAGTCTAAGTATTCTGAAAAAAAGTCATTCATTGTTTTGTCCTGTTTGGTTATCAAATTTATTTATAAGTTTTCGCAAAAAATCCCTTCTTTCAATGCACCTTTGGCGATCCCTGTGTGTCCATTGTTTACCCCTTAATTTTCTGTCACAGCCATTTTCTATTTTCATAAGACTAATTTTTAAGTTTGTATAAATTTCATCAAATTCTCTGTCAGTAAATGTCATTGTTTTCTCCTTTGTCGTTTTGATTTTCGTTCTAGTTTATTAATCTTAGTAATCTCTCTGTTGATTTCTTCGGTAGTCATATCGTAGTAATCAGCATTGAGCCTTCGTTTCATTTCATCAAGTGTCATTGTTTTCTCCTATTGGTTTAACTCTAATCATTTTAGTGCTTTTGTAAACTTTGCCAGTAGGCATTTCAACTTGCTTACCAGAAGTTTCCATAGTTACATATTCTTTTGGTTCAAAATTAATATGTTCTTTGATAGTGCCTTCGATTGTGATCCAATTGCCTTCGCACAACTTACGAGGTTTAGATTCTTTTGTGAAAAGCTGCCACTCAATCTTGTCAGCAGCACTATAAGACGATGTTGAAAAAATTATTCTTGCACCATCTTCAGTATGAAATCTAAAGGTATAAATTGTGTCACCATAGGCATATGGACTGTCTTTATGATCTAAAGATACAAACTGAACTCTAACTCTAACTTTCTTATCACCAACATTGCCGAAATGAATATTGGCATTTTGAATCAACTCAATGCTATTAGGTTTACAGTAATCGTGCATGGCTTTATGAACTTCACTTTTGAATTCAGTCAAGTTTGCCCAGTAGTTGATAGTTTTCTGTCCCATTTCATCTAATGAAAAATAGTTGTACTGAGGTGGATAAGTGTGCGGAATCGGCTCTTTATCAAAAGGATTGATACCATCTTCAATTTGTTGCAATGATCTCTCAACCCATTTAGCAATGTTAGCTTCTTTTTTTGCAATAGAATCTATGAGTATTTCTTCCTGAGTTCTTCGTCTGATTTCATCCAAACTAACTTCAGTTGCACTTATATCAAGTAGTTCATCAATTTGTGCATCATCCAGACATTCAAAATCGGCTAAATACTCTCTTGCTTTTTGTATAGCTTGATCAGGTTTAGTAGATAAGTTTTTTATGCCATATGGATAATGCCCACCATTAGACCATAGTGTATACATTTGAGTTTTTGCACCATAACTAATAAAGTATTTATATTCTTTGATCATTGTTTTCTCCTAAAAAATGTTATTACCCTATCTATATTAATGATTTTTACAGTTGTTGCAACTATTTGTTGTATTGATTATTAAATAAAAAAAGTGCAGTATTTGTTTCACATATATCTAGGAGTAACAGATGAGTCAAAAAACCAATGGACAAGATCAATACGCTGACGATGTTTCTTTTGAAATTTTTTGTATCAATATGCACCAGATGTATCAGGTGGTTCAAATAAAGCAAAACAGAACTCCTTATGAATTAGATGAGTATGTGAAGATTTATTTTGATCAATTAAACAATTCTTTTGAAAAACTAATAGGAGATAAATATGAGTAATCCTTTTGACATTGTTGATTCTGAAGTCAGCAATTATTTAAAACACGATTATCAAAATGGTGGCTGGAAGGTTGGCGATGAACAGATAGACGCTAATTATTTTCAAGTCGATACTGCAACGATCAAAATGGGTTGGGGTAAATACGATGCTGCAACTGGTTACACTTTTGTTTGGCAAGATGATTTGCACAAACCTATAGCAAAACCAGATCAAGATTTTAAAAATGCTTTTGCAGTTTGGATGTTTCCAAAATATGTAACTGATAGCCAAAACTTTGAATATGGTCGTGCAGTCTTATGGCAACGACAATCATTCGGTGAATACGATGGTTTTAGAAAAATGTGTTCTATGTTTTACGAACAATCACAAACTACAGAAAATTTTGATAAATTACCTGTTGTAAGATATACAGGCTCAGAACAAAAAAAGGTTGGAATGGGTAACACCAGAATACCTGAATTTACTTTAGCTGGGTTCAAAGAAAGAGCCGAAGGTTTTATTCTACCCAGTTTTGCACTAGAGGATGGTAACTCATCTGACCCCTTTCTCACAGAATCATCTTCTAGTGCATCCTTGCAACCTTCAGCAACAGAAGGCGGTATCATTGACGATGAGATTCCATTTTAGTTGTGGATTGGGTAGAGATTGCTCGACCCATTGCGATTGAACTTTTAGGAGAACCAACATCTAAAAAAAGCGATGAGTGGCGATGGGGTCGCAAAGGATCATTAGTTCTAAATCTTGAATCTGCTTCATGGTACGATCACGAAGCAGATCAAGGCGGTGGGATTATTGATCTTATAAATTACAAAGGTGGTGATGTTGTTAAGATATTAGAACCTTACAATGTTGATCAAATAAAAATACCACAACCAACAAAACCAAAAACAATGAGATTATTTAATAGAGAGCAGATGATCAACCTGTTCAGAGAAGCAGAACTTCATGTCAAATACTCAGACGATTTTATGGTAATGCGGTTTCCTACAGATCATTTCATAAAACAAAAATACGCACCATTTACTCGGCATGGTGCGGAATGGTCTATGAAGCGACCTGAAGGCATATTGCCTATATATGTTTCAGATAAAGATAAGGATAGTCATGTCATAATTGTCGAAGGTGAGAAAGCTATGAAGGGTGGAGAAAGCATCTATAAAGGTGATGTTTGCTGTCATCATGGCGGTGTAAGTAATTGGCAAAATTGTGATTGGTCAAAACTCAAAGATCGCAAAGCATATATCTTTCCTGATAACGATGAAGCTGGTAAAAAGTTTGCTCACGAACTCAAAGAACATCTCAACGAGATATGTGAATCAGTTGATGTCATAAAGATACCTAGAGCCTTTAAAGATAAAGATGATCTTTGGGATGCAAAGGTTAATGAACATTGGAAATCATCAGAAGAATTTATAGATTATTGTCAAAGCAACATTGTCAGAGCCAGAGTATCTTTTGAACTAATACCAGTTGGCAGAATGATTTCTGACATAAGAAAACCTGAATGGCTCATAAACGATGTATGTGAGAAAGAATCAGTTATAGCTATCTTTGGACAGGCAAAGGCGGGTAAATCATTTATAACAGTCGATATGGCAGCTTGTATTGCATTAGGTAAAGAATGGCATGGACATAAAGCACATCAAGCACCTGTAGTTTATTTAGCTGGTGAAGGTATCAGAAACATAAGCAGACGATTCTTAGCGTGGTCTAAAATAAACAAAGCAGACATACATCAAGCACCTTTAATGATTTCTAGTCGTGGTGCAAGGTTGTTAGATGATAAAGACCATCAATTGCTCAAAGATACAATATCTGCAACAGAAGATCAGTATGGTGATATTGGCATGATTATTGTTGATACTTTGGCAAGAAACTTTGGTGGTGGTAATGAGAACTCAACAGAAGATATGAACGCCTTTATTGAACGAATAGATGATCTAAAAGATACTTTCAAATCGTGCATATCAATCGTGCATCATACTGGTCATAACTCAGGCACTAGGGCAAGGGGTTCATCAGTATTACCAGCAGCAGTTGACGCTGAATACAAAGTCGTTAGAAAAGATGTATCAGAAGAAATGTTTGTAACCTTTTCACAAACTCTTATCAAAGATGGTCAACCAATGAAACCAAAAGATTTTAGGTTTGAAGTTCTAAATTTACCTTTTGAAGATTTATCGTCTGGTGCATTAGTAGAAGTGGAAGATATACCTGTAGAAAAGGCTATGTCAGAACTAAAAATCAAGATATTAGAAGTCATAAAAACAATACAAGGAAAAGAAGATGAACCAGCAATGAGATGGGTAAAGAATAATGAGATTGCAAACTATATGAACGAATCAAGACATAAATTAAGCAAACCTTTGAAAGAACTTAAAGATCAAGACTTAATAAATTGGGAAGATAAAAAAGGTTATCAAGTAAAAGATTTTGATGATGGGATATTCTAAGTTGGTGTCAGTTGGTGTCAAAATGGTGTCAGTTGGTGTCAAAAGATGGAAAAAGTGGTGTGTGTCTATATACATTTCTATGTATAGACACCAACACCATCTCAAACATGGTGTCTTAGACTATGGAAGATGAAACTCTAATATTGAAGCTAAAAGAACTCAGATCGTTAGAATCTGACATGGTGTCACTTTATGGAGTGCAAGAACCTTACACATTGGTATCAAAAAATTTTCAAAAGAAATACAGATCAGCAAAACAAAAATTTAACATATCCCTTTCTTTTGACGAACCAGATAAACAGATTGAAATGTGCGATATGATGATTCGTGCAAACAAAGCATTACAAAAACAATTAGAAAAAGAAGCAGTAGTTCCTATTCCGATAGATACATGGATTGTCAAACATAGAGCAACAAATACTGATGTATTAGTCTGTAAGCACAAAGAACAGATTCAAAAAGTAAAAAAAGATATGGGCAGAGATATTCCCATTTTTTCTGTAGAAGAATTATTAGATTGCATTCCAGCAGATATATTTGAATTTAGAAATATGTTAGATGCAAAAGTAAATCAAGTAGCTATTACAAGCATAAGAGATATAGATGAAAGTTGAAGAACTTATAAAAGAGAAAGGCAAAGACTATGGCGATCCTAGATATTTCTTTAGTCAACTGTCTGGAATTTGGTCTGCAATGCTAGGCATACCAGTATCACCAACAGAGTGTGTAGCATTAATGATAGCTTTTAAAAATCTTAGACTAATTAACAATCCAACTCACAAAGACACTTTGAACGATTTAGAAGGGTATAATCACATAGCAAAGATATTATCCGAATTAGATCGTGAATCGAAAAACTGAATCTATTGGTAGGCAAGGAGAATATTTAGTTTGTTCTTTTTTAGCTAAATATACCCCTACTGTAAATGTAGTTCCGCACTCAGCAGAAGAAGATATAGTGTTCAAACTCAATGGCAAATATTATGGTTGTCAGGTCAAAACAAAAAGTAAAAAAGAAAAGGTTAGAAGCGGATGGAGATTTGATCTACGAAGAAGCGGTAATACACATGATAGATATTACAAACAATCAATCCATTTATTTGCTTTAGTATGTCTACCAAAAAATAAGATTTTTTTTCTGAACAGTAGCTATCCAAAGTCAATGATAACTTTATCAGATTTTACTTTGGATAATCTCAATGAAGATTTATGTTTTCAAGCTACATTACAAGAACTAATTTAAGTATAATGATTGCATCATTCGTGGATGGAGTAATATTACTTCGTGTTTTCTCCTAGATATGATTGCTGACAATACAGCTTATTTACTCCATCCATCATTGTTATGAATATAAATATCAAAGCTGACATAAAACCATTAAACAAAAGACTTACTTCAGTTCAGAAGAAACAAATACCTTTTGCTACAGCAAATGCAATAAATCAAACAGCTTTTCAGACAAGAAAACAATTGCAGAAAGATATGGACAATACTTTCAGAGGTGGTGCTGCACCATTTACAAAGCGTGGTGTTTTAGTAAAGAAAGCCAATAAAAAAAATTTAGAAGGTGCAGTTTTTATAAATAAGGAACAATCTAAGTATTTAGAAAAGCAAGTCTTTGGTGGTATTCGTAGAGAAGGGTTTTTTATTCCTATACCTTATCGTAATCGTGTAAGCCTAACTAAACAGGGTAATTTAACAAAATCTAAACTCAAGACTTTGATCAATAAGAAAAATAACAGAGTTCTTACGATCAACAATGTGAGAGGTGTTTATGAAATTAAGAAAGGACAGCAACCTAAATTATTAGTAGCAATGAACCAGAAAGAAGCTAACTATAATAATCCTAAGTTTAGATTCTTTCAGCGTGGACAATTAACGATCAATAAGAACTTTAAAAAAAATTATAAAAAACAATTAATTAAAGCAATCAAAAAAGCAAGATAATTAACCCCTATGCAAAGGTACTGTCTAGCTAATTACATCGTGGGTGATTCGC
>CEOA01020137.1_pt1 | contig 20767 bp, 28 predicted proteins | sample 530251 | NCBI WGS metagenome assembly CEOA01 (sample SAMEA2619838, study PRJEB7988) | marine metagenome | biome: marine biome (ENVO:00000447); feature: surface water layer (ENVO:00002042); material: "saline water (ENVO:00002010), including plankton (ENVO:xxxxxxxx)" | depth 5 m
TTTAGTTATATCACCTACTTTGCTAGATTGTTCAGTTTTTTTTAAAGTAGTGAATCCTGTTGGCATTTTCTCTAAGGAATTTAAACTTCCACAAAACTCACAGTCTGTTAGTCTTTCTGAAATGGGATGCCAAACATCCAACTCAACATCACAAACTGAACATTTGTAGAAATATCTAGGCATCTTCCTCTTCTCCAAGTTTTACAATTGGAGGATTCATTACAAATAGTTCGCCGTTTTCATTTGCTCGAAATTTAAAACCTTTCAAGACTGGTACAATATCGCTTTGTTCTAAAAGCGATTTTTGTAAGGCCATCATTACAGCCCCTAATGCTTCATCAGATAGATTCATTTTTTTCTCCTTCATTTTCTTGATCTTTAAAATAAACTCTTGAATTAATTGCTTTATCACATATAAACAAGTCATAGTCTGGCTTGCCAAGCCTATACTCATGATGCTTGGCTCCCCACTCTTTTAGCTGGCGCCCTGTAAGTTCTGTCCAATCAATTCCTGATCTGCTTCCACGAGCAGTCCAATATACTATTGTATGTCCTTGATCATACAGTTCATTTATTTTTTTAATATTTTCAATTATTGGCTTCGCAGTTTCGTACTCTCTTTCTGCGTACTTATCGACACCATCGTAGTGGCAAATTGTTTCATCTATATCAACGTAAATTTTCATTAGTCTCCTTTTATAATACGATAGCTATCACTATCGAAGTGCTGTGTAGAAAATTCAAACAATTCTGTATCTTCTAGCGCGATCATCTGATGTCTCAAGCCTGTATATACATGAAAGTTATCTCCTCGCTCTAAAACAACTGTCTTTGCGCTTTCTAAATCATCTTCATCAGAATATTTCACTAACATTTTTCCAGATTGAATATAGAAAACTTCGTCTTTAATTTTATGATAATGCCAAGAACATCTTTTTCCTTTTACAAAGTAAAGCAACTTTCCACAATATTGATCACAATTGACGATCCACTTTTCAAAGCCCCATCCTTTAGGAACAAATTTCATTTCCATTGTTTCTACCTCGTAAGTTTGTTAATAATATCTTTTACCAAAAAAGCAGATATTTGTTCACCTTTTAATGTTATTATTTTGGCTAGCCCATCGTAATCTAAAAGATCAAAAATCTTCTTTGACGCCTCCTCTAAAGGCATAAGCTCTAAACTTCCATAAGGCGAGACGGCATCATCTTTAAATTTTTTTAATATACCCTTGTTACCTACTAAGCTAGGGAGCCTTATTACTAAACAATCTTGACAATTTTGCAACAAATATGATTCTGATAAGTGTTTATAATGAACGTAGTAGTTATTGTCTTGTGAATAAGTAGATATAAAAACTATTCTATTTTCTTTATTCCGCTCAACAAAGTTAATAAATTTTTCATACTCTTTTTTTTGGGGCGCCCGGTCTTTTTCCCAGGGGCTCCATGTGTGATAAACAAAAACTTTCTTTTCTATGTGCTTGTCTTCAATTAGTTTTTTTAAACTCTCACCTAGCTGACCACGGCCATTTGCTAATTTAATCATATGAACTCTGCGTGCTTTATTTCTTTCACAATCTCAGCTTGTTGTTTTAGTAAGGCTTTGGTATATGATTTTTTTTCAGATGGACCCATTTCGCCCATATTTTGCCATATCTCCCAAACAGCTTTATTACTTTCATGAGGCTTGCATAGCTTAGTACAATTTGCAAAGTTCTCCTCATCTTCAATCTTGTGCATAATTTTTTGCCTGTTAGAGATATCGTTCCATATTTCTTTAAAAGACTTTCCATCATACATATTGCCATAGCTGTATTGTTTCCATCCTCTATGGTTTGTGCAAACATATACATGGCCATCAGCTCCAACACAAGGCGAGACCTGAGATCCTAGACATTTTTTATAATTTCTACCAAACTTTTCACGATCCTCAGCTAGATCTTCTAGTTTGTATCCATTAACTTGAAATTTTTTACCTAAAATTTGTTCTGCTTCGTCTAATAAAGGTTGAACTTTATTCTTCCAAAAGTCAAGATCTCTTTGCATACCACCATCTTCTCTAATAACGATCTCTGGCTTATATTGACAATACATCAAATCAAAGTCTTTAAAGAAATTTGCAAAATCAACTATCTCAGAGTAAGTGTCTGGTGATATAACATAACCTACACCAATGTCTATCTTGTTGCCTTTCTGCTTGTTTACTTCTATTAGCTTGGTTAAGTTCTCAACCATCTTATCCCAGCCTCTATTTTCTTTGGCAACGCGAACTTTATTATATGTCTCTTTGGTGCCAGCATCAATTGAAAATCTAACCCAGGTCATATTATCAACCAAAGTATCAAACATATCCCATTTGTCGAATAAAGTACCGTTTGTAAAGATACCCATCTTGATGCCATTAGCACCGCAATATTCTATAGCCTCTTTTAAATGTCTGTTTAAGCCTGGTTCACCACCGCCTGTCCAATTGATTGATCGCACGCCCATATCAACAAAATCTTTGCACAGATTCATTAACATATCTCTTGGCATAGTGGCACGAGAGAATGTTTCTGTGCCTTTATACTTATCAAAGTGTATATATGAAGATAGGCAAAAACTACACGCATGATTGCAGGCATTACTTGGGTCAACCTCTACTAGAATAGGGGCTGTGTTGCCAGTCTCAACAAACTCAATAACTCTGTCAACATTTGCAATTATTTTAGACTTTGGATTGAAAATCTTAGATTTTCTATGGAATATATTTTTATGTTTGTTCTTCATTGTTTAAATTTTTTAAAAACTCTTTTATATAATCTGGCAGGACGCGCTCTGCTTTCCAGCCTAAAAGCTCTTGCGTCTTTGCAGTGTCTGCAACAATCGCTTCAGCTTCGTTTTTTCGCAAAGGGATATACTGCTTAGGGCCACCAAAACAATCTGCTATTTCATTGATAGAGTAATTAACACCTGTACCAAGATTAAAAATTTCTGCCGACCAAGATTGTTTTGACATCGCTATCATACCGCTGCATATATCATCAACATGGGTGAAATCCCTTCTTTGTTCGCCCGTACCTACAATTGTTAATTTATCGCCGGATCTCATCTGTTCTTCAAATATAGCTATAACAGGTGTATATTTTCCTATCAAAGGGTTTCGAGGACCGTAGACGTTGAAAAAGCGAGCAACTGCAGTATCTAAATCGTATATTTTTGAATACATTTTTAAAGTCTGCTCGCCTTGCCATTTTGAAAAAGTATATGGACTGGCATATTTATCATAATAAAATGTACTTGACCCAGCATATATCACTTTGGCAGATATTTTTTTTGCATATTCACAAATGAGAGTTGTGCCATATGAATTTACTTGGACAGTTTTGCAGGGTCTTGAAAAACTTGGCTGAATTCTAGCCAGACCAGCGAGGTGAAAAATGGTATCGATATTTTGTAAATCAGTTGTGAGGTGCTTGGGAATAACTCTTAATACCCCAAGCTCATTAAGTGGTTGGCTGAAAACATTTATAATATCTGAAAAAATATATTTTGCTTTTGGATTGCAATGTTCTTTTTTTCCAGCAGATAAATCATCAATAACCAAAACATTATAACCTTGTATAATTAATTTATCAACTAAATTAGATCCTACAAACCCACATCCGCCAGTCACTAAAATATTTTTCATCTTTTTCCTTATTTATTAGCTTGTCACTATCGGAGACATACGGTAAAACTTTTTACTAGCTAAACCTTTTGCGCGATGAACTGCATACAGCATTTCTGGATTAATTGAGTGAAGGAAGTAACATTGCATATAATCTTTTACTTTGTCTGTTACTTCGTGAATAGATCTGCATTCATATTTCCAAAAGGGTATAAGTTCTACACCTAAATCATGTATAAAATGTTTACCAAAAGTGACATCATCACCTATGCACTTTTCAGCGTGAGGGCTTCTTACGTGCTCAATTGTATTTCGCCTTGAGACTAAATCTTCTATTAAATTTCTACTAGCAATAAAAGCAGAACCACTAGCAAATTTTATTTGTGGTGGCTGAGTTGGATTGTGCGAGTTAGGATAAATGCCTGGAGATCCAGAATATATGTTGTCCTTAATACCGATTTTTTCAAGATATTGTTTAAGAATTTTTAAATCTAAATAAGTTCCGGCGCAACATCTAACCAAGTAATCAAAATCTTCATTCTCTAAAAGCCACTCAAAGCCATCGATTGTTTTATAATAAATATTTTCGCGACCTTCAGGAGTATCTGAATAAATACAATCATCTATCGCAAATGGATATCTCTTGCTCGTTACATCTTTTCTAACATTATTAGGCCAATAAGTTTCTTCGGTTTCTCTATATTTTGAATCTTTAGGAAATTCAATACCTTTTCTATGGCCATATATGTAATATGTTTTTATACCTTCGGGGGGATTATACGCCCAGGTGTTACGAATGGCTTCAATCATTGGCTTATAGCTTCTACCGCCACCATCTAATGCTGGATTTGTTAGACTATTTCCTTTTCCTGTACACCTTCCGCAAACGCATACTTCATCGTTTGCTAGTGTTAAAACTACAATTTTCATTTGTGTATGTTTCCTTTATTTTTTATAGCTTAATTAATTTAAAATTAAATACTTTCTAAAATAAACCTTTCAAGCCTTTTAACTGATTCTAAAATACTTTCTTGTGCTGTATGAATTACCAAATCTGCAGATCTTGGCTCTTCAAAAGTATCCGTTATCCCTGTAAAATTAGGAATATGATCAGGATCGTCCGGTGGTAGATTTGCTTTTTTATACAAACCTTTTACATCTCTTCTTGTTACTTCCTCCAAACTGCATTTAATATAAACTAATTTTGAGTTTGAATTGTTTTTTTGTATAAATTCTCTTGTAGAATTATAAGGATTTATAGTGGACATTATACTAATAACTTTGTTTTTTGTTAAGATCTTACCAACAAAAGAAAGCCTTTTAATATTCTCCTCGCGGTCAGGTCTAGAAAACTTTAAATCGCTACATAAATTTTTTCGGTACTCATCGCCGTCAATGACTTCCACTTGAAAGCCTCTTCTTCTTAATCTGCTTGCAACCTTTCTTGCAATAGTTGTTTTCCCGGCGCCGGAAAGGCCTGTCATTTGAACAAATACACCTTGTGTCCTACCCCATCTAATTCTGTGCCATAATTTTTCATAAAGAAAATACAACAAAAGCATAAAAGCCTGATACGTTATGGCAACAAAAGTTGCTTTTTCTATTGATCTAGTAAAAAAATAAGATAGAATCATTATGGCAGCAAAGCCTAATATTCTCCATCCAATCGCTTTCAAAACAACTCTTTTATTAGTATCTATCATTTCTTACCAAGCAGCCCTTCCACCATTCATGACAATATTTTCTCCCGTCATATAAGTACTAGCCTCTGAACATAAAAACACTATAGCGCCTTTATATTCATCCTTTTTTGCCATTCTGCGCATTGGAATTAGGTTTGTTAGCCTATTAACAAAATCTTCTGGCTGGTTTGTGTATACTCCTCCTGGACTTAGACAATTTACTCTAATGTTTTTTTCTGCATAATAGGTAGCTAAATATTTTGTCATTCCAACTATTCCAAATTTTGATGCAGAATATGTAATTGGCTTTTTGCCATTAGTATATATTCTTTGATCGGGTGCATGAACTCCAAGATCAGATGAAATATTTATAATAATTCCATAATTATTCTTTGCAAACAATTCAGCAAATACTTGAGAACATAAAAATACGCCAGTCAAAGAGATATTCAAACCATCGTTCCACTCTTCAAGAGTCATAGTCTCAAAGGCCCCTGTAACTTTTCCGTCGTTGTTCACAACAGGATTTTTTGCCGCATTGTTGATTAATACATTTATTTCTGGAAAAACCTCTGAAATATTAATAATACTTTGCTTATTAGTTACATCAATGTAGACAGGTCTTGCTCTATTACAATTATATTTCTTATTTATGTCTTTAGCTACTTTGGTAGCAGAATCAATATCTATATCAGCGACAATGGCTACGCCACCATGTTCAACAATTGCCTCAGCGTGCATTTTGCCAAGCAATCCTGCGCCACCTGTTATTAATACTGTTTTTTTGCTTAGATCAAACACGCTCATTTTATTGCTCTACTTTAAATGTGGTATCTCATACTTTAATTCTTTATCATAGGGAAAGCCCCAATATTCAAAAACTCTTCTTATCTCTTTATCTGGATCACTAATCAAATCTTCAAATTCAATATGCAAAAAACCATCTTTCTCCGGGTACATAATTTCAACTTCTTCTCTAAATTTTTCAAACTCTTGTAGACATTTCTCACTATTTTTTCCTCTAGAAAGATATGCACAGGCCGTGTTGCGATTCATTTGTGAGCGAAAGCTGTCTTCGGCATTGCGCTTCATTATTACTACTTTTCTTTGTTCCTTATCAATTGACATTAAAGCTTCGCGATGCTCTTGTACAGGAATCAAGTGCTCTTGGCAAAGCACTGTCCTATCTGTGACCCAACTTTTTATCAGATCTGGCGACATATATATGGCAGTGCTGCTTGGATAGTGCATATATCCTGGAATGCCTTCATTATTTTCCCAATCTCTGTGTCTTTTTTGTAAAAATGCTTTTTTTAAATTTAAATATTCGCGCAAGGCCTTACACATACTTGAGCTAGCGCTTCTCATACAAGATATGACTAACATATACTTCCTCCTTCTAGTCTCTTGTCTAACTAACTATACAGAATTAAACAACTTCTCATACAGTTGTTTATAAGTAAAAATAGTTTCTTTTTCTTTGCCACTTTCTTGGCGAGCGGATTGTAAAATAAATGGGCCACTATAATTAACTTTTTTCAAAGTTTTAAAAATAGTTTTAAAATCTGTATCTCCATCTGTAGGCATAACGGTTTGACCATCGTAGGTCCTATCTTTAAGATGAACGTTTACTATTTTTTTTGCAAAATGCATTATATATTCTTTGTGATCTAATCCAAAAGAAGTAATGTTGCCAGTATCGTAAGTTACATAAAAATTATCGCATAATTCAACGATTTCCTGTAAACCTTCAATTGACATCTCAGCTTCAAATGCAAATTTCAAATTAGGGTATTTAACTCCTATTTGCTTCATTATTTGACCAAATTTAAATCTTTTATCACTATCAGTAAGATCACTCTCATCCAAAAGAGGGATTGTCAAAAACCCATCGAACTTATTGTTTATTTTAAAACAGAAATCATCTAGCATTTCTTTTAAAAAGTCTTCATCTGCTATCCTGCTATCAACCAAATTGTCCATACAAATGGAACTTACAAATTCACTATAATCGCTATTAAGCACCTCTAATATTGGATTGTCAATATAGTGTTTTTTTGTAATCAGCCATTCTACTCCAATTAAAGAAAGATTATTTAATGTTAAAAATTCTTTTTCCCAATTATCAGGAAATTCTTGATAATGGTCGTCAACTGGTGGAGACAGCCTTCCTTGCATTATGCCTAGTCTCATTGCACTATCATCCTATTTAGTCTTATTTCTTCTGATACCATATGCCCATCAAAAGAAGTAACATAATGAATGTAATCTGAAACTTCTTCTGGCGTCATAAATGTATCATACAACTGTCCTAGCTTTTCTACGTCTTTCCCCATCTCAGTCTGAATAGAGCCTGGTGAAACAGTAAAAACTCTAACTCCATATCCTTTTAATTCTTTATAAAGAGATCTAGACAAGCCAAGCAGAGCATGCTTCGAAGCACAGTATGCAGATGTTTTTGGCGACCCTGCGTATGCAGAAGAGGAAGCAATATTAATAATTCTTCCCCATCCATTTCTTTTCATCGACTTTGAAAATTCTCTAATTAATATAAAAGGTGCAACTAAATTTGTATTGATACAATTTAAAAAAGTCTCTGAATCTGTATCTTCCAGAGATGCTACTGGAAAAACCCCGGCACAATTAATCAATACGTCGACACTACCTACTCTCTGTGTTAAACTAATCAAATCTTCAACATCACTTAAATTACAAACCTCTAATGATACCTTACCGTCGCCAGGTAAAGATTGCAATTCATCTTTGAGAGCTAAGAGCTTTTCTTCATTGCGCCCGACAAGACACAAATTGTTTCCTGCTAAGAAATATTTGTGAGCTAGAGCAGAACCAAGGCCTCCATAGGCGCCTGTAATAAGAACATTTCTAGCTTGTAGTGTCATCTTTCTTTCTCAACTTTTTAGCAATCGGCAATTCTGTATCATAAACCTTCTTTACTCCATCGCCGAGCATCAGCTGCATCTTTCTAAGTGCATCGATAAGCGCAGAGGCCTCTTCGATTGAAGCTGCTTGGTCTGAACCATAATCAGTTCTGTCATGTGTTATGTGAAACTCGACACACTCAGCGCCAAGAGCAACCGCGCCGACGCAGGCGTCATGACCACTATAGTGATTTGAAAATCCTACTTTAGTATCAGGATAGTTATTTTTTAAAGTGCAAATATGTTTTAAATTAAGCTGATTAATGTAGGTTGGGTATGTACTGGTGCACGCAAGAACATAATCAACATTATCTAATATATCCATTGCAGCGCCAATTTGTTCTTCCGAACACATCCCAGTTGATAGAATAACAGGCTTACCAGTTTCATTTAATTTCTGTAGAAATGCCTTATCTGTTGCCAATGCAGAAGCAATTTTATGATAACGCACATTTAAATGTTCTTCCACTAAATCAACACTGTTTAAGTCCCAGCAAGAAACAATAAAATCCATTCCCCTAGAGGCTGTGTAGGCTTCTAGTTCTTTGTATTGTTCCATTGAAAATTCTAAGCCTTCTTTTTGCTGCCTATTCGTTTTTCCCCAAGGTGATTCTCTGGGCTTGTCAAGCTCCTCTTTTGTATACACTAATTCAATAGTTCTTTTCTGAAACTTAACAGCGTCAGCCTCGGCAACACAAGCTTTATCAATCAACTTTTTAGCCAAGTCCATACTTCCATTGTGATTGATACCAATTTCAGCGATTACATAAACATTATTCATTTTATCTCCTTAAAATATTTTATAGTGTCTCTAAGAGCTAAGGCTTTTTGTTTTGCTAACTCTAAGTTTCTGTAATTTGTTTTAAATTGCATAATTTTAGGCTGCACAGATTCAGCCACTGGGCATATACCTTCTTGATAAGAAACGTTTCTATAGACCTCTGGGCATCTAGAAACAAAACTTCTTTCGGCAATAACAGGCTCTAAATAAGGTACGCTCCAGGCACCATAAAATCCATCACCGCCAAGACTAACATATTTTTCTCTAAATTGCTGCCAAGATATACCATGTTTTTCTAATCCTTCGAATCTGACACCAAGTGTAAAGTAAGAATTCTCGCAGTGATCCGGTGTTTTTTGATAAATCATATAGTCAGTGTTTGACATCTCTTCAATAAACATTTCTGCCACTTTCTGTCTAATTTTTACTTTCTGATCAATATTCTCTAACTGAGCTAAAGATACAGCAGCCAATATTTCACTCATTCTATAATTCCAGCCTATATGGCTGTGTCGCTTGTAGTTTGGATCTTGATAAATACTTTGATTTAGCTTTATTTGGCCTGTCTTGGCTTTAAGATTTTTGTATCCATGACCAGCAACTTTCCTAGCTAATTCTGCGTATTTTTCATTGTCTGTAGTAATGATTCCGCCTTCACCGCAGGACATATGCTTTGAGTTTTCAAAACTCCAGCTCGATATATCTCCAAGAGTTCCAGCCATTTTTCCTTTGTATCTCGATAAAAAACACTGTGCGTTATCTTCTATAACAGGAATATCATATTTTTTTGATATAGATAAAATTTCATCCATTTCGCACGGCAAGCCATACAGAGAAACAACAATTATAGCTTTTGTTTTATCTGTAATTTTTCTTTCAACATCTTTAGGATCTATGTTAAAAGTATCAGGGTCTATATCAGCGTATACTGGGATAGCATTAGCATGAATCGTAGCCGTTGTGTCCATAATTACAGTCAAGGCTGGTGAAATAACTTCATCGCCAGCGCCTACTCCGAGGGCCTCAAGAGAAGAATGCAATGTTGATGTACCAGAGTTCATAGCCACTGCGTATTTTGATTCAAATTTTTCAGCGAAACGAGCTTCAAGTTCTTGGCACCAAGTGCCAGCAGTTGAAGACCACCTTTCTGTATTTAAAACTTTTTGAACATATTCAAATTCACGATGCAGATATTTTGATGGATTTTTTATTATGGACATTTTAATTTAGAATTGTTTTAGTGGAGAAGAAAGGATTCGAACCTCTATCTTTCATATGCGATTTTAGTATTTTTCCAATTAAACTATAAAAACAGACTCGAACTGTTATCTCTAAACTCATAGCATATGATTATTTTACCATTAAAATACTTCCCCTTTTTTATGAGCACTTACTATACTATAATGTAAAACATTTGTCAATAAAACAATTACAGTATCACTGTAAAATTTTGTGGTTCAAAGAGCATTCTATACTTCCAGCTTTTTGATTTTTGAAAAGAATTTCCATATACCAAATATTTTACGTTGGGATTCTTTATTGCCTCTTTGACTATGTTTGTTATAAGATAAAACATTAATCCTTTTTTGTAAAAATCAGTATGACCCCATATTAAGTGCACTATTGCTAATTCTCCCTCATAAGCTACTTTACAGTAAGCAAAAAGCTTTTCATTTGTTACCAAATCTCCTTGTTTATAGTGCTTAAAATATTTAAAAACTCCATACCATTGAGAGAAGTGCAGATCATCTTCCCACTTGTGCCTATATCCAGAGTGTGAACCTTTAAAATATTCAACTGGCTTTAGATACCATGGATTAACATTGCTTTTTATCTTTTTTTGAGAAAAATTAATTTCAGAAAAATCTTGTATATGATGATTGAAATTGTATGGCTTAAAAAAGAAATTATTTTTTTTAGCTGTCTTTATATCTCTCTTAATAGAGGGTGAAAGATTATTATAATAATTATTAAAATTTTTAAAATACTTTAGCAGGTCAATAACGCACATTGAAAGATTTTGATTGTGCATACCCACATTGATTTCATTAAGACGATTAAAATATTCATTTTCGTAGGCGTCCTCACAAAGATTTAAATCCCAATATTTGTAGCAATCATCATAATAAGACAATCCTTGCAATCTGATATTGTCATTATTGTATACTTTTACTTGCATTTTTTGTCTCTTTTTCGATGCTTCTGATCATTTTACTTTGGTTGCTCTTCCAATCAGCCTCTCGTGACCAATTTATAGCTTTTAAGTGTTGATTATCTTCGATATATGCTATCACATTCTTAAAATTTAGTTCATAGTTAAGATTTAAAAGCTGCTTTATTACAGCTTCAAAAAATAATAAATCCTCTTCATAATCTAGTGTCATTCTTATATCTTTCTTTTTGTAGATATCTGGAACATTATCGAGCTTTTCTAAACTTAAAAAATCTCTTTGAGAATCAAAATACGTCTTAATAAATTCTGTATCTTTATTTTGCTTACTCTCGCATACCAGCTCTAAACCTTTCCGGCTGATGCCATATACATCGTTGTAAAGGCCGCGACCATCAATAAAATCGCTTTTATTATTCTCGTATTGATCAAATACAATATCAACAAGACCATAATCGCAAAATAAATCATCGCCATCAGCACTCACAAAAAAATCAACGTCGTATTGCCGACAGGCTCCTAGCCAGCGTTCTAATTTATCTTCTGTGCTGCCTCTAAAAAACTTAATGCCATTCTGCTGCGCTAAAACACAAAGTGCGTCATCAGATTTTAACAAAGTAGTGCACAATATTATTTCATCTGCTTTTGAAGAGTTTTTCATATTTTCTATTAAATACTGCACACTAGGCTTACCACATATGTTAAGCAATGCTTTTTGTGGCAATCTAGTTGAATCTGTTCTAACAGAAATAAAAATACACTTCATACTAATATATCTTTAATTTTTTTGTCTAACTTTATCACACGCGATCTATGAAAACACAATTCTTTAAAAAACACAGTTTGTTTTAAGTTGGCAATTTGGCCATGGCCGGCAGAATAACCAAAACTACGACCTTTTATATCTTCTTTATCCATATGTCCTTCATAATAGAGTTCTTCATAGGAGTCTCCTCCTTTGTAAAAAGTGAATCCAGCTATTTTTAAACTTTTAATAGGATAAGATAACAAAATTGCAGCGGCAGCTATTCCAGTATTAAATTCAACACCAACACTATTATAAATTTTCTTATAATCACGAACACCAATCCAATAAAAAGGTAAATTATATTTATTAATACTTTGGAAATTTGAAGGAACAGCACTTACATAGCCGTCAGGCCAAGTTAAAAAATCACCTTCTGAATGATCAGCTTTGATTGCACTACCGACAACTAATTTTAAATTTTTGAAGTGTTCTTCATGGTCGTCTAGGGCAATTTTTCTTTTAATCCCTGGCATCCAAGGGGTTCCAAAATTACAAAATAAAATGTCTGTTCTGCTGCCATAATCTTTTCTTAAATTTTTTGGTGGTATTATTTCATTAGGTCGAACAATAATATCTGCGTTATCAAATTCAGGACCTCTAGAAGAATCAATTAAATAAGGAGCAGGGCCAATCAAAGCTACATCTTTGTTCTTTATAAGACGTAGTAAATTTTCATTTAAAGATATATTAAACATATATCACTCTGTAACGATTATATTAGATTTTTTCCTAAGCAGTGTCAAGCCATTGCATCTAGGGATCGTCATATATTCCCATTTATTTAAATCTAATTCAGAAATAGGTCTATAAGGCCCGCCTTTGTCCCACTGTTTATCTTTTGGGTTTTCTACAGATTTATAGTTGGGCTGCGAGTTGCCATACATTAAGTCGTGTAAAACAATTAAATCTTTAGGAGTCGCTGTTTTCGCGACTAATTCTAATTCCCTTTTAACGTGTGGCCCAGAGTGCCAATCATCGATATATATAAGGTCGCCTACATCTCTTTGAATGCTGTTTCTTAAATTTCGAAAGATTTGAAAATCATTTTCAAAAAACTCTATTGCATCTTTTTTGAAAAACTGCCAATTTTTTGTCCACTCTTCTGGAAAATTGAAGTCTGGTTTCATATCATCAATATCAACGGATATTAAATTGCAATTTAGTATTTGGCATGCATAAAGAAAAGGCAATGTGCTTCGACCTGTACGCACCCCAAACTCATATATTGTTGTCGGCTTAATTGATAAAGCCAGAGAAAATAATGTTAGAATATGTTCATCGATATCTCTTTCGTTCTTCAAAACTAAATTTATCATTAATTCCATTGGGTTCATTGATCTCTCCATTCTAAAGCTCTAATATTTAGCCTTAAATCAATTTCTTTTCCATTTGGCCTGACTCTTCCAAACCTTATAAAATTTTTTTTAATTTTTAGGTTGCTGCTGTCTAAATGCCATCTTAATGTTGATTCTGCATGCAGGCGACCTCCGGCGAGGCTATATTCGCCTATTCTATCAAATAAAGAATAATACTTTAACATATTATTAAAGTTACTTATTGCAAATCTGTCATTGCAGCCAGCTCCCTGAACGATATCAAAATTATGAAAATCCGGGACGTTAACGTTATCTAAATTTAGATTTTGTGGTATGCGTGTATAGTACTTAACATCAAGCCTAGAAAATATTACTTTATCGTATTTTGTATCGTTTTCAATTGAATATTTTTGTAAAGCCTCTCCACATTTTTTTCTTGATAAAAGCATATTTAAATATGTTTGCTTTGGTCTGTCCCCAGAATACGGACCTTCAGGCCAATTTTGTTGCCATTTTAAATTTTCAATATCTATTTCTTCATCATCTTCAATACAAAAATATTTTGTATTTAAATCAGAAAAAAATGTCTCAACATCATTTTGATAATTTGTAATTGTAGTATGTGCGAAAACATCACAATTTTGGTGAGAGTCAATCAAAAATTTTTTGATATTATCACTGGTGTACTTTAATGATCTACCAGTTCCTGTAAAACATATTGCCGTTTTCATAAATTTTTTTCTAATATTCTAGTCGTGGAATACTGTCCTATTCTATCAAAAAATAAGATTTTGTTAACGACATTCTGTCCAACAACAGATTTACCTTTCCAATCAGAGCCAATAATCATAGTATCAACATTATTTTCGCGTAATCTTTCAATCAATTCACTGTCACTCGAAAAAGACACTACTTTGTCAATACACCCAATAGCTTCTAAAAAAAACACCCTATCGTTTAAATTATTTATAGGCCTTGAAGGACCTTTATTTTTTCTTACGCGGTCATCAGTATCGACACCAACTACAAGATAGTCACCTTGTGATTTACAAAACTTAAAAAGCTCAATATGTCCTCTGTGAAGAACATCAAAACAACCATTTGTCCAAATAGTTTTCATTAATAATTTGCATACCAAGGACTATCAATAAGCTGATATGTTTTTATCATTTGTCGAATGCCATCGTCTAGATCATACTTACACTCAAATCCAGCATCATAAATCTTTTGACTGCTAACAATATAGTCTCGCTTATCTGGATCTTGTGTAAACTCTGCTTTTATAATTTCTAATGGTAGATGTTCTTTTATCTTTTCTGCTAATTGCAACTTGTTCATATTTATGGCGTCATTACCAACATTGTATGTCTGGTTTTTACAAGTATCCCAATTGCTGATTATAAACTGATATACTCTGCAAATATCCCATATGTGAACATAGTTTCTCATAAACTCACACTCATACAGAACTAGAACTCTATCCTTCATAGCTTTTAAAACAAAATTGTTCACCAACAAATCTGTGCGTGCCCTGCTTGAAGGTCCAAATACAGTTGCTAATCTTAGTGTTGTGCAACCATCGGCTTGCTGAAAAGCTCTCTCTGCATCAACTTTTGTAATACCATATAAAGATATTGGATTAAGCGGCGACTCTTCTGTACACACAGAACCATTATCGCTAACGCCGTATCCAGAATTTGTGCAAGGATAAATTAATATTTGATCTTTTGATTTGATGTCAGCAATCCACTGGTTGATTTCGTAATTTACCTGTGTAGCTTCTGTTGGTCTTTTCTCACAGAGAGGATATCCAACCAAGCATGCTAATGGAATGATAACGTCTGCTTTGTCGATATGCTTTTTGAGAAGATCTTTTCTTCTAACATCAATATTTTCAAACTTAAATTTTTCATTTCCAACATATCTTAATAAAGAATCTGGCCCGTATAGCAAATTATCAACCACCTGAACATTATGCCCATCGCATAATAAGTAATTAATCAATTCGCTTCCAATATAGCCAGCGCCGCCTGTAATTAAAATATTCATTATCTTTTAACTCTCCCTAAAATCCAATCTTTTAACATTATCCAGTCGCATGCCTTTGCCCACAGAGGATTTGAAAATGCTGCCGGTTTGTTCTTTTCGAAAAAGTAATGTCCAGACCAGGCAAAAGGATAAACTACAAATGGAGCAAAAATTAACAATATAGGAGCCCCTATAAGACACATTATAATATAAATTATTGTTGACAATTGACCAATAACGTGCATTCTTCTATTCCAAGTATTTTGGTGTAGAGTTAAATAATGTTTGTAGTAGTCTTTAAACAACATTAACGCCTCGACATTGCACAACTTTTGTTGCGCATTTGTTTGCAAACATTATAGATTTATTTATATCATTTGTCTTTAAATATTCGGCCACCAAGCCAGAGAGAAAAGTATCTCCTGCTCCCGACATATCTTTAACACCGACTTTTTCAACAGGAAAAATATTATTTAAGTATCTACAGCCTTGGGCACCGAGTGTAATAATTATATTTTCTTCATCTTTAAGAGTAGATTTTGTTTTCATATATTCTTTTTCATTTATTTTTATGAACTTGGCTTTTTTATACCACTTTCCTAAGATTTTTTTAGTATCAATAAAAACATTGTTGTGGTTTGTGCAAATAAAGTCTATATCATCATCAGTTAGAAAACCTTTATCATAATCTGAAATTACGATTAATTTATATTTGCAAATAGTTTCTTTGCTTAGTTCTTTTATTCTCTCTATGCTTTCTTCATTTGAATCTACTCTTAGAAACATATGATTTGTTTTTTCATCAACATATCGAGTTTTTTCTATTTCTTCTAGATTAGATATCAAATCACATTGTATACCTAGACTTTTTAAATTTGCTGCAACATTTGCAGCCATTCCACCATTTTTTTTAATTTGAGTTGGAAGAAAGATTGGCACTGGAGCATCAGGACACATTCTTTGACAATCACCATAAATAAAAACATCTTGGCAAGAATCGCCTATTACTAAGACATCTGTCACCAGCTTATTTCCCAATCTTTAAAATCTGCTGCCAAGCAATCAATTTTATAATCTTTTCTGCCACCATTAACTTCTTGAATCTTGTTTTTGGCAACGTTTCTAATACCATTTAATCCGTGTGTTAATTCTAAATTATTGCCGTCTTTAATGCCTTTTCTATAATTTGACTCATTGTGCCAAATATGCAAATTCATCTGCGATAGCACAACAATAGCTCTTACTACCTCGCCATTGATACTGTCTGCCTCTGCTAAAAGCATATCAATGTCGTGCACTATATCTTTAATTTCTTGAGAATATTCTTTTTTGTGCTCTGAAATGAACACTTCTTTTAATTGCACAATTGACAATCGATCAATGAGTTCTGATAAAGTGGGCAAATATTTACGTTTGTTCATTATTTTTATACCATTCTATTGTTTTTTTGAGACCGTCATCTAGCGTACCTAAAGTACCATTTAGTGTCCAGCCAAACAAATTTTTAGCCTTGCTAATATTAAGTAACTTCTTTTTGACACCAACAAAACGATCAGTGTTATACCATATTTCACCAGTAAAGCCTGAAAACTTTTTTATTTTCTCCGCTAAATCTTTAATCGACGTTTCTTCGCCAGACCCAATGTTTAACAAATCACCATCGTAGTCAACACACATCAACAAAGCTGTAATCTGGTCTTCAATAAAAATTAACTCTCTGGTTTGTGTTCCATCACCCCAGACTTCAACTCTTTCTTCATTGTTTTTTATTGCATCGCAAAATTTTTGCACTAACGCAGATACAACATGACTTTTAGAAATATCAAATTCATCATACGGCCCATAAAGCGTAGCAAATGCAAGAGTAGTGCCTGATAAATTATATTGTTTTTTATAGGCTTTTATGCCTTGCTGCATAACGCATTTTGTCAAGCCATAAGTCTCTACAGAGGGGTGAAGTGGGCCAGTAAAGTAATCTTCTTCGTTTAAAAACTCTTTATTACCTGGGTATGAGCAAGTGCTTCCAATGCCTATCAAGCGAGCGCTTGGCTGATACCTTTTCCAACATTCTAGAGTATTTGTATGTATTAGATTGTTACGAAAAAACTGATCGGCTGGATATTTTAAAGTAAAATCGCCGGCTCCCTGGTATGCTGCAGCATGGATAATTAAATCATATTTTCCAGAGGTAAATATCTTTTCTGCCAAAGACCACTGTGTTAGATCATATTCGCTGCCAAATGCAGTTACATTTACACCCATTTTCTGCAAGATTGGTACTAAATTTTTTCCTAAAAATCCAGTGCCACCAGTTATTAAAACATCTTTATAATTAAAATTTTTCATTCTTGCAATATACCTTAAAATCTATGTTTTGTTTAGCGTTATTTCTTTAAGCCAGTAATCCATATACAATTTTGACTTGTTTGAATTGCTGATAATTTGCTCGTACTTTTCTTCTAAAAAGCTTTGATTAACATCTCTCCAATCTTCAATTATCAATATAGGCATATCTTTGTAAAAAGAAACATTATTGCAGTTTTTTACAATTGGAATCGTACCTACAAATATGGATTCCCAAATTCTATGACAGTCGACTCCTCTGCCCTGTGGCGATATACAAAACTTGCTAGATCTTAAATCTTTGAGGTATTCTTTGAATGGTTTTTTTGGTGCACTATAGACATAATTTTGATTATAAAACATATCATGCACATCTGTTCTTGTCGATGAATTTGTGCTGATATCAAAATTTAAATAAGCTAAATTTGTTCTTGGTATATTTTGATTTGTAATATTTTCTAATAAATCAATATTTCCGTGAGGCCATCTTTTATTTGCAATACCCAAAGGTATTGATTTTAATTTTGGATGTGCTAAGTTTGCATTTTGTGCATACCATTTAATAATCTTTACATTGCTTAAATATTGTATATAACTCATATCAATCCCAAAGGCACTATTATGAGTTATAATCTTTACTCTATGCTTAATTTGAGATAGCACACTTTCAAAAAATTGTGGAACAAAATCAGTTTTTACAAAAACTGTTTGACCGTCTTTGGTAATTTTATCTGGCTTATCCTGCTGATATTCATCCCATATCATATCAGCTATTTTTCGGAATCCATTTCCTGTAACATAGGGATACGAATCCTCTGTAATGAGAGTATTTTGTGTCATATTATCCCTCAGTTATAGTGCCGCCAAACACTAAATCGATTATATTTTTATGGCTTTTATAAGGTCTAGGCATATGATAATCAACATAAAAGTTATTTTTTAAAAAATCACCATTATAATGCGAATTATTTGCTCTATCAATTCTCCTTATAGTTTGTGGATCATTGCTTATATTGAAACCTCTGCGTAATAAGGCTATTCTTTTTTCATTATCTTTTTTCCAATATTGAAGCTTTTGATAAAAAACTTTTTCATCGGTAAACCAGCCATATCCGTGAGACATCCATTCAGGAAAATCTATAGAGAATTTATCTAGATTTGATTTTATTATTTCTTCAAATGTTTTACCTTTCGCTGCCATATAACACATTGGATACGCAGGAAATGCAGGATTTCCAGGCAAATAAGCGTCAGCAGAATAAAAGACTATACTATCATCTGTATATCGATCTACACTTTTAATAAAATAATCTTTATTTAAAGGCATCATATCAATATCTGATATCAAGCACACCTCATCTTTAAAATTTGTTGCTCCAAAAAATCTTGCTATCTGAGCTTGATGAGCAGTTGAATAATTATCGAGAGGGTCGATATAAGTTACATTTCCTAAACTATTGTCAATACCTAGATCGTTTTTTGAAACAACAAACAATTCTGGGGCTATACCCCAAGAAGACCATCTCTTAGCTACTAACGGCCAAAAGCTATAATAATCTTCATTATCATTTGTAGAAAGTATAACTCTGTCTATTTTCATAATGCGCCTTTAAGAATATCAACATGTTCCTGAATAGTATTGTCATTTTCATCAAAAACTTGACCAATAAATTCATAATTTTTCCTTGCCACAGGAAAAGGATTTGCATTCCAATCATCGTGAACAAAAACATTATTTTTTATTTCAGGATATATAGCTTGTTTTAAAAATTCTTGGTCTGAATGATACCAATTAGTTTTTTCAAAATTTTGTATCTTGCCGGCCACATTTTTAATTACATTAGATTTGCAGCCAAACATACCAGCTAGAATAGGATATGTATAATGCCAAGGATGATCTTTCATTATATGAAAACCTTTATCACTATCTAACCACTCATCAACTGCTGCTTTCTCTCTTAAGGTAAGACGAGAATCTGCATCGCGTGAAATCATAACTTCAACTTCAGGATCTGACATTGCATAGAATCTATGAAAAGAAAAAGTCCAGTCACCGATCTGGGATACTTGAATAATTTCTGTATTTGAAAGTTTTTTTAAATTGTAAACCCAAGGATATGGAACTTCCTGAGATACAAAAAATCTGCAAGTCCAATCAGGATATATTTCTTGAGCTAGTAAAGCATTTTTTCTAGCACCCGTGAGATATTTTGGATCGCTACCCCATACAGCAAAACTAAGCAGCCTTTTCATTTGATTCTAAATCCATATATTTTTCGTATACTTCTGCTTCTTCTTCCTGTTTCCAATCAAAGTTTTCTGGGTTTGTTGAAATACCTGTTGGATTAAAATAATATAGCCCTAAAGTAGTCTGTATTTTTTTAAATTTAGAGCCTTGTGACGCAGCCCTAAGCCACATCTCCCAGTCGCCTGCAGAACGATATTTTTCATCAAATTTGCCATATTTTTCGTGAACCGAGGCTCTCCATAAAGGGGAGGCGTGAGGCATATTAACCATTTTTAGGTTTTCGAAAGAAAATTCTGGAAAACTATACTTTCTTCCGCTAGAAGAATTATTTTCCCATACTTCATTTGGTTGATCGGTTATAAGCATATCTGCATATACTAAGTCCACATCTTCATTGGAATAAAGCTCTTTGGCATGCATTTCCAAAGAATCAGGAGATTTTCTATCATCTAAATTAGCATTAGTTAAATATTCTCCTGTTGCTAAATCAATACCTATATTCCAAACTCCATAGATGCCTGGATCTTCATCAAGTTTATGATAAACAATATTATCTGGGTATGCTTCTTTATATTCTAATATAACTTCTTCTTCGTTTCCAGGTGAATTAGCATTAATTAAAATAAGCTCGCATTTTTCTTTAAATATTGTTTGACGAGTGATGTCTTCTAAGAAAGGACGAATATATTCATCGCCATTGAAAACAGATGTAATAATTGAAATCTTAGGTAACTCATCAATATCTATTTTTTTCACTTCATGACCTAAAATAGATTCAACAAATTTTTTATATTGATCTTC
>CEOA01021638.1_pt1 | contig 20572 bp, 15 predicted proteins | sample 530251 | NCBI WGS metagenome assembly CEOA01 (sample SAMEA2619838, study PRJEB7988) | marine metagenome | biome: marine biome (ENVO:00000447); feature: surface water layer (ENVO:00002042); material: "saline water (ENVO:00002010), including plankton (ENVO:xxxxxxxx)" | depth 5 m
TCTTGTTCTGCATACTCCCCGACAAACATAGCCGGAAGTTTATACAACTCTGCCTTTGGATCAATACCAAATTGTGCAGCTGCATCTCGCAAATCAACTTCTGATTTTATTTCTTTTAAGTAATCAAAACCCAAAGCATTTAAACTGTATGTAAATCTATTTTCATCTATCAAAGCTGCCGCGATCATAGCATCGATAATTTTTCCGTTGACTTTAAAACCCTCTGCCTGTAACCAACCAACATCATATGCCGCGTTGAAAAATATTTTGTTTGAGTTTAGATTCAAAACATTTTGAACATATTTGTAAACTTTTTTCTTGTCTAAGTTTCCACCACCTTCATGTGCTACAGGTAAATAAAGTCTTTTACCCTCTGCAGCTATAGCGAAACCAACGATGTTGCCGTCTCTTCTAGGCCAGCCTGGTCCTTGTTTCTTGATGTTTGGATCTCTAGTCTCTAAGTCAATTGCAATCTCTTCCGCACCAGATAGATCGGGCAACACACTAGGAGCTATCCACTCAGTTCCTTTTGGTTTTATTAAACTAAGGTTCATATAGCAAAACTCCGATCATATCTTTCTGGTTGCATAATGTTTAAAGATTTCTTTGCTCGAGTAACTCCGACATAATGTAATCTGTTCATAGCATCTGGATCTTTAAAACCTAAAGAGCAAAACTTCTCAGAAAGATCAGGAAAGAAAAGAACATTATCAGCTTCACCACCTTTGCTACCATGAATGGTAGACAATTTAACTTGAGGCTTACCTAGTAACGATTGACCTTTTCTTATAGCAGAACGTATATAAATAGATTGATCATCAGATATCTTATCTAATGCATTCATCCAAGAACATCTTTCTGAGAGCAAACCGTGATTGTTTTTTAAATCATCAAACGTGTAACGCACATCGGACTGCCCTTCAAATTTTTTATAGCCTTTCTTAATTAAATCTTTATTAAGATAAGAGTATATACTCTTTACGTTGTTAGCGGTTATACTTTCGTAATTCATAAGTCTGTCCCAAGAATCCACAGCATCAACTACTTTTTCTGATATAGAACGTATGTGATTTCTTTCAAACAAAATACCCATACTTTTTAAATATGCGTGTATCTCATTTAAAACATAATTACTGGGTGCTAAAACTAACCAGTTGTCATTGAAATCTAAACTTCTAAAGTTGGCTATGATATCTAAACTACCTTCATCATCTCTTGGATTCCATTCTTTAGGAACTCTATACTTAATCCTGTTTACAATTTTATCTGCGTAGTCGTAAATCGTTTTTGGTATACGATGTGATTGATTTAAAATTATATGTTCACCTTCATACGTCAAAAGGGATTTTACATCTGCACCTGCCCAACCAAAAATTGCTTGATCATCATCTCCGGCTATGTAAACTTTGTTTGATTTTTTTACTAATCGTGAAACTACTTTCCATTGTAGCGGAGACAAGTCTTGAGCTTCATCAATAATTAGTGCCTGAAAGTTTGGATAGGTATCATCGTCACATATAGAAAACTGTTCTAACAAATCTGTGAAGTCTAACAGCGTATGCTTTTCTAAAAACTTTCTATAAGAATTATATATATGTAAAAAAGAATGCCAACCGATGTTTAGAGATGAAGAATTGTATTCTTTTTCTAAATCAACCATCTTTAGTCTTGCTAAGTTGATTACATTCAATACAGGATTGTCTGTTTTTAATTCCCATGATTCATCACCAGAGTTAACACCTACGTTATCCATACCAACTTTGTCAGCAAACTCTTTCATCTGCGCAGAAGAAATCATTCTTCCGTTTGACAGACCTAACCTAGAATATGCAAGACTATGAAGAGTTCTAAAGTTACTGAATTGTTTTTCTTTTAGGTGATTAAACCTAGCAATCGCTCTAGTTTTTGCTTCAGTAGATGCTTTCCTTGTAAAGGCAAAGTATCCAATCTCTTCTGGCGGAATACCTTCTTGTAAAAACTCTTCTACCTTATTTAATAAAAAGGTTGTTTTCCCTGTACCTGGAGGACCGAATACTTTTGTAATTTTCAAAACGGTATATCGTCATCACTAACGGATGAACTAACTTTAAACGGTTCTGTTTGTTTTTTGAATGCAGGTATCTTCCACAATCTCACAGTTCTACTTTTTATACTTTGTGATACTGCTTCTCCATTCATACTACGAAGTCTTTGCGCAATCTTTGGAGTTGTTAAAGACATAAATCTATTTCGTGATAAGAAAGATTCTAGATCCTTCATCCTAAAATAAGTATAGTTGTCTTCTTCACTAGTCCAAGGTCTACCCATTAATATCTCTTCTCGATCTATGCCACTTTGAAAGTGTGTACAAAACTCTTCTAACAGATCAGCGAACCTACCTTCATGCGAAGTATCTTCCGGTGCTTCTTGTATAGCCTGAGTCTCTACCATTTGTCTTAGCAACTTATTCAATAATGCTTCCCACTCCATTTTCTTTCTTGTCGGAGGAGCAACATTTATTTTGTTCATACAAACAATTTGAAACTTATGCTGTTGCTGTAACTCTTCAGTGGTTAATTCAATTCTATGACCTTCAACATCTAAAAACCATAGCGGCGGATCCGAATTGTATTTCACTAAAGCCGTGATACTTGGTCCGTCAATATCTGCCTCTGAAGCACCAATACCATACTTACGCATCTTACATATTGATGGTGAGCAATGAGCATTGATCGGAGAATCTTTACACTTATAGTTGTAGTCTTTTTTATTTAATTGTTTAACAATTGTGTTGATTTCATTCAAAGGTAAAGAAGGACTCATGTATTTTTGATTTGCCTCTAACATTTTATCTTCCCAAGAATCTGGATGAGATTTTTTTAAGTACACACCTATGTTAAATAGGCCATTGTTTCTAGTGCCTTCTGGGAACCCTTGATTACACAGATACTGTAAACAAGGAGGACCATCAGGAATGTTCTCATTTTCTACTTCCGGTTTTGGGATTTCTTTATTGTTTCTAACAACTTTTTCTTCATAGAGTTCAAAAAATTCTTCAAGCGTTGCAGCATCACCATTCTCCTTAAACGCATATCTATTAGAGTTATCTCCACCAAAGTACGGCAGATTTAAAAAGTTTCCAACATCACCTCTATCAACTAAGAGTTTTGTTTGTTTTGGAAACACTTCACAATTTGCAAAGCCCAGATATGCCGCGAACAATTTAATGTGTTTTTGCATATCTGCAGCTGATAAGGGTTCTTTCACAAACATATAAACGTGAGCACCCCCTGACTTTGATCGAAATACGATCAAAGGTAAATTCATTTTTTTAATTTTACCTACAAGATTTTTATGATCTAGATTATATTCATCAATATCAAAAGCACCCCAGACACAAGTTTGGTCGCTCCTAATTGGTATTATGCCAAGACTAGGCTCTTTACCATCCAAGTGCTTTTGCCAAATAATGTCGGTAGGGACTTCTCTAACTACAAAGCCCTTACCGACTTGTTTCGTATCTTCTCGTTCACTCTCGATGGTGTAAGTGCCATACGCTGACTCTAAACCATTAAAAATCGTTTTAAATTTAACGATATCAGACATTCAGATACTTTGGGTTATTAAAATGGAATATCAGAAGTTTTTACAGGATTATCCTCTGTATGCTTGACTTCTACTTCTCCCTTAGATATGGATTCAGAAAATTCCTTACACATCAAAAAGAGAGACTGATCCTCAATAAGACCCACCTTTCCAATTTCCCAACCAAACCATGTGCCTTTATCATTTGATTCTTTTTCTGATGCTAAAGAATAAACGTGAGAGTACGATGGGGGTTGGAACATAACTCCCTTTGAATTTGGAATACTCGTAGTCATAATCATAGAGTTCCATTTCCTACTTTTCTTCAACTGGGTTGACTTCATTACAATTAAAGCAGGTTGTCTCTCGCCAACTAACATGACGTAGTGATGAGCACAAGCCTCAATGTAATTTCCGTTATCTAAATAGTCTCTCCAATCTCCTGGTTTTTTCACAGTCTTAGAAAGAATATTTGAAGATGCTCCATAAGTGTTCACTGGACTTCCATTTCCAGTTCCACGAGGAGCCCACTCAATGTACTTCTTTTCATAATGACAAGGCACAACGTGTAAACTGTCTTTATACAACTGACCAGATACAGAGTTATACATCATGCCAGGTTGAGCACCTTCTACTGAATCTACTTCAGGACTCATTTTTGATAACAACTTCAAAAAAGGTAATGCAGTATCTTCAGTTGCAATGTTTTGTAAACCATCTCCCGCAGACTGTTCAAATAAAGAAACATCAACAGTTGCGATTGCACCATTTTGGTTCTTCTTTGGTGTTTGAAGCTTCATAATTTTCTCCTTACTTTTTACTTGATTTAATATTAGCTTTCGTACCACAAAATGCACCGAAAAGTTCGGTAGGGAACTTTACACCCTGCTCCACCATTTCACGAACCCATGCTCTAAGAGTTTGAGATTCAATCTTTTCGGTTTGACTAGGAATCATTCCATTTTCACGAATCATCCCAATCAACTTTGACGCATCATCGTCTTCTCCTCTACCAAACTGAACGCTCACTAGATTCTTAATGATGTCATCGTATCCATGTTTGCGAAGCCACTCAAAGGCTTCCCCTTTTCTGTCCTTAGGAATTGAAGCTGAGTAAAATGGTTTTACCTCAATCATTGAACCATCAGCCATTGTAAAGTTAGACATACCTATTTCTTGCATCGCTGCAGGTATTCTATTTTCAACAAGATTCCTATGTTCTTTCTTCTTGTCACTCAAAATTGTTTCAAGAGCGTTGATCTCTTCTTCAGCTTTTAAAACTTCTTTCGCTAATTCACTTACATCTTGTAAAGCACTTCCAGTTAAATTTAATGCCTGTGTTTCTTCCTGAATAAAATCCGCAAGATTTTTACTCATAACTTTCTCCTTTCTGATTCAAATCAACTTTAATAGGATAGTATGTTGATTCTCGTCTATCCCACTTCAACAATGTAAATTTACCATTGTTTTTCTCTGAAGCACAAGCCGCAGTTATAGCCATTGCGGCAGGATCCCCTATCAACAATAAAAAATCTTTACTGCTGAAGTTCTCCAAACCTCTTTTTATCCTTTTAATAGAAGGGCCAGGTGAAAACATAATCTGGTTTGTAGGAGGCAATAAAAATTTAAATTCTCCTTCTTCTCCTAAAAATTTAGAAGCGGATAAAATATTGACGCTAGTTTCCTGTACCACATAAATATTACTCAAAATCTTTCTCCTTAATCACTTTATGTGTATACTGTAATCTATTCTAGAAAGAGATACAAGTGATAAAGTACAAATTTAAAAATAAACCATATGCGCATCAGGCGGCATATTTAACTAGATTCTGGAAAGACCCTGTAGCAGCGGTGTTTGCCGACATGGGTACTGGTAAGACCTTTATGATTATTAATAACATAGCTATGTTATATGATAACGGCTATGTTTCTGGAGCCTTGGTTGTTGCGCCAAAGGGAGTATACCAAAACTGGGTATCCAATGAGATACCGAAACATATGCCCGATCATGTTGACTACAAAACTGCTTTATGGAGTCCAAGTCCTAAGAAAAAAGCAAAACAAGATTTAGAAAGTATGTTTGAGTTGGATGATAAACTACACATACTAGTCATGAATGTGGAAGCTTTCAGTACACAAAAAGGTGTCAGCTTCGCAGAAAAGTTTTTATTATGCCATGACGCGTTCATGGTAATCGATGAAAGCACAACCATAAAATCACCGAAAGCAAAAAGAACAAAAAGTGTTTATAAGTTAGGAAGGTTTGCAAAGTATAGAAGAATTTGTACAGGATCTCCTGTGACAAAAAGTCCCTTAGATTTATACACACAATGCGCTTTTTTAAATGCAGACTTACTTGGTTTTTCTAGTTATTATGCTTTCCAAGCCAGATATGCAATTCTATCTCCACAATCTGTAGGACCTAAGTCTTTCAATCAGGTAGTTGGTTATAGAAGATTGGATGAATTATCAGAAAAATTAAAACCTTTTGCTTTTCGGATAAAAAAAGAAGAATGTCTAGATTTACCTGAGAAAGTATACTCATTGCGCTATGTAGATTTAACTGATGAACAGGAAGAAGTATACAAATCTATGAAAAAAATGGCTCTTGCTATGTTAGATGATGGTTCAATCACTACAACTGCAAGTGCTTTGACTCAGATACTGCGATTACATCAAATATGCTGTGGACATATAAAGAGTGATGATGGAAAATTAGTTGAAATAAAATCAAACAGAATGAGTGTTTTATTAGATTGCATAGAAGAATGTTCCGGCAAAATTATTATATGGGCTAATTACACATACGACATAGAATCTATTGTAAAGAAACTTTCTGAAAAATTTGGTGGCGGATGTGCAGCAGGTTTTTATGGAGCAACTTCTAATGAAGATCGGGTAAAGATTGTAGAAGACTTTCAAGATCCTAAATCTGATCTTTTGTTTTTTGTTGGGCAACCCAGAACAGGTGGATATGGTTTAACATTAACTCAGGCTTCTAATGTTATTTATTATTCAAACAACTATGACTTAGAAGTAAGGCTACAGTCAGAAGATCGAGCACATAGAATTGGACAAACAAAGAGTGTGAATTATATAGATTTGATTTCACAGTTTCCTTATGTCCCTGGAGAGAAAGTAATGGATACAATTGATCAAAGAATAGTTGAAGCTCTGAAAGATAAAATAGATATAGCTAGTAAAGTATTAGGAGAGGAATTAAGAAAATGGTTGATATGATTATCAAGCCTAGATACAGATATAACTACACCACGTTAAAACGTCAGGATCTTCCTGAGGGTCGGAGATATGTAAACGAAGTAGGGGACAAGTTGCCAAGCGTGACAACCATACTTAGTCATAGCAAAGATAAGTCTGGCCTGATTGAGTGGACCAATCGTGTAGGGAAGGAAGAGGCAGAACGCATTAGAGACAATGCCGCCAAGGTTGGAACCGCTATGCATTCGTTTATTGAATCCCATGTGAAATTAAGACCTGTGCCATATGCTAAGAAATTTTACCAGATAAAAGGATATAGGATGGGTGCAGGACTCATTGAGACGTTCTTTGAGGACTTGGATGAAGTCTGGGGTAGTGAGGTCATGGTTTATAAACACGGCTCTTACGCAGGGACTATAGATCTCTCAGGGGTATTTAGGGGAGAATCTTCCATAATTGACTTTAAACAGTCCAATAAAATGAAGAAAAGAGAGTGGATTGACGATTATTTCATACAATTAGCTGCGTATGCGGATGCCCACAACCATCAATTTGATACAAATATACGTCAGGGAGTTGTACTAATGGCTTCTCAGGACGGTTATTTCAAAGATTTTGTGATATGTGGTAGAGAGTTCGATTCCTATCTCGATCAATGGAGACAGAAACTTAAAGTTTTTACCTCTGAGGTGGTTGATTTTTCTTCAGGAGAGGAACAATTGAATCGTCTGGGAACAAAGCCTCATACCTCGTAGCAAAATCTGGAGCTCTTTGTTGAGGTCGTGCTGAGGGTTTTATTACGGTGCTCATTGGAGGCACGACTGGAGCTCTTTGTAGATCAGGCAAAGGAACTTTATCCTCTTCTCCTTGTAATTGCTCAGAAACTTCGATTGGAAGAGCTACCTTTGTAGCCATGACAGCTCTTGGTCTTATGCCTGTCATATCATCTAAAACATTTTTATAATAAGATCCTACGTTGCCTAAGAGTTCTCTTGCTTGAGCTAAACCTTCAGGAGATTGATAATCATCTAAAGAATTTACTATTTTCTCTGCGATTTTAGGATTAGTAGCTGCAGTAAACATAGCTGCATCATACACATTCATTTGTTGTCTACCAATTAATCTTGCTCCTAACCCGAAAAACATACTTATTGGAGCTTGTTTGTTCGTTATAAACGCTGCCCTTGCGGAAGATTCTAAAGTTTGAATACCAAAGCCAAATAACTCTTGAAATTTTTGGTTAATTGTAGTTGCACCTCTAGAAAGATCTGCTTCAGTTCTTCCGGCAGATAAAATTCTGCGTTCAAGTTCAGCCAACTTATCTAAATTATCTAATTCTTTTTTAGAATAAATTTGTTCCAAAGAAGATCTTATCTTAGGGTTTGTAATAAACAGTTGAAGTTTATTGGGAACATCATAAATATCTTTTCCAAATCCGAACTGCTCTTTATAAAATTTCCAAACTTGCGATCTTAAAGGATTAATTAACTTATCTCTGGCTTCTTGACTAGCTGCAAATTTCTTTGATATACCGTCAGGAGTTAAACCTTTCTTAGCTTTAGAAATTGCTTCTTTTTCAGCTCGATCAGCTTCTTTTTTTAAGACAGTCATAAACTGAGGTTCTTTTAAAGCTTTTAAAATAACATCACCATAATTTTGACCTTCAGCGACATAGTTTTTTATACCTAACATGAAAGAGCCTTCTGTAATTGCATTAGCTTTATCTTCCATTGCTTTTCTTCTGGTTAAAATTCTAGTAGCCATTAGATCAGCTTTACTTAATCTGTCTTTTAATTCTTGAGGTAAATTTTTGCGTATGTTTGGAGCTATCTTATTCCTTATTGCATTACTAAATGCTTCAAAATCAAACTCACCATTTTTCATAAAAACATTTTCAGGATTGTTTCCTGTCGCTTGGCCTATGACTGCTTTTTCTAGATACGTTATGTAACTAGAAACGTGTTTACCATTTGATTTTTCAAAAAGTTTATTTAATTCTTTTAAGTTAGCAGAGTCCCTTAATAAAAACTTAGCTAGGCTTTCTGCCGAAGTTCCAGGATCCAAGGTCTTTTTAGCTAGAGTATTTTTAAAGAAAGAAAAAGTATCTTGGTATTCTTTAACAAAATTTCCTAATCCTTGTTTCTTGAACCCACGCAATATCTCTTTGTTCAAATCGTCAAACATAGTTTGTTGCGAAAGTAAAAATCGTCTTCCGGTATTAAAGTCTTTAAACTCTTTGTTAATTTGTGACTGAGTGTTTGCTAAACTGTTTCTAACTTTACCTAATAAGCTAAATGCATCCGGCAAGGTTAAAGTTATCTTTGGAAGAAGATCTTTTTCTGTGTAATCGTTCTTCTTTATATAATTTTTAATTAATGAATCAATTTGATCCTGAGTAGGATAGTAAAGAATATTTCTATCTTTTTCTTTTACTAGCTTTCCGGTTTCTTTATCTCTAGGATTTTTTATAGCCTTGAAATTTGTATTTTTGTAGAAATTAAAAAAGGCATGATTGAAAACTGTATTCATTTGTTGTTCAGGGGTATCAAGACCTCTAATTAACATTTGTAATTCAGGTGCAATACTCTCTCCTTTTATAAGTTGTACTTTACCCTTTTTATCTTTATACCTTCTAGATATAGCGTATAAGACTGGAAGTTCTACTTCTTTCTTTCCAACTTTGTATGAGTTCTTTGAAAGCATAAACTCTCTAAAACCAGGAACACCTAAGTACTCACCGTCTTTGTTTGTATTTGTTTTAAAGCCTTCTTCGATTCTACGAATAAATTCATTTTGTCTAGCTGCAAAAAAATTATCTACTAAATTGTAGATTCTTGTGAGAGATACATCTTGAAAATCTCTCTCATCTCTTTCTGTAGGAACAAATTTTTGTTTAAATTTAACTAAAAAATCTGTGAACTCCATAGTAGGAATACCAGGTATTGCTTCTCCTCGTAATTCTTCTTGAGAAAACTTTGAAGGATCTCTAGTAGGAGCATCCGCACCATCTCTTGTTCTTGTAAACTGCCCTTGTTCTGCTCTTATCTGAAAGTTTTTGTCTACTTGATCTAACTTTTGAAGAATAGCTTTTTCAAAAAACATACCTATGTCATCCAAGGTTCCATAAGAATATTTTCTTGCAAATGCCTTTGCATCTTTTTCACCAATCTTACCTGCTTTTTCATTTAACTCTTCTGCATTCTTCTTCAAACTTTCATGGTACAGTCTCAAGAACGCACCATTATCTTTTTGCTCTTGAGGAGTCATACGAGTAAACAACGTCGCTAAATTTGTTAACTTTTGATTTTGAACTTCAATTAAATCTTTTAAAACAGGTTGAGGAACAGTAGCGGAATAAGCTTCAATCATTTTATTTAATGTTGCACTATCTGCTAGTTCAGCAATGTTTAAATTAAAGTCTATGCCTTCAAATAATTCTTTATTCTCTTCTTCCCATTCTTTAAGTCTTTTTGCAAATTGAAAGGATTGCCCTTCTTTATACACAGGATCTCTAAGTATTGTAAATATGGCATCTAATTTTTCTCCTGCACTTTCTAAAGATTTATTGTTAGCAAAGTCAACCATTTTATTTAAAACAGGTATAGGTAAACTTTTTTGACCTATGGACTCTATGTATCTAGGATCTTCTTTCAAAATATCCGCTAAACTTTTTTTGGCTAACTCTTCTTCTCCACGCTCTCCTCTCAAAAGTTGTCCAGCAAATCTAGTAGGAGATATCTTAAATAAAGCCTCCCCTAAAGCTATTGCAGGAACACCTATTGCCATTTGAAAGATAGGATTTAATCCTTTTGCAAGTTCTTTTGCTGTCCCTTCGTCCATGAACTCTTCAATACTTTGCTCTGTAGCAGCTAAAGATCCTGTAAAAGCTAAATCAATAAATAAAGCTTCTCTAGGATTTTTTCTAATATAGTCGAGCATATCTTTAGAAGCACCTTTTAAGGTATTGCTTATGTAATATGGAGAAAGGTGTGCTCCAATCCCTAATTTTTTAGGATCTTTAGTAATATCAAGTGCTTTATCCAGAGTTGTAGGAGCTGATAAAACTAATTTGTCATCATATGTAACGCTCTTACTTAACCTACCAGTTTTTTCAGCTCGTCCTAAGAATCCTTTTCTAGCCATAAAAGCAAGAAGACCAGAAGCACTTCCAGTTAAAGCTGTGTAATCACCAAGTGTTCTTGCATATCGTTCTGTTCTATTTTTAGGAGCAGTTTCTCCTCGATTAAAAACTTGAACAAAATCACCAATCTTTACAGGATCCTTAATGCCTGTCATTTTAGCTATACCTTCAACAATAGGATCTGTCATTTCAAACAAACCTCTGTTAAAGCCATAAGAAAACTGTAGTATTTTATCCATAGCACTAGAAGGCTCGTCTAACATCGGAGCTTCAGATGGAGCTACCTCAACTGGTTTTTCAGGAAGAGTCAGTTCTCCTGTTTCTGTATCAAATATAGAACCGTCTAAGTTTTGTATTTTAGGCATATTATTTTATATTTAAAATTTGCTGACCACTTACTTCTTTCACTCTGTCGCTGTTAGGAAGTCTGTAATAGAATATTCGTTTCTGCAACCCTGCTTGTTCTATCGTGGTTTTAATTTCAGGGTGTTGTAAGTCTGATATTGAGAAAGGATCATTTTCAGTTCCTTTTGCTGTTCTCTTAATATATCTAGCAATTTGGTTAAACTGAGGATCTATTTCAGCACTAGCTTCAATGATATTATTAGCAGCATCATTTCTTCTATCTAGCATACCATCTATAGCTACTTCTACAGAAGATAAAAAACCAGGTTCTAAATCTTTAAACTCTAATTCTTCTAACTTATACTCTGCTTTTAATCTCATTCCTCCTTCATCATCAATTCTTCTAATAAACTTTCTAAATTGAGGGAAGTTTTTCTCTGCTGCAATTTTTTTAGCATCTGCAAAATAAGACTGTTGATCCCCGATGAAAGGAACAGTTAACTTAGAAAACATTCTAGAAATAGCGTTGTTAGGTCCATAAGTATCTTTAAATTCTTTTATGATCTTATCTATTTTTCTTATTACTTTATAGTTGTCTTCAATTACATCTTTTTTAGCTAAGACTCGTTTTTCATTTGTAGTGACACTAACTCCAACCTTGTCACCAAAAGCATTTTTATCTGCTACTGCGTCTAATTCACTTCTAGAAATTTGCCCATTTTTAAATTGTGCGAATGCATCTGCATAGTTGTTAAATGAGGCTGGTGCATAGACGGAATTTATAGCTCCTTTATTTACGTCCCTTTGTTTAGAAACTGAGACAAATGTGCCTACAGGAAGACCTAAAAGATTATTTGCAACTATGATATCTCCTGGTAATCCGCCCTTCGCTAAATAACCTTCTTTTTCTAAAAGAGGCATATAGGATTTAACAGAAGAGGAAGTAAAAGGATTCACACCGGATTGAGAAAGTTGTCCAATCCGAACTGCTATATTTCTAGCTTTAACTCCATCTTTACTTAAATTTTTAATATCTGCTGTAACTAGTGCTTTGTTTAAATCTCCAAGGGCTTTAGCTTTAGCAGCATCCTCTGCTTCTACAGCACTTAAAGCTGCTGTCTTAATTGCAAGATCTCTTTGTGAAGTTGCGGCCTGTGCTTTTGCTAAACCAAGAGGTAATGTTTTTAAACCTTGAGCTAGAGCACTTCCAAATCTACTTGTTTTAGATGCCGCATCCGCAACATTTGCAGCCGCCTGAGCTAAAACTAAGAAAGCTCTAGACTTTCTCGATGCTTCATCCTCACCTAATATTTCTTTATACAAAGCAGCTCTATCTTTCATTCTAGTTTTTAAATCTGACGTATCTTTTTTCCCTGCATCAGAATCTGTAATAAGATTTGCTCCAATCAACTTACTAGAGTTCGCAGCTTGATTTATTAAAGCATCAATTTCATTATTAGTTGGTGTAGTTACAGTTGGTGTAGTTACACCATCATCATCGTCATCTATGCCACTAGTACCTACTCCTTGTTTTTCTATACTTTCTGCTTCTTGCTCTTCATTAAGAACACCTAAAGGATCTTTTTGTTCAGGACCCAAAGCAGGTTGTACAGACGTAGGAGCAACGGTTGAAAAAGTTTGTTCTGGTTGAAATGTAGGAACACCTCTATCATCAACGGTAAGCTTTTGTCCAGGAACAATACTCTCTTTTGGTTTTTCTCCTGTGAAATCAGATGTGTCAAAATTATCTTCTTCTAAAGCTGTAACTGCATCATTGTACTCTTGATAATTTACAGCATCTGCTCCGTACAATTTTTCATAATCTCTTTTAACTTTTAAAGCCGCTGCTCTTTTTATATTCTTTGCTCTAGAACGAGAGTAGCTTGTATCTAAATCAAGAACTTCAGAAAAAAAGTCTGGAATCGCAGATCCAGTAAATTTTTGCATATAAAAGTTTGGATCAAAATATCCTCGCTCTCTTAAATTTGGTAAAAAGTTCGGTAAGAATCTTGTTTTCTCTCCCTCAGGCGGAGAACCATCTGTTCTATAAACAGGTGTAACTGTATTTCTTAAAGATGAAGTTATTTGTCTTAATTCATTTGCAACATTTAAACTTTGATTACCTACCATACCACCTTCTCTTAAAGATTGAATGCCACCTTGAGGTGGTTGCTGTGGTGGTTGCTGTGGCGGTTGCTGTGGTTGATTCATAGTCTTTTGAATGTTTCTTTGAATTATTTCTGGGTCATCCACAGTGCGATCTTTGTCACCGTCTGATGGACAAACCTGTAAAAACATTTTTCTGTTAAAAACATCTTTAGCCATATCTAACCACCCGATCCAAAGAACGGAACTTGCATTTCAGGAAAGGCAGATTTCATTGCACCAAGTCCAAACATAACATTTGCGCCAGTTGCGGCAGTTTGTATCAACGGATTGTATCCTCCTTGTGAAGTAGCCGTAAATGTAGACTGACCCATTGGAACTTTATTCAACGCATCTTGGAAAAATCCAAATTGTTGATATGGATACATCATCCCCATGTAATCTGTTAATCTACTAGCTTCCATTTCCCTTTGTTTTTGATCTTGTCTTGCAGCACCTGCACCATAAAGTGCTTGATAATCAGCCAAAGACTGACCTTGAGCAAGTTTTCCAGTATTTTGTATAGATTCACCAAGACCTTGAAAGCCCTGTCCAAACTGACCAAGACCAGTTGCAACATTTGCTTGTCTTGCCATTTGATTTGCAAAATCAGATCTCGATGCATCTAAAGCTTGAGAATATCCTCTAGAATATAAATCAGCTAATGCTCGTGACTGAACATCTGCTAAGTTTCTATCTAACTGAGCTCTTTGAACACCTTCTCTTCCGCCACCAAAAGCTCCTGATCTAATAGCCTGATCTGAGGCTCTGTTTCTCGCTATGCCACCTTGTCTGTTTAATTCTTTCATGGTGGCATCAATTACTTGTTGTTGATACGGATCCATGTATCTTGAAACATCAGAGGGATCATAACGTCTATCAGTTTGTTTTAAAACTCCAATGCCCTGATCAAAAAGTCCTCTAGCCTGTGAAGCGGTATCAAAACCTACATCCATGTAATCTTTATAACTACCAATACCTCTACCTCGTCTAAATTCTTCTCCTAATTGTAGATCAGCTACATTTTGGAAATAATCACGAGGAGCTATTTCGTATGCAGGAAGAACATCAGGATCTACGGGACCAACTTTTATAAGTTCTCCATCTGGACCGCGTTGGTAACTACCAAGCTTTTCTTCCATCATGCCTTCTACTAAACCAATATTTTTGGCTTGTAATTCAGGCTCTAAAGTTGTTGTTGCTCGCGAAAAACCCTCTGCCATTTTTTTATCCCATCCTTTCTAAGGATTTCATCATAGAGTACATTTTATTTGCACCTTTTTTACGATCACCGCCTCCGGCATTTCTAACAGCCTTTGCAGTAAATACAAATTCACCATCAGATAACATTGCAGGAATGTCATCAGATGTTCCAGTTCCTGGTCCGTTTATCGCTCCAGTTTTTCTAGGAAAATTTTGAGCTATACCACCTTCTTGCATCTGTCTTACTCTATCAGCATAATAACTTATCTCAGGTCTTGCAAAAAAAGATTTATATTTCTCTGGATCTTGCATATATAATTCATAACCTCTTTGATCAAAGCCACCAGGTAAATTTGGATTTGCTTTAACACCCTCTAATAGTCCTAATTCATTTGCACCAATTAACCCCAAAGCAGTCGTTGTATATGGTTTAGCAGCTGCAGCTCTTCCTATTTGTGAAAGAGCCTCTCTTGCAGTAGCTTCTTTTGAAAAAGGAGATATTACAAGATCCTTGATCCCACCCCCTAATTCTGTAAAATATTCTCCATAAGTCATATCCTTCGGTGGTAATCCTGCAATTTGTGATCCTGCAGGTGGGGGTATATCAGTTCCTGGAAGCAATAAGTCAGGATTAATTTTATTCTCAGTTAATCCTAATATATTTCTATCAAAGTCAGTTATCGTGTCTGAAGTAGGTATAGCATCACGAAGCACCGTATTGGAAACATTAATTTTGGTAGGCTGATATGAATCACTAAGAGTACGAGAACCATATGTTGCATCACCGTAGGTTGATCCAGTCAGTTTTTCTGCACCCAGTCTTTGTGCATCAAACGGAGCCTGATATGATCCAGAAGCAACATCTGTAGCTGTATCAGCTCTCTGCGCAATTCCTCCAAACTTATCTCGCATAACTAAATCTTGTTTAGCCTTCATATCAGAAAAATCGGTTTCGAAAAGTTTACCTTGTTTTTGTCCTTGAGCAACTTCTTTTTCACCAAACCCTGGAAATGCCATATCAGCGTCTGAACTAAAGCCTTGCCCAACTCTATCAAAATAACTTGTCCCTTCTTGGCCTGTAGTTGGGAACGCTGCTTTAACAAAAGGTGCGGTAGCATAAGCCACAGCGGCTGTTTTTGCACCATTCACAACAGAATTTTTTACACCATCTCCAGCTAGGAAACTTGATCCTGTGCTTCCAACAAAAGCCGTGGCCGCTGCTTGTGCAGCAAAACTTTTTGCTCCAAAAGCTTGAGCAGCATATGGTCCTGCAAAATAACCAATAGCTATAGCAGACACGATTCTGCCTACATCAGATTTTAAGAATTTTTTAGCACCTTTAACCACACCGTCTACTGCATTTTTAACGCTCTTAAATATTTTCTTGAAAAAAAACTCCGGCAAACCTGTTTGTGGATTAATTGTTCCTGATCCTCCAAAAGCTTTTAATAAACGAGCTTCTTGAGGATTTATGTGAGCTAAGATTGTATCTCCATTTCTACCTAATGATGCCATGTACTTCGCAATCGGTTTCATAGAAACTTCACCACCATCAGCAAATCCTTGAACTTCTTCTGGCATAGGTGTTGTTTTTCTCACCTGATCTAAAGACAAGGCTAAAGTAGATACAAACTCTGGATCAAATTGAGGTGGAATGTCTTCCGCGTCTGCACCTAATTGCATTAAAGCATCTACTAATTGTGGATACATCTCAGGGTTTTGTAAAACAGCCCTTATCAACTGTTTCAAAGCCATAATTACTTCTTCAGGCATCTCAATACTTTGAAGCAATTCTTTAAAAGCTCCAATTACTTCTGGATCTTGTTCCTCAACACTATCTAATACTGTTTGAGAAAGCTCCTCAGAAGGAATTTGCTTTCTTGCTTGTTCAAAAGCTTCAAGATCCTGTGGCCTTGGTCTTTGGTTCATGTTTTGTGTTTGAGGCATTCCCATTTGAGGGTTAAGCCCCATAATCCCCTCTTCCATTACATTCCTCTCTTTTGTTGTCCAATAGGCTGCACGTTATGAAAGAACGTGATTACATACCTATAGATTATCCTATAAAACATTAGTTTCTGTCCACTAAAAGTGCAGAAGCAACCACATCAACATTAGGGCTACCCCCAGTTCCCTTTACTTTCAGAATATCCGATGACTGAAGAACCAAGGGACCTTTGTTTAATAATAGGTCTTCGCTAGTTTTTGGTAATAAATCTTTTGCAGGTTCAATTGTAAGTGTACCTGATCCACTAGGTGCTACAGACATTGTGATAGAGGCTGTGACAGCCGAATCATCATTTGACACAATAACTGATTTTACTATAGCTGTTGTTTCATCAGCAACAGTAAGCACGTTTGTAAGTGAAGCTGATGTTAACTCAGTTTGTATGAATCTTCTGTATATATTTGCCATGTTAGTTTCCTAAAAACCAAGTTTGAGCTTGATCTTTATTTTCTGTTTCAGTGGGTGTGTATGTGGTATTTAATTGCAAGACAATTTGTTCCAGTGTTCGCACCAGTTGATTAAACTGCTCCGCACTATATTCATTAGGATTAGCATTTGGTAAACGTGTATTTGTAATTTTGCTCATCGTTTTCCATCCGGTTGAACATCTACTCTCAATGTACCATATCTCCAGGTAGAACCAGCAGAACTACTTTGTATCTTCAAAGATATTTGTCTTCCTCTTGCTCGAGTATCTATTTTATCTGTTGTTGGAGTTACAAGGTAAGGATCTAAGCTACTATTTGTAGCTGTTGTTTCTGGATATGTCCTTAAAAATAAATTTACGTTTATGTCTCCGACTTGATCTTTAAAATCAGGAACAAATCTTTTCATAAACATCATCTCATCACCATCTCCAATATCAAAGTATCCTGATTGTAAAAAACAACTCATTGCAGATCCATTTGCGTCTGTTCCAACTTCATGAGTATATACAAGACTTCTCCCTTGAGTTAGACCGTTTATCGTTGAAATAGTGTAAGTAGCATTGCTGTTTGGAAAATACTCTATTCCTATAGGATTATTGTATGCACCAACATCTGTCCATGTTGTTCTGTGTATTGAGGAATTTATATGCCAAACATTTTCTAAATAATTATAGGTTACTGATCTATCAATTTGATTACTGCCAGAAGAGCAATACCACCATGTTAACTCATTAAACTGAGAGTTTAATCCTGCAAATATTTTTTCTTTTTGATCAAGATTAATATCGTCAAATACATAGTCTTGAACTGTGCAAGGTAGTTTTTTAACTGTTCCATCAAAAACATAAAAAGCCTCAACTCCCATCCAAAAAGCTAAACCATTCACATCTACTGCGGCATGAGAACCAGCACAACCACAATTTGTGCCTAGTTGAGTAAGACCAAAAACAAAATCACCCCCTATAAACTGCATTCCATGTAAAGATGTATCGGTAAGAATCAATATTTGATTTCTTGATCGAATAGCCGTAACAATTTTATTACCGTCTGTTAACCTTAAATCTCCCGCAGTATTTTCACTAGTTATAGTGAACGTGCCTATGTCCTCTCTATTAGAGAATCTAACAAACATAGGATCTTGTGAAGCTGGAGATGCTATTGTTGCCTCTGTTCCAAAAAGAACTAAATGTCTTTCATTGGTAACTAAAGCAAACCTGTTTTTTGTTGGAGCACCTGCAACCGCTGATGCTCTATTACCAACCCCTCCAGATGTGTCCCATCTAAAAAGTTGACCATCTTGTAATTGACACAGTAAATCTTCTCCAAACGTATCAAATACCCAAATTCTAGAGTTAAGAACAATACCTGTGCCTGTTGCTGATCGAGGAGTATCCCATTCTTCTGCGTTCCATTCTCCAACACCCCAACCAAAATCAGCAAAATTAACATCTTTTCCTACATTAATTTGATAAGTAGATGTAGCTGAACCTGTTGTTGTAGCAGTAGATGTTGCAGCAGATGCCGCAATAATTGTGTACGAATTTGTATCTGTAATATCTTGTATTTCAAATTCACCTGTCAAACTAGCATTAGATATTCCACCAGGATTATCTGTTACTTCAGATAATGTAACAAAATCTCCTTCTACTGCGCCATGACCTGAATCGTGAACAGTGACAGTAGTGCTGGCAGAAAGGGTTGTAAAAGCACTGGGTAAAGAATTATTTTCTGATCGATTAGGAGTTATGTCATAGTATCTTTCTTGATAGTTTACATATAACTTCCTGTTTGTTCCTACAGCTAAGTAAGGAGAGCCATCTAAATCTCTCCAAGCTATTGAATCACTAGCCATACCAATTAAAAAAGTACCTGTAGAAGTTGATTGCTGAAACTCTGTCCAACCACCTACCTTTTCAGGTAAAGCATATCGAAAGCGAACATTATCACAATCAATCCAACCTCCCTCAGCACCATATTCGGTGTTTTGTTTATCAATACCAGGTTTAAGAGAAAGTTTAAAGTAAGCCATTACTTAGATTCTAACTCCTTTACTTTTGCTTCAAGTGTAGTAACTTTTGTAGAAAGCTCTTGTATTGCTTTTATCATTGGAGCAATAAATTCTGTATATCTCAATGATTGCCTAGAGTCAGGATCACTTGGATCGTCTAAAGTCCAACCACCAAATAAATTTTTATCTACACCTTGACCTTCTAAAGCTGTAATTACTTCTTGAGATATTAAACCATAATGAAATCTTACACCTGCTTTATACCCATAAACAGGAAAAGAGGTGTCAGTTCCTTCTTTTATTAAAGATCCCTTTCCTCCTTCATTCATTTTATATTTTCTAGGAGTTAAGGCATTTACAAAACTTAAACCTAAATCAGTGTTTTGAATACTGTTTTTTATTCTTTGATCCGAAGAATTTACTGCCCCAGTAGCACCATAAATGTTTTGCCATCTACCTCCAGGAGCACCTAAATCAATTGTGTTATCACCAAATGGAACAAAATCTTGAGCAGTAGAGTTTTGAGTAGCATTTAAGCCCATTTTAGCATTGCCACTAGCAACTATATTAAGTTGACCACCAGACTCATTAAAACCGAAATAATTTGAAGTTGCTCCTAAGTATATTATAGGAGTTGTTTTGTTTAACTGAAAGTTTCCTTGTATACTTTGAAGGTCAGTACTATTTGTTTTTACACGATTTGTTACTTCTCCACTCAATGTTAAAGAACCAGAAGTTGTAACAGTTCCACCTAAAGTAATTCCATCTACTGTTCCAGAACCACTAACAGAGGTAACCGTTCCGCTTCCACTTCCACCACCTCCGGCTTGAGATACCCAAGCACTACCATTCCATGTGAGAACATCATTTGTAGATGAACCTGTTAGAGGAACTAAGTTTCCTGTTCCAGCACCGATTAGAACAGCACCGCTTGTAACACTTCCAATTCCTGTTCCACCATTTGCTACTGTTAAAGCATTAGTGAAGGTAGGAGTTCCAATTGTTAAGGTATCGTAAAAGTCAAAAGCAGAAACTACTTGAGAACCATTGATATAAACAATTGCAGTTTTTCCAGTGTTAATATTAACTCCTGAACTTGATGATGTCTTTGCCTCTATGTTTTCATTTGTACCATTTTTTATAATGTACATTTTTTCAATAGAAGGTAAGATCAAATCAAACCCTGAATTAACAGTTCCAGTTAAACTTAAATATAAGTTTCTAAATGTTTGATTAGAACTCTCGTCATTTTCAGAGGATGTAAAAGGCACAGTCGTACTATCGCCTGAACAAGAAACTGATACAAAACCACCAATTCCTTTCACAATTTGTTCTAGGTTATCATTCGTAACTTCTCCCCAGGTTCCCGATTGTGTTCCTGATTGTATAATTGCAAGTTTTAAATCATTACCGTATGTTTTACTCATCTCAATTCCTTAATTAATTATGCTTGTCCAAGTTGCACTTTGTGCATCATCTACAGGACTCCATATAATTGGACTTCCTACTTCTCC
>CEOA01034814.1_pt1 | contig 19875 bp, 31 predicted proteins | sample 530251 | NCBI WGS metagenome assembly CEOA01 (sample SAMEA2619838, study PRJEB7988) | marine metagenome | biome: marine biome (ENVO:00000447); feature: surface water layer (ENVO:00002042); material: "saline water (ENVO:00002010), including plankton (ENVO:xxxxxxxx)" | depth 5 m
AGGAACCATGTGGACTGATTATGAACCCACACCTATGACCCGTGAATGGTTAATTGAGAATGGATTTATTAAAGAGTGAATAGAATATGGAATATTTGGAAATATTCTCTAGGAAGTTTTAGTGACGACAAAACAGCTCCTTATGATAATTACGTTGCTGGCATACGCACCGTTATTTTTATTAGTTACATGGTCACTAACATTTTTATCGTATCTGGAGTCATACGACATTGGAATAATGTGAACACTAATCAAATAAAAAAATGCAACATTACTCAGAATATATTCCTGGAAAAACTGTAACTTTTAAGGGATGGAAAATTGAAGAATCTAGATGGGGAAATTGTGACATTCCATATCATTTGATTCTTGGTAAGCAGTACACCATAGAAGATGTTAAAGTTCATTCTCAACACACTAAAGTAAAAATAAAACATAAGACTGGTTGGTTTAATTCAGTTCATTTTGAAGTACTAAACTAAATAATGAAAAGTAAAAAGTTTAAAAAACTTATTCAGAAACCTCTTAGGTTTCATCACCAAGACATCCATGATGAATTAGATGATATAAAGGAGACACTTAACGATGTTAAAAATTCGTTGCAAGAATTGCGGGAAGGAGTTGACCAGCTCGTCAAAATTACAGGTATGCGGTTGTCCCAATATGATGACTCTTATCGGAGATAAGATCACTGCAAATGATTTAAGTTTAGTAGTGGAATTATCTTCTTCTAAATATTCTGGTAAAAAACAATCTGTTTTTTCTAAGAGTGAACTTGAGTTTCAAGAATCTAGGAAGAAACGTAAAATTAGAAAGTTAGATTTTGAGGTAAAATAAATGAGCATCGGGACTTTTACTCATACTTGGAAAGTTACTAAAATTCAAAAGTTTGGTTCTAAGACTATACCCAATAGTACTGACACTGGTTCTACTAGCTACACTGATTTAGTTTGTGGTGTTTGGGCAACTCTTAAAACCACTAATAATCATGAGGATCACACTGATCCTAGTCATCATATTCAGAGAAACTTCAATTGGCAGTGGAAAAACTCTCCCATAAAAAGTATGAATCCTGATGAATTTGTAACTTATGCAAATCTTACAGAATCTGATTATGTAAATATATTGAAGCACAATGGATGTGCTGGTGTTGAAGAAAAATTTGAACAAATTTTTAAGAGTGAATTTGTCAGTGAACCAATTGATATCATTGAGGATCCTTTTGGACATGCTAGTGACACTTGATCAGGTGTCACACACCTCTTGACAAATAATTAATTATCACTTATATTACTAAGGTAGTCAAACAGAACAATGTCTAACAAGCAATTCCTGAGTAAGTTCAAGTCTCATATCGGCAAATTGACTGGAGCACTTGATGGTAATGTTTCTCTGGATCAAGATTATCCTAAACTGTATCAAAAACTTATTCGTTATTATGAGGATCGAGGTATTCAATTCTATAATGATCCTGAAGATGATTACAATGTCATCCTTGATCAAGTAGAATATGATCTCATCCAATCTGGCATCTACGAATGAAAGTTGTGAAAAAACCAACCGTTCTTCTTGAACGGTTTCCCTATCGTTATATCCAAGTTGGCAAACTAGAAATCAATGGTCAACCCGACTGTCGTATTCAAAAAGTAGATTCATACACTGGTCGATATCGTGATATGTATCTTTGTGATAATGAGATGCAACTACTAACTGCTATGGAAGATCATGATTATACTTGTTGGTTAGATCCTGATGGTGTTCCTGCTTATGTAAAAGATTGTGTGAGAGCACAATGATAAGTTGAGGGGTTGCAAAAACCCCTCTTTTTTTGTATAATACATATTAGGAGTTTCAATTTATTATGTCTGAATATAAGAAGACAGCATTGGTTTTAGGTGCTGGTGGTTTCATTGGAAGTCACATGGTATCAAGACTGAGAGAAGAAGGATATTGGGTTCGTGGGGTAGATTTAAAGCACCCAGAATTCTGTGCTACTGAAGCAAATGAATTTATTACTGGAGATCTTCGTGATGTAAATTTTGTTCGTCGGTGCATTAAATATGCTGGTGAGAATGGTAACTTTTATACACAAATTGTAGATAAGTTTCTTGAACCCTTTGATGAAATTTATCAGTTTGCTGCTGATATGGGTGGTGCAGGTTTTGTTTTTACCGGAGAGAACGATGCAGACATTATGCACAATTCTGTTTCCATTAATCTAAATGTCCTTGAAGAGCAACGTAAGTGGAATGAAATTACAGAACTGAACAAGACAAAGATCTTTTATTCTGGGTCTGCTTGCATGTATCCAGAACATAACCAACTTGATCCTGATAACCCCGACTGCCGTGAAGAATCCGCATATCCCGCAGATCCCGACTCCGAATATGGGTGGGAAAAACTATTCTCCGAGAGACTTTACCTTGCCTATAATCGTAACTATGGCATTCCTGTTCGGATTGCTAGGTATCACAATATTTTTGGACCAAAGGGAACTTATGAGGGTGGAAGAGAGAAAGCACCAGCTGCAATCTGCCGTAAAGTTGCTGAGCTCCCGGAGCAAGGTGGATCTATCGAGGTGTGGGGAGATGGCTTTCAAACTCGTTCCTTCTTGTTCATTGACGAATGCATTGAAGCAACTCGAAGACTGATGGACAGTGACTTCACGGGACCTGTAAATATTGGTTCTGAAGAAATGGTAACTATAAATCAACTTGTAGATATTGTTGCTAAAGTTTCTGGAAAGTCAGTAGAGAAAAATCACATCGATGGTCCTCTAGGTGTTCGTGGACGCAATTCAAATAATGATTTAGTTCGTGAAAAACTTAATTGGGATTATGTAATGTCTCTTGAGGAGGGTATTCTTAAAACTTACAAGTGGATTTGTTCTCAAGTCGTTTATGTTCCTTTTCATCATCCAGTTTGAATTATGATCGGTTTTAACCATTTAGGAAGAATGGGCAGACTTGGAAATCAAATGTTCCAATATGCTGCTCTGAGGGGAATTGCAAAGAATATGGGATATGATTTTTGTTTACCATTACATAAAGATGCTGTAAATGATGGTATTGGAAATATGCTCAAGACAGAACTGTTTGATTGTTTTGAGATGTCCAGTATTAATCCATTGAACATACAACTTATTGATCCAGATAGACCAACTTTACAGGAACAAAGATTTCATTTTAATCAAAACATTTTTAATGATTGTCCCGATTGGGTTAGTCTGCATGGATATTTTCAAACTGAAAAGTATTTCACTAATGTAGAGAAAATTATTCGTAAGGATTTTAAATTTAAGGAAGAGTATCGTATTCCTTGTGAAGAAATGATCGAAGGGGAAGATTATATTGCTCTTCATATTCGTAGAACTGACTATCTTCAAAATGCCGCAAATCATAATAATCTCTCTCTTGATTATTATGAACAAGCATTATCAAAGTTCTCTGAAGATAGTTCAGTAATTATCTTTTCTGACGACCCTGAGTGGTGTGGTGAGCAAGATATATTCTCTGATGATAGATTTTTAGTTTCTGAGAATACAAGTGGATATGTTGATCTATGTCTGATGAGTATGTGTAAACATTTCATTATTGCTAACTCTACATTCTCTTGGTGGGGTGCCTGGTTGTCTAAGAATAAGGATAAGAGGGTGATTGCACCATCAGAGTGGTTTGGTCCAATGAATAATCATCTAGATACTAAAGACATTTATTGTGATGGTTGGGAGATTATTTAATGAAGGTTGCAGTCATTTTTATTGGAACTGGCAAGTATCTTGATTTCTTACCAAAGTATTGGGAGAAAGTCGAATCCAATTTTCTCCCTGGTGTAAAGAAAACAATCTTTGCATTTACTGATGGTGAACTTTCGGATGCTCCCGATAATATTAGAGTGGTAAAGCAAGAACATCTTGAATGGCCATTTATTACACTGCTAAGATTTGGAATCATTAATAAGATGAAGGAAGAATTGATGGAGTATGACCAACTTGTATTCATGGATGCTGACACTGTGGTGTATAATACTGTCACTGTAGAAGAATTTTTTTCAGATAAACCATTCTTTGGGGTTCATCATCCTTGTCACTTCATGGGTTTTCCTCCACACAATAAACTGCCTGGTGCATTTGAAACAGATGCAAGATCACAAGGATCTATCGATCTAGATCAATACTCCCCTAAAGTGTATTATCAGGGATGTCTATGGGGTGGAAAGGTTCCTGAAGTATTTGAGTTGATTGATCTTATTGATGAAAGAACTCAAGTTGATGTTAAGAATAATACTATTCCTGTCTGGCATGATGAAAGTCACATCAACAGATTCTTTATTGAAAATGAAGATAGGGTGCATCTTCTAGGTCCAGAATATGCATATCCAGAAGTATTTGAAAGTCATTGCGACTTTGATCCAAAAATTGTACACTTGGCAAAAGATAACTCTAAGTATCAGATATGATTAAACTCGTAATTTTAGATGTTGATGGTGTCATGACTGATGGCACAAAACATTACAACAGATTTGGAAGAGTTATTGCAAAAACTTTTTGTGATAAAGATTGGACTGCCATTAAAAGGTTTCGTGCAATTGGTGTTCCTGTAGTTTTTCTAACTGGAGATTCATATAATGAAAAGATCTTGAAGAAAAGAAATCTTCCGGTAATTGTAAATCGTGGTAAAGATTTTCATAGGGATAAGGCGGATTATCTTGATCAATTATTAGAAGAGTATGATTGTACTCCCGAAGATGTTGCATATCTTGGTGATGATCTATTTGATTATGGTATAATGAATGAAGTTGGTCATCCATATTGCCCCTTTGATACACCAAGGATAGTGCATGATGTTGCTGCAGTTCTTCCATGTGCAGGTGGATCTAATGTAGTCATGGCTCTTTTTGATGAACTTGAAAGTGAGGGATTGATTCCTATAGTTCCTTATGATAAAGTAATGGAAAAAATTTATGAACTTGATTTAAAGGAGAAGTTTTGATGAAAGATGTTTCGTTATATGGACACTTGACGATTGATACTATCATTGATGGTGTATCGGAAATTAAAACTTTAGGATCAATTGCTAATGTGTGGAAAGCATTAGTTCATTTAGATTCATCTATAAAGTTGGGTCTATCTCCAATTGATATTGGTGAGGCATTAATTTATATCGATCATGATTCTTCTAGAAGATATTCAAAGGCAGCACTTAATCTAAAGAAGATCTCTCCTAGACTAGTTCCTTCTCATATTACACACTTGTGTTATCTCAATGAAATATCTGATACCACATTTATCTCCACACTTTCCGGTATTGTTACTGCAGATGTTTGTCCAGGAAAATCTTTGGATAGAGATCTCCTACGATTTGTAGATTATCTTTTTATATCTGATGAAGACGTAGATGACTTTGATTCATTAGTTGATTCTACTAAAGGTTGGGTAATACTTCATAGTTCTTCTGGAAGTGTATTTTCTGATGGAATAGAAGAGTACACATATGAACTTCCTAAAGACAAAATTTTATCCAATGTAAATGTACTTGGAGCAGGTGATATGTTTGCTGCTTGTTTCTTGTATAAATTATTACTGAATATAGGTATAATCACTGATTGGGTTGAATATTCACACTTAAGAACCACTGAATTTATACAGAGTTACAAATGAAACCAAATATTCTTGTACCGATGGCTGGTTTGGGCAGTCGATTTATCAAAGAAGGATTTAAAGTTCCCAAACAATTAATCAATATTAAAGATAAACATTTGATTGATATCTCTCTAGATTGTTTAAATTATGAGGGATGCAATCTCATTTTCGTAGTTAGAGATGAAACTGTTTACAATTTTCACATGGATGAACTTCTTCGTAAGAAGTTTGGTGATGATATTAAAGTTGTAGTTCTAGATAAACTCACTGACGGATCCGTATGCAGTTGTTTATATGCTGAAGAGTATATTGATAATGATGCACCTTTAGTCATTCATACTTTGGACATTGAATTCCGACCAGTATTTAATCCACATACAATGAATGATTTGAATGGTGATGGGTTGTTATTAACCTTTAAATCTAACTCATCAAACTACAGTTATGCAAAGGTCAATGAAGACGGATATGTAACTGAAACTGCTGAGAAGAAAGCAATTAGTAGTAATGCATGTGTAGGAATTTATGGATTCAAGAAAGGATCTGATTTCTGTAAGTATGCTAGAGAAATGATTGAACGTGACTTGAGAACTAAAAATGAGTTCTATATTTCACCTCTTTACAATCTTCTTATTGAGGATGGTAAGAAGATTATGACTGAACCTGTGGATAAGATGCATGTCTTTGGAACACCTGATGAATTCCAGTTTTATAAGGATAACGTTACCCGTCGTATTGGTGATAAACCTATTGCCCTTTGTTCTGATCATTCTGGATTTGATGCGAAAGAAGAATTCAAAGGACTGCTAGAAAAGCACGGTTTGAGGTATATTGATTTTGGAACTATCCTGAATAAAGATTGTGATTATCGAGATTACATTGCACAGGCAGTTAAATCTATTGGTGAAAGAGATTGCGACTATGCTTTTGGATTTTGTAGAACTGGTCAAGGTGTGAATATTTGTGCTAATAAGTATAAAGGTATTCGTTCTGCTCTGATTTATGATGAGTTTGCAATGGAAATGGCAATCAGACACAATTGTGCTAACTTTTTTGCTATTCCTGCTAAAGATGTGGATGAAATAATTCTTGAAAAGTATCTTGCAATAGCATCTCTTCATACATTTGATGGAGGTCGTCATCAAATTCGTATTCAGGAGTTAGAAAAATGAAGAAGGCATCTCTAAAAGACTTCAAAGCAGGATGGTTTGTGGGAGATTTTGAACCATCTATTTTTAAAAATCCTTTCTTTGAAGTTGCACATCATAGTCATACCAAAGGTCAGGAAACATTTCCACATTATCATGCAGTAACCACAGAATTAAACTATATTGTCAGTGGTGAACTTATTGCATCTGATCAATATCTCAAATCTGGTGATATGTGGATTTATGAATCTAACGAAGTTTCAAATGTTGAGTTTTTAACCGATGTTGAATTGATTGTTGTAAGATGGCCATCTATTCCATCCGATAAGTATGAAGTATGAAACTCATTGCACATAGGGGAAATACAAATGGACCCGATCCTAAAACAGAGAATCACCCAGATCAAATTATTAAGTGTATTGAAAATGGATATGATGTCGAAATAGATCTTAGATATGATACCAAAACTGATACTCTATGGTTGGGCCATGATGTTCCACAATACATGGTTACTTGGTGGTGGTTAGCAGGAAAGGCAGAAAATCTTTGGATACATTGTAAGAATATTCAAACTTTGCATGAGTTTTCCACTAAGACTGCACACTACAATTACTTCTGGCATCAGAACGATGACTATACTTTGACAAGTAAAAAACATATTTGGAGTTATCCCGGTAAGTCTTATACATCAAATACTGTTATTGTAATGCCTGAGACCACTGACCTTGACTTAAAGATGCTATTGGTATATAATTGTTATGGGATATGCACAGATTTTGTAGATAAGTTAGCATGAAGTTAGCATTATGTTTTTCTGGACAACCTAGATTTGTCCAGGAATGTTCTAAAGGTATTATTCAAAATGTAATACAAAATTATGATGTGGATGTTTTTGCTCATTTATGGATGGATGAAGATCTTCAAAATAAACCTTACAAGTATGGTGGAAATGGTGATTGGAAAAACCAAAGAATTCAATCAAATGCAATAGATCAATTCAATAGTTTATATAATCCTGTTGATTGTTTAGTAGAACCAAGTAAGACATTTGGTGATACTGAACTCGATCAGGATTTTCATCTTTCACTAAAAAAATATTGGGATGGTGGAGAGAAAGAACCTGATTATCAGAGGAGACAGATTAATAATAGTCTTTCATACTTTTATAGTCTGAGTGAAGTTAATCGTATTAGAAAACTATATGAATACAAGAATAAGATTAAGTATGATTATGTGATCAGATGTAGAACTGATAGTCAAATTCATAGTGCTATCAAATATGAAAACTATGAGCAGCAGGCAGTTCATTGCACTTCTACGATGCAACCCCCACCATTCATTAATGACTGGTTTAACTTTGGTGGATCTGAAGCAATGGAAGGATTTATGGGAGTTTTTCCTCTATTGAGGTATCTCATGATGCAGACTAAATATCATCGTGAAGGAACTTGGTGCATTGAGCTTGTTCATATTGAGTTACTTAATACCCTTGGTATCCCAGTTGAACGGCATCCATTTTCTGTTACATTACCGAGGTTTTGATGAAAGTTATAATTTGGGGATATCCCCTATATTCGCATACACATTCATACATTCATGCTGCTTTCTATAAAGCATTCAAGTATCTGGGGCATGATGTACACTGGTTTCATGATGATGAGTATCCAGAAGACTTTGATTGGAACGACTGTGTTTTTTGGACAGAAGGTTTTGCCGACAAAAAGATACCTCTAAACAAAACAAGCACTTACTTTGTTCATGTTTGTCCAGATCCTGCAAAGTATATTAATGCAGGTGTGAAGAAGTTTATTGATGTTAGACCAAATGGTATTTGGCAAAAAGATCATGTTTATGATTTCACTCTAGATAAATCAAAAACGCAGAAACTAGGTCCATGTGTATATCTTGTTCCTAAGAAAAATCGTAGGGTTCAAGTTCTTAATGATCATCATTCATATTGGATTGAAGATTATGATAAGATGCATGTATCTTGGGCAACAAACTCTCTACCTGAAGAATTTGATCTAGAAGATATTCATCACCCTAGAGAGAATAAGATTTGGTTTAGTGGAAACCTTTCTCCTCATGGTGTATGTGAAAACTATAGTGCTTTCCGACCATTTCTTGAGGAATGTAAGAATAATAATATTGAATTTATTGCAAATGATCCTTGGGCAAATCCTCTTAATGAGGAAGAAGTAAAAGAAAGAACTATGAGATCAATACTTGGTGTTGATATTCGTGGTCCAGAGCACTTGCGAAATGGATACATTCCGTGTAGAGTGTTTAAATCTATTAGTTGGGGACATTTAGGAACTACTAATTCAGAAGAAGTCAATAAAGAACTTGAAGGTCATGTTCTTTTCCAACCCGACACACGACAGTTATTCTATGATGCCATGGATAGACGGACAGACTACAATTGGATTAAAGAATGTATGTTGTACGTCAAAGAAAACCACACCTATGTAAACCGTATTAATGCAATTTTGAGTATCCTATGAAAGACGTAACTATTGTATCTGCTCTCTTTAATATTGAAAGAGAGAACATGGATGGAAGAAAGTGGGATGAGTATTTGGAGTGGTTTGATATCACACTTAAACTTCAGTGTCCCATGTATCTTTTTATCACTGAGGATGTTAGGGAGTTTGTAGAAGAACGTAGAACAACAATTCCTACGGAGATTATTGTTAAGACTGAAGATGATCTTCCCTACTATCATTTGAATGATGAGATTCAGGAGATTTTAGATAATCCTGATTATCGTAAAAAGATGTCTGATCCCAATCGCATTGAATGTAAGCATTCGATGTATTCTGTTATTCAATATTCTAAATTCCCTTGGTTAGTTGAAGCAGCAAAAGAAAATCCTTTTAACTCCAACTATTTCTTTTGGTTAGATGCTGGAGGTTCTCGTTTCTTTGATGGATATGGACTTGATGGTCAATATCCTGGTAATAATGCTATGGAGTCTTTGAACTCCATGGGGGAATCTTTTCTTGTTCAGGAGAACTGTGATTACTATCCAGATCTTTTTGATGCAGATCAACTTCCCTCAAGTTATCTTTATGATAATAGATCTTTTGTCCTTGGATCTATGTTTGGTGGTCATAAGAACTCATTAGAAGAAACTGCTAAAATGGTAGATGATGTTCTTATGAATAAAATGATTGGAGAAAATAGTATTAATAATGAGCAGATTGCTTTAGGATATCTTCTTAAGAATAATCCAGATCATTTTGCAGCATATCAAAGAACGAATGGTAAACATATGGATATTTTTAGGGAGTTAAGTCAATGAAAGTAGCAATAGTAGGTCCTGGTATTATGCCCATTCCACCAACTGGATGGGGTGCCGTTGAAATTTTAATTTGGGATCAGAAACTGGCACTTGAAAAACTTGGACATGAAGTATTAATTATCAATACACAGAGTCCTGTTGAGATTCTTCAACAGATCAATCAATTCAGACCAGACTTTGTACATGTTCAATATGATGATTTCGTAGAGATTGTTCCATATATTCAATATCCATGTGCAATCACAAGTCATTTCGGATATTTGGAGCAGCCAAGTAAGTGGGACTACTATGGTCCTAGAGTGGCAAAGAAATTTGTGGAACTTAAACCAAACGTATTTTGTTTGTCTCAAGGGATCAAGGATACCTATCGAAGTATGATGGGATTCAAAGACGAAAATCTTTTCGTCACTCCCAACGGGGTAAATCTTGATTTGTTTAGAAAAACAGAGAAAGCAGAGTATCCACATAGATCAATCTATCTTGCTAAGATTGATTATCGCAAGAGACAATATCTGTTCCAAGGAATTGATAGTTTGTGGTTTGCTGGTAATAACTCTGATTCTAGATTTGATGTCAGTAAGAGATGGTTGCAAGAATGGTCTAAGGATAAACTCTACAATGAACTCACTGACTGGGGTAATCTAGTTCTTCTAAGTGATGGTGAGGCACACCCTCTAGTGTGTCTTGAAGCATTTGCTGCTGGTCTAGGTGTTGTTGTAAGTCAGTATGCTGCTGCCAATCTAGATACTAGTAAAGGTTTTATCACAGTCATTCCTGAAGATAAAATTACGGACATGGTGTTCTTAGAGTCTGAGATTATCAAGAACAGGAAATATTCTGTTGAACATAGAGAAGAAATTCTGGAGTATGCAGAAACATTTGAATGGTCAAATATAATTGCTAAACATTATGTGCCTGCTATGGAACAAATTATTGAGAGGTATCAATGAGCAACTTAGTTAGTATTTTTGCTGGTCATGATGCAAATATTTCTTTTTATGACAGTAAAAATAACAAATACTATCTGATTGAAATTGAAAGATTAGTAAAACAAAGATACTTTCGTTTACATGTGGATAATGATACGGAGACTATTCGTGATATCCTCTTTCAATGTAGAAATATTGCTGCAACTGAATGGGGAATTGATGGTTTTGACACATTATTAATTTCCTCTGATGGTTGGGTGAATCCACCGTCAATTCTTCGTGAGGTATTTCCAGGAGTAGATGTAAAAACTATTGCAAGGCATCATGTAACTCATGCTGCTTCTACTTTCTATCTGTCACCATTCAAAGAAGCACTGATTGTTTCCTTTGATGGTGGTGGTGACGATGGACACTTCAATGTTTACATTGGAAACCAAAATGGAATTACTCTCCTAGACCGTATTGAATCTGATTTTGGTGGAGCATATCTTTTATGTGGTTCTTTGATTAGAGAAGTAGCAGAGAAGAGTCGTCATCAACTTGCACTATCAGGAAAATTGATGGGACTTTGTGCATATGGGTCCATTCGTGAAGATCTGGTTCCACACTTCCAGAAGTTTTTCTTTGATAGAGACTATAAGAAATTAGCAGAATCTACTGGACTTCCTCTTAAGAATCTTGATGACCCTTGGAAAAATCCTCTCAATAATTGGGTCTTTGAGGGTCAAGAGGCATATGATATTGCTGCAACCGCTCAGGAAGCATTTGAGAGAGCATTCTTTAGTGTTCTTGATAGATATGATCCTAGTGTTCCATTGTGCATGACAGGTGGTGCGTCATTGAATGTGCTGCTCAATGAAACAATCAAGAATAAGTTTGATCGTCAGGTTTATGTTTCTCCTTGTCCTCATGATGGAGGATTGTCTTTGGGACATATGTTCTTACATCAACCACCCATGGAACAGGTAGATGTAACTTATAATGGACTTCCTTTACTTGATAGATCTAAGTTAGATAGTTATATAAAAGATTACGATGCCAAGAAAGTAACTAAGGAAGACATTGCTAAACTTATTAAGAATGGTAGTATCATTGGGATGGTATATGGAGATTCTGAGGTAGGACCAAGAGCACTAGGTAATCGTTCTATTGTTTGTGATCCCAACATCAGACAGATGAAAGATATTCTGAATTCAAAAGTCAAGTTCAGAGAATGGTATCGTCCGTTTGCACCTTTCTGTAAAAAAGAAGATGCATCAAAATACTTTGAATCTAAAAACTTTGAGAACTTGGAGTATATGAGTTATGCTCCTCCGGTCAAAAAAGAGTATCAAGAATCTCTTCCATCAATTACTCATGCTGATGGAACTGCAAGACTTCAAACAGTTACTGAAGAATCTCACTCACACTTCTATGAACTTCTCACAGAGTTTGGTAAGATCTCAGAAACGAATGTTTTATTAAATACTTCTTTTAATATTAGAGGTTTTCCAGTTCTATCAACAATTGAAGATGCACTCTATGTTCTAGAGAATACTGAGATGGATTATGTTGTAGTTGAAGATTATCTTTTTAAAGGAAAGTTATGACCGTACAGTTTGGTGTTTTTTATCAAGTTTATAATAATAAGAATGCTACTAGATTTGTACTAGAAAATTTTAGGAAGTATTTTCCCAACAATCCTGTAGTTCTTATTTCTGATGGTGGAGAAAACTTTTCAGATATTGCTTTAGAATACAGATGCTCATTTCATATGAGAGACAATATCTTTGGAAATAAAATTAATAACTATGATACTCATTGTTATGATTCTAAGAGAACTATAGAATGGTGGAAAAGACAGAAATTTGTTTCTGAAATTTGTCTTCAAGATTATGTGATGATCGTGGAAGATGATGTTCTTTTCCAAGAACATTTTGACATTAACGCACCTTTTCAACTGAGAGGTGTGAGGAGATCTAATAAACTTACTGATCCTATTCTCAGAGAGATTGCTAAGTGTGGCTACGAAGGTGATTCTTATGGTATGTGCGGTGGTTCAATGTATAATGCAAAAACATTACTCGACATTTATGATGATGTAATTGTTGATATTACTGAAAACCATGATAGACTGATATCTGAAGAATTGCACTTCAGACCACTAGGTGCGGTGGACTGTAATATCACATATCACTTCAATAAAAGGGGTCATAAATATGAAGCAGCACCATGGTTAGGACAAATTTCGGAGGGAAATACACACCTTCCTGTGGTTCATCAATGGAAGAAGCATTACTAATTGGAGTATAAAATGAGCTTAGTACCATACAAAGGAGTTGAAATCTTTAATGAAGATGGAACTATTAAAAAGATACAGGAAGAAGAGGATGGAAGAAGCTATAGTAGTAACCTTGCTAAACTCCTGAAGCAACTTCCAAAGTTGCAGAATCTCCAGGAAGGTAAACAACCATCACCAGTGATGGCACATATTTCACTGACTAATGCCTGTAACCTAACTTGCTCTTTTTGCTGCTTTGCAAATAGGGACATCTCTGAGAAGATGCCAACAGAAAAAGTGTTCCAAGCACTTGAGAGTTTTAAGGCAATTGGTGTAACCGGTGTTGAGTTTACAGGTGGTGGAGAACCAAGCATTCACCCACACTTTAAAGAAATTGTTCAATATGCAAAAGATCTTGGATTCAGTTTAGGTATCTGTACAAATGGAGCAAGATTTGGTGTTGATCGTCCTATCAAGAAAGATATTGTAGAACTCTTTGATTGGGTTCGTCTTGGCATGTACGGTTTCTATGAGGGTTATGATTACGATTTAAGTGTATTTGAAGGAACTAACTGCAAACCATCTGCTGCTTATGTTTGGGATGAAAATTTGGAGACTTCTAAGAATCCTAATATCACTGGTGAATGGAGTGATGTGAAGAATAAAAGAGTTCTTTCTAAGAAGTTTCAAACCACTGAGAACTTTATCCGAATGTTAGATTGGGTAGAGGAAAATAAAATCCCCTGTAGAATTGCTTTCAATGCAATTAAAGATGTAAAAGAAACTGAAAAAGATATTGAGACCATTCGTGGAATCATTGCGGAGTATGAAAAGGATCGTGGAAGAAAATTAAAGTCTGCATTCCTATCTGACTTTAATTTCAAAGGTGAACGTAGAAATGATCATTGCTACATGCATATGGTAAAACCATTTCTATTCACTGATGGTTACATCTACGCATGTCCATCTGCAGAACTATCAATCGAGAACAACTACAACTATGTTCCTGAGTCTCAGTTTGCTGTCTGTGATATTGATGGTATTGAAGACTTTTATGCACAAGGTCCAACACGCAGGAATCATGCATGTCACTACTGTAAGTATGCTATGCAAAATGAGTTGATTGATGATATACTTACTGATACCATTCACAATGATTTTGCCTAATTATGTTTACAAAGGATTATTATGAAGATGGTATTCGGAAACATATTTCTGGATATGAGAATTATAGTTGGATGCCCACTAGATCTATCCCCGAAGCACTTGACATTAAAGAATACTTTAAGTTTGATACTTGTGTAGACTATGGATGTGCAAAGGGATTTTTAGTAAATGCCTTAAGGATTATTGGATGTGATGCATACGGTGAAGATATTAGTGAATACGCTGTAAAAAATTGTCATCCAAATGTAAGAGATTATATTTCTCTTCCGAATGACAATGTTTACGATCTTCTTATTTGTAAAGATGTTCTAGAACACATTCCAGAAGAGAATATTCCTGATGTTCTACAACAATTCAAAAAGAAGTCCAGTCAGTTCTTTTTTGTTATTCCTCTTGGTGATAAGGATAGATTTAGAATTCGTGAATATGAAGTTGACATCACCCATGTAACTAAAAAAGATGAAGAATGGTGGATTAATATGTTTGAATCTCAAGGTATGAAACTAGTAAAATTTTCATATTCCTTTGGTTCGATAAAAGAGAAATGGGTTCATCCTCACCCACATGGAAATGGATTTTTTATACTGGAAACTGAATGATGGAAACTTTAGATAGAAACAAAGCAGCATATAAACTCAAAAATTTTGGTCCGATTTATTATCTCAATCTTGATGGACAACCTGAAAGACGTGAGTACATGGAGGATCAGTTTAAGTATTGGGAGATCGAAAACTATACCCGCATCTCTGCTTATGATGGACGAGATGATGACCTTAGTGACATCCTCAAAGGAAAGTACCCTGACCAGATGACATCAGGTGAGATTGGTTGTACTACATCTCACCTAAAAGCAATTAAACATTGGTTAGAGACCTCTGATAGTCCTTATGCAATCATGATGGAAGATGATTGTGATCTATCTGTTGCAAAGTATTGGGACTTTACTTGGAGAGATTTTGTTTCACGGGCACCTTATGCATGGGATGTTCTTCAATTAGCAATTATCTCTACTGGAGATATTCATGTTCCCATTCATACTAGATTTGTAAATGATTTCTCAACGGCATGTTATGCGATAACAAGACATCATGCTGAGAAACTTGTTAAGTTACATGTTCGTGGTAATAAGTATAAACTTGACAATGGTGTTCTTCCTAGACCTGTAGCTGATGATTTAATCTACAATTCTGGATGTACTTACGCAACACCAATTCTTCTGTATAAACTTAAGTTAGGTTCTTCGATTCATCCTGATCACATTGATGCTTTTCACCGTAGAAGTCATGATGGCATTTTAAATTTCTGGAAGCAACAAGGTTTAGATTTTAAATTAGAAAATATTACTAATTTTAATCCTTACTTGGGACGTGTCAGTGATCCATCACCACCTGCCTCTTGACAAAACTTTACATTACCTATATAATTATGTTGTAAATCTTTACAAATACCATGACCGTCACAACTAATGAGCGCGGACAACAAAACATGTTCGCAAAGGAACCACGTATGTATGTCGATAAGACTGCAGCTGAACGTTATGGTTACGAAACCTATGCAGAACGTGCGGAGAAACTAAATGGACGCACTGCTATGCTTGGATTTGTTGCTGCTCTTATCAGCTACGCTACTACTGGTAGTGTATTTTTCTTTGGAGTTCTCGGATTCTGATGACTGAAATTATTTTTACTCTAACGACAGTTTCTTTTTTCTGTCTTCTCGGTTATACTGTTGAACAACTTTCTGAAACTTACTGATGGAAAACTCCCTTCTTGAAATTCTTACTTATTATGTTATTGGAGGAGCCTTGCTCATTGGTGCTCCTGGTATTTTCTTTTTAATTGTATTCATGCCTGCCCTTCAAAATACAAAGGGTCGCATGGTTGGTTATAAAGATCATAAAGTATATGGAGATTCTTCCATCTATGAGAACACTCCAGGAGATCAAACTAAGTTTTATCTTGAACTTCAGGGGTAATATATACGTTAGATACCTCTAACTCATATGCCTAATCCAAATGCCCTTTATGAGGATATGCAGAAACTCGACGATATGTATGAAGAGCTACTGTGGCATCCTGACGATGAACTACAATTTACTCACGATGGTCATAAGATCATCATTACTAACAAAACTTTGGAGAACAAACAATGAACGAAAAAGCAGAACGTATTAATGGACTTGCAGCAATGATCGGTGTCGTTGCCGCTATGGGTGCATATGCACTAACAGGACAAATCATTCCCGGAGTCTGGTGATGTTAATATTTGCAACTTGCCTAGTTGGTGCTTTTATTATTAAGTCATTACTAGATGATGCAGGTGCAGATGATGATGATGATATGGGTGGAGGTCTAATGACACCTGTGTTAGATTCAACAAATTAATACTTAAAAAAATATTAAGAATATTCAAAAGTCCTAACTAGCTACTAGACTAATCTTGTGGTTAGTTAGGTCTTTCCGTATCTAAAATGAGAGAAAATTCCGATTTAAGCCTAAATAGAAGTGAATGCCCTAAATGCGGTGCTGTCTGGTTGAATGACGAACACTACTGGAGAACTGGTCAAAAGGGTAATGAAGAAACTTTAAACAATTTAGTTTGTGCCACATTAGGTAATCATCAGTGCATTAATCCCAAAAAACTTATTGGGAAGCAATATGATTCCGCAGATAGTTGGGAGAAGAGATCTCAATTTATCAACAATTGGTCCCCAGAATAAACTACTATGCCAAGAGCAAATTTAACCAAAGCAGACATGATGTCTAGAGTGCTTAAATTGAAGCATGAACTGTATAGTAATCAGTATAATTATTATTCAGAAGATCAAAAAGACTCAGCTCATGCGATGTTAAACATGATACTCGACATTGTTAATGAGTATAATTATTGATCTTTGGGTTCAATAGCAGATTGTACGGGTGGTGAACTTGACGTAGATGTAAGATGAACAGGTGCTTGTTCGATTCTGATGGTTTGAGTAGGAGCAGTTTGTGATGCCTTTTCAATCAATTCCTCCATCTGTGCTTTTGTAATTCCACCACCATTTCCATTTTTTTCACCATTTTTCTTTGCCGTCTGGACCCCAAAAGTAGCTAAAACCCCAGTAAAGACACTGGCTATGAATGTCGGATCGAGCTTCTGTTCTGGAATACCTAGAGCAGGTGGTAACTTGATATATGCGAGAGTTAGAATACCACCTGACCATATTAAAATTCCTAAACGTACAAAAGTAGAAAGAATAGCAAGTTGCTCATCAGCATCATCAATTTTATCTTTGAGTTTATCAATCCTACCTTTCTTCTTAGGTTCTTCTGAATTTATCTTTTCGTCCTCTTTGGAGTTATTACCTAACATGAGCAGAAAGTAAGGTAATCTTATTTATTAATAAATATCTAAAAAAGCACAAAATGGCTGTAGTTTCAAAGAATCTGAGAATTGATAGAGGAACTGATTTTAGTGCAGATCTAGTTGTGAAAACTTCAACGGGATCTACTAGAGATTTGTCTGGACATACTGCTGTAGCAAAACTTAGAAAGAGTCCAAAATCATCCACAGCATATTCATTTACCACTTCCATAAGTGGTGGAACGATTACTTTAACCATGACGGATACGGTTACTTCTACTCTTCCATCAGGTATTAATACTTATGATGTTGTGATCACAAATACTTCAACAGAATTGAAAGAAAAAGTATATGAAGGAACTATAACTGTATATGACACAACCTCTGTTTGATATCATTTCTAAATAGTTAGACACTTTGATTTATAAAGGTAGAGATGGATATTAACGATCCAAATATGATTGATGAAGAACTTCCTTCAGTGAAAAATTTTATGCAGAATGAATCTAATCTTCCTTCCATTAATGATTTTATTTCTACTAATGAGGATGAGGATCTATCTTCTTGTGATGAGTTTGTAGAAATAACTGAAAAGAAAGTAATTGAAGAAGATAGTCATCAACTAGTAGATTCCGAAGACAATTCTACTAAAATTATTATTAGTTTAATTGAATCGTTAAGAAATAGTATACCTGAAGTCAAATCATATGACGAAGATCTGTATGATTTGATGAATCGTATTGAAGAAGTAAGAAAAGATATTCCCGAAGTAAAGGATTATGATGAACAGATTTCTGAATTACAGGAATCTATTCAGGAAGTAAAGAGTAAAAATTTTCCTGACTTCAGGTGGATTGCTAGTACCTTTACCACTATTGAAGAAGATTATGATAATCTTAACTCTAATTACGATAAACTTAATTCATTATTAGCAAGATATAAAGGAAACTTTGATTTAGAAATTAGTAATATTGCTGAGTCAATAGATATTTCAAAATTTGAGAGTGATACAAATTTTAAAAAAGTTAATGAGGAATTCGTTACCAAAATAGATGAGACGAAAAAGATTATAGATGCTCGTCTAAAAGAAACATCTAAAAATATTACTTCTATAAAGAAGGAATATAAAAACAGTGATAAAGAAATAAGAGAAGAAATAAAAAAAGAATATCTTAGATTGAAGGAAGATGTTTCTAAGTCTCTAAAAAATTTAAAGCACTCTGATAGTAGTCTTAATGATAAAATCGATCAAGTAAATTCTTGTTTTGAAACACTTAAAAGTGAAATTGAAAATCTTCCTGAAGTAAAATGTTATGATGAGGAAATTAAAGATGTAAATGATTCTGTTAGCACTGTTAAAAATTTAGTTAAAATTCTTGAAAATAAACTAAACAAAAAAACTTCTATTATTGATAAATTAAATGAAAAGATTTCTAGTATTGAAGAAAGTATCTTAGTTTCTAATGAGTCGGAAAAAATTCAAGAGGATCCTCTGACTCCATTAGATCAAAATTTTGCTACTTTAAGTGATCTTTCAAATCATTACAGATTATTCATTAATCGAATTCAACAGCAACTTACTTCACTTGGTGGTGGAGGTGAAACTCGTCTTGAGTTTTTGGATGACGTTGATAGAAACTCGGTTAAAGTTGATGGTAAGTATCTACAATATCAGGCATCAACTGGAAAGTTCATTGGTGCTGATGCTTCTGGTGGTGGTGGTGGATCTATTGCAGGTATTAATACAACTGGAACTTCGATATTTAATAATTTAAATGTAACTGGTGTTTCTACAATTACAGGTAATACTTTTTTCCAATCTAATGTCCATCTTGGAGATAATGATCAACTTAGACTTGGAGACTCCAATGAATTTAAAGTAATTCATAGAGCTGCTGGTGACTCAACTATTACCAGTAGTGGAGCTGTTTATGTTGGCAGTACTGCAAAAGTTAATATTGCCTCTGGATATAACACTAACTTCATGGCGAGATTCACACCTGCTGGATCTGCAGAACTTTATCATAATTACGTCAAAAAATTTGAAACCACTGCTTCTGGTATTAATGTCACAGGACATA
>CEOA01108814.1_pt1 | contig 19723 bp, 16 predicted proteins | sample 530251 | NCBI WGS metagenome assembly CEOA01 (sample SAMEA2619838, study PRJEB7988) | marine metagenome | biome: marine biome (ENVO:00000447); feature: surface water layer (ENVO:00002042); material: "saline water (ENVO:00002010), including plankton (ENVO:xxxxxxxx)" | depth 5 m
TAACAAGCAATATGTATATCCCAGGAAGCTTTATGTGCCTTTCCTTTCACATTAAAAAACATTTGAAGATAGGTAAGGGGGGTATGATTTTAACTGATGACGAAGAGGCTGCTAAGTGGTTTAGAAAAGGTCGCTACGAAGGCAGAGGCGAAGTAATGTATCACGAAGATAATATTACCATCAATGGTTGGAATGCCTATATGAGCCCTGAACAAGCAGCTAGAGGCTTAATGCTTATGCAAAACTACCCTGAGCATATGGAAGACTTACCAGAAGAGCCTTTTTATAGAGATTTAAGAGAGTTTGATTTGTTTAAAAATGTGGAGACAATAAAATGATTACGTTCACTCAACTTGGGCAGTTAGGAAGACTAGGAAACCAATTGTTTCAGTATGCGGTAGCGAGAGCTGTTTCGCTTGAAAAAGGTTATGAATTAAAAATACCCGACTTTGAAGGAGTAGTATGGCATAACCAAATCTGTCTATTGGACAATTTTAATATCAACTGCGAAAACTTAACTTTGAATGATTATTACAAAATAACAAACAGATATATTGAAACAAACCACTCTAGATTTTATAAAGATGTATTTGACGTGCCAGATAATACTGATTTATATGGTTTTTTTCAAAATTATCAATATTTTTCTAAGTTTGAAAAAGAAATACGTTCTGATTTTGAGCTTAGTGATTCTTTGAAAGAGCATGCCGAAAAATATATTAAAAATCTTAAAGAGAAAAATGAAGAAATAGTAAGTTTACATTTTAGAAGAGGTGATAATATAGACGGCACTTCTTCTGAATATAGCGATTATTATGGAAAAGGCGACAAACTTTCTAAAGATAGTTTGTTTGGTCAATATTTTTTTAAAGCTTTAGAAAATTTTAAAGATAAAAAATATAAATTTTTAGTTTTTTCTGGCGGCAGTAGAAAAGGAATTAACCATAATCAAGGCGATGTTGAGTGGTGTAAAAATAATTTAAATGATGATAGATTTATGTTTTCTGAGGGCAATTCCGATATGGAAGATTTCGCTATAATGAAAAATTGTGATCACAACTTAACAACGCACATGACTTCTTTTGGTTGGTGGGCAGCATTTTTAAATGAAAATCCAAATAAAATTGTTGTTGCTCCAAAAAATTATACCGTGCCAGATGATGGAAGAGTTGAATATGGTTTTTATCCTAAAACATGGAGAATTGTATGAGCAAAACAGCAACAATTATTGGAGTAGGTCGTTTAGGAATTTGTTTCGGATTAACACTAGAACGTGCAGGATATAACGTTTTAGGGGTGGATCTGTTTCCTAATTATGTAAAACAAATTAATGATAAAAGTCTTAAAAGTAGCGAAAAAAATGTAGAAGAATATTTAAAAAAATCTAAAAATTTTAAAGCTACAACAAGTTTAGAGGAAGGCATCAAATTTTCTAACACTATTTTTGTAGTTGTAGCAACTCCGTCGCTGCCAGACGGTAGATATGACCATTCGCAAGTTGATTTTATAATTGATCAAATAACAAGTTTTAATTTTGGATTTTATGAAAACAAAAATTTAGTAATTTGTTGCACTACTATGCCTGGATATTGTAATTCTGTTCAAGCTAAATTAGACCGTTTTAAATCAGGATATGTGGTTAGCTATAATCCAGAATTTATCGCTCAAGGTAGTATTCTTCACGATCAAGCATATCCAGATATGATTCTTATTGGTGAAGGATCTAAGGAAGCTGGAGATATTCTACAAGAAATGTATGAAAATATGACACTTAATAAACCTAAAATTAATAGAATGTCTCCAATTGAAGCTGAAATAACAAAAATAGGATTAAACTGTTTTTTAACCACTAAAATTTCTTTTGCTAACATGATTGGAGATATAGTTTCTTTTGCTGGAGGAAATCCCGATAGAGTTTTATCAGCAATTGGCTCCGACTCTAGAGTTGGTAAAAAATATATTGGGTACGGATATGGATATGGTGGTCCGTGTTTTCCAAGAGACAACAGGGCACTAGCTATTTATGCGTCTGATATAGGTGTAAAAGCACTTATTAGTGAGGCTTCTGATAAAAGTAATGAACAACATTTAGAATATCAGGTACAATTGTTTAAACAATACAATTCTTTTGATGTTCCAGTAGAATTTGACTATGTTTCTTATAAACCACAATCTACTATGCTAGTAGAATCGCAACAACTTTTATTTGCCAAAAGACTAACAGATGAAGGATATACGGTAATATTAAATGAAAGAGAATCAGTTATTGAACAAGTTAAAGAAATGTACGGTAATATTTTTGAATATAGGAGAAGAAATTGATTAAAAAAGCATTAGTTTGTGGAGCAGGCGGTTTTATTGGTGGACATCTTGTAAAATTTTTAAAAGAAAAAGGATACTGGGTTCGCGGTGTTGATTTAAAATATAATCAGTTTCATGCTGTTCATGAAATGACAGATCATTTTGTAGTCGGTGATTTACGAGATCCAGCTGTCGTTGCAGCTGTTATTGATAGTGATATGGATGAAATTTATCAGCTAGCCGCTGATATGGGTGGCGCTGGATTTGTTTTTACAGGTGAAAATGATGCCGATATTATGCATAATTCTGCTCTAATAAACTTAAATATTGCTCACGAAGCATCCAAGAAAAACGTAGGTAGGGTATTTTATTCGTCTTCTGCTTGTATGTACCCAGAACATAATCAACTTGATCCAGAAAATCCTAATTGTGTAGAAGATTCTGCATATCCTGCTAATCCTGATTCCGAATATGGTTGGGAAAAACTTTTTTCTGAACGTTTGTTTTTATCTTTTATGAGAAATAAAGGATTAGAAGTTCGTGTTGGACGCTATCATAATATTTTTGGACCATATGGAACGTGGACTGGTGGTAGAGAAAAAGCTCCTGCTGCGTTTTGTCGTAAAGTTGCAGAAGCGCCAGATGGCGAATCTGTAGAAATTTGGGGTCCAGGAAATCAAACTAGATCATTTTTATATGTAGATGAATGCGTTGAAGCAACTTATCGCCTAATGCAATCAGATTTTTCTGGCCCTGTTAACATTGGATCTGACGAAATGATTTCTATGAATAACTTTGCAAAAATGATTATTGATATTTCTGGCAAAGATTTATCTATCTACAATATTGATGGTGAAGAATTTGAAGCAAAATATGGTCACCGATGCCCTGTTGGTGTTAATGGAAGAAACTCAGACAATACTTTATATCAAGAAAAAATTAATTGGTGTGTTTCCGACCCTCTTATAGAGGGTGTAAAGAAAACATATTTGTGGATTGCTGAAAGAGTAAGAAGAAAAAAGGCAGGAGAAGAAGATATTGTAGTTCCAAGCGTTATGTGGGGGGCAATGTGAAGAACACTAAACTGGTCGTTATCACAGGATGCTTGGGATTAATTGGCTCACATGTAACTCGTCAATGTCTAGACTTAGGTTGGAAAGTTTATGGAGTTGATTGTTGTACTTACGCAGCAAACATGCAATTTTTAGATGAGTTTGGTCGTTGTAAAAATTTTACATTTGTAAAAGAAAACATAGCGACATTAAAGTATTTACCAGATTGCGATTACGTAATTAATATAGCTGCCGAATCACATGTTGGAAATAGTATTATTGATAGCACTGATTTTATTGAATCAAATATAGTTGGTGTCAAAAATCTTTTAGACCTAATTCGCAATAAGCCAGAAAATGTAACTGATCGGCCTATATTTTTTCATTTTAGTACTGATGAAGTTTATGGAGATATTACCAAAGGAGAGCATGTTGAAACTGATATTCTTAAACCAAGTAATCCATACTCCGCTTCTAAAGCTGCAGCTGACATGCTTATTCTTGCTTGGGCAAGGACATACGGAATAAATTATTTGATTTTACGACCAACCAATAATTATGGGATTGGTCAATATCCAGAGAAGTTGATTCCAGTTACTGTAAAACTTTTAAACAGAGGTAAAAAAATTAAACTTCATGATAAAGGTGAACCAATTAGAAACTGGCTACATGCCGATGATACAGCTTCCGCCGTTGTTACATTAATTAACTCGGGCACTTATAATGAGATTTATAATGTAGCAGGGGGCTTTGAGCAAAAAAATATAGTAACAGTAGCTAAAATTTTAAAAAAATACTTTGGAAGAGAAAGAAAGCTTGATCGTTTTCTTGATCTTACACACGTTAGAGAGGGGCAGGATATTCGTTATGCTTTAAATGACGATAAGTTGCGTTCTTTGGGGTGGAAACCAAACAAAATATTTGATGTAGAAATTGGATCAATAGTTCAATATTATAAGCATAATTTTAAATGGTAAGGAGAAAAAATGCAATTATCTGATCAAGCAATAGGGGCGATTATGATGGCTTTACAAGAATCGCTAATGCACCAATTGGACATTGTTCCAATTTTAAAAGGCTGGGAAATAGAGGAAACACCTTCTGGATTAGTAGTAAAAAATCCACCCACTGTACGTTTGCCAAATAATTTTTGCAAAACTGAAGAGCCAGATCCGCCAGATTCTGAATTTCCATGTCCAGAATTTGGTGAAGATATTGTATCTAAATAATGCCTAGATATAGATACATGTGCGAAGAATGCACGCTTACTTTTACACTAATTCATGGCATTAATGAAGTGTTGTCAAATTGTCCAGACTGCGGTGCTGTTCAATCTATGCAAAAGTTGTTATCTACACCAATGATAATAAAAGATGATATTCAAATTAAGCGTGATAAAATAGGCGATTTAACAAAGCAATATATAGAAAAAAACCGCGAAATTTTAAAAGAACAGAAACAAGAAGCGAGCAGTGAAAATTATGAGCCGACTTGAAATTATTTTATCATCTATATTATTTTTATCTGTTATTTTTAATTTTGGAGTAGTTGCTTATGCCCGCGCCGCCATAAGTAGACTGCTAATGGTATCAGAAGAATTAGGCGATTTACAAGAGATGATAAATTCATTTTGTGTTCATTTAAAAAAAGTTTACGAACTTGAATCATTTTATGGTGATGAAACTTTAAATGCACTTTTGCAGCATGCAATTTCTTTTAATGAACAAATGGAAACTTTTGAATTTATTTATTCATTAACTGAAGTTGAAGGAGATGCAAGCGATGACGACGGAGAAAATCCCGAGGAAGAGAAGACCCCGTAAAAAAAATCATTATTTTACACACGAGCATGAAGATGCAATAATAAAATATTCTAACACAACATGCATACGAGAAAGAACAGAATTGTATGTAAAGTGGATTCAGCCAGCATTTGATGAAATGGTTGACAAAATTGTGTTTACTTATAAATTTACAAATTTACCCAATTGCGATATTTTGCGAGATGAATGTAAAATATGGCTAATGACAATTTTAGATAAATATGATCCAGCAAAAGGATCTAAAGCCTTCTCATATTTTTCAGTTATTACAAAAAATTGGTTTATCCATAAAGTTAAACGTCAGCAAAAAAGAAATAAAAGAGAAGTTGATTACGACAATATATCTAAAAAATTTGAAGAAGAATACCTATCTACAGACGAATCTTATCTATCGGATCGTGAAAAAGACGAATTCTGGTCATCATTTTACTCTGAATTAAAATCGTGGGATTCGTCTACTATGAAAGATAACGATTTAAAAGTTTATCAGGCAATTAACATACTATTTGAGTCTAAAGACGATATTGATATTTTTAATAAAAAAGCTATTTACTTATATCTTCGTGAGATAACTGGATTGAATACAAAACAAATTGTAAATTCATTAAAAAAATTTCGCAAAAAATATGCTAACTTTAAACAAGATTGGGAAAACGGAGAATTATGAGTAAAAAAGATTTGGAATCGTTAATTGATGAGGCTCTTGGCAATATTCGTAATGATAGAAAAGTTACAAGAGAGTTTTTAAACGAAATTGCAAATCAAATAGCAGCAGATGCAGAACAAAATAAGTACCTTAGTACAGTTGCCGCAAAGCATATTGAAACACTTCAAAGATCTAACGAGCAACTAGTTAAATTAATAGGAATTCAATTGAAAAAACAATCAACATCAGTTGAATTATCTGATGAAGATAAAAATAACCTATTTGATTTAATACAAGGAGAGACATAATATGAGTAATACCCACCGTACAGCATTACCTTTAAGAGATTTTATTCCGGGTCAAAATGGAATGGGCTTCGTGGCAAACGCAGTTCGTCAATCTATGATATTTAATGCTTACGAGGGTAAAACAATTTTTAGCGCAGTTGTGTTAACAACTCCTGTTGTATTATCTGAACTGGATATAAACTACAATGGTCCTACTTCTGCTACTGCCGATAGAGTTTCCGAGTTTATGTTTAAAGGTCGCATTATAGGCGAAGATGGTATTCCTTCTCCACATGATTATTTGCCCGATCCTTGTAATATAGATGGAGTTGGAAACTTAGAACGCACAATGAATATAATTTCATTGCACACAACTTTTTTCTCAGCAACACAACAGGAAACTCAAGATGGAGTTTCAAAACCAAAAGTTGGCGATATTGTAAGAGTTGAATTAGAAAGAAATGTTTTTTCATATAATTTAGCGACTGGTGTATTTTTAGAGGTTACAACTGACTCCGCGCTTAGTGTACGCACTCAAAGAAATGAAGAGACAGGAACAGCAGAACAAGTAGATGGAACTTTTGATCGCAGCGAATGTAGAAACTTAAGTGAACTTTTTGATAATTATAATACTCAATGTTCACGAACAAATATATCCACTGGTGGATGTTTTGGAGAGGGCTTTTTCAATGGTACTGGGCTTTCTTCCACAGGAGGAAACGGTACCACGCCTTCGTTTCCATATATATTAACTGCTGAGGAATCTGATCATGTTGTTACTCCTACGAGAGGCGTATTGACATCTCCTTACGGTCCAAGAGTACATCCAATTCACAATGATGTAAGACAACATCACGGAATAGATATTGCTGCTGGAACAACACAGTCGTCAAATAAAGCTGATGTGGTAGCTATAGCTGCCGGTAGAGTAACTTTTGCAAGAGATCAAGGAAATAATCCTGGCCCAACCACTGGCGGCGGCAATACAGTTAAAATTGTACATGATGTTGAAGGCGCCCCAGCCAGACTTCATAGTAGTAGATATCTTCACTTACATACGGTTGATGTTTCGGTCGGCGACACGGTTACTGCAGGCCAAAAAATAGGCTCTCAAGGCACTACCGGAGGTTCAACTGGAGATCATTTACATTTTGAAGTTAAATATGACGGTGGGGTTCTTGGAGATCCGATACAGCTTCTTGGTTGGAATCCTTGTGCTATTACTGGTATAAGATCTGGCACAATGCAACCTAATCAAAAATGCAGAAGTTAATAAATATAGTGGTAAGTAATGTCAAGACAAAGAATATGGAATACAGATGATTTTGAAGAGCCGCGCCAAGAGGCGGTAAGATCGCCTGAGCAAACAATAAGACAATCCGGCGATAGAAATTTTACTCCATCAGATAGCGGTTTGATGAACACTGCCCCTGTGGATAAAATTTTTACTTTTAAAGAAGCTAAAGGTTCTATGAGAATGAACTATAAAGGAGCCGATATAGTTTTAGGTAGAGATCGTCCATCAAATTTAGCTTCTGGATATGGCGGAATAGGGGCAATGAAGGCAGCAACTATTGATTTAGTAGTTGGCCGAATGGCTTCAGCAAGGGAAGGCCAAGGTCCTGAAGAGGGAGCTGTTGTTCATAATAGCTTTGGTGCAGATGCCGCTAGAATTTATATTAGCCAATTGACAGATATTGATAAAAACTTTGGAATTGCTAAAGGAAAACAAGATAGAAATTCAAAATATGCTAGTAACGGTCGCGCATCAATTGCCGTAAAGGCAGATCATGTAAGGCTAATTGGAAGAGAAGGAATCAAAATTGTTACTGGTCCTGGGCAATTTGGTGGTTTTGGCCGACATGGAGAAACAAACTCTAGAGGCGGCAGCTTGCCAACAGCTGGGCCAATAGAATTAATAGCTGGAAATAATACTGAACCCAGAAAGCTTCGTCCGTCAATGCAAGCTCGCATAGATGGTGTTCGTGCAGAAACTATTGAAGTATTGCAGCCTCTCGCCAAAGGATGGAATTTAACAGATAGTTTAGAAGAGGTGGCTGACATGATTGAATCTTTAATTGGAATTGTTCAAAATATGACTTATCGTGACACAGCATTTTTTGCTGCTGTAGCTGCTAGTTTTCCTCCACCACATCCATTGTTTGCTGCAGGTACTGCTGCCAATACAATGACACTAACAACCGTGTTAAATGGCTTACATCAACTTAGAATTAATAAACAAATGTGGAAACTTAACTATCTAGAACCAATAGGTTACAAATATATCTGTAGTACAAATGTTAGTTCTACGTGAGGTAAAAAATGGCTGAATCTAAATTTTTACAATACCAAGATAAAAACGGAGATTTATTAATTGATCAGTGCGAGGATCTTGTTCCACCAGGCGAGCCATCTAAGTGCCCTCCAGAGTGTGTACCAAATCCTTTTGCTATTGTTCCTAATTGGAAATCAAATACAAAAGATGATCCATTTTTCAATGAAAAAAACTGTAAGTATCAAATAACCATTGTCACTCCATATGAGTCTACAAACGCTCCCCCTCGCGCAACAGAAGAAGAAGCAAATGCTGCAGTTCAAGAAATATACCAAGAATTTGCAAGCTTAGCAGCTGAATACTTGTTGGTTGGATTTAATAAAGACAACTCTACAATTTCAATACAAACTATAGAGGATTCAATTGAATATACTGATTATTACTTAGATTATAGACCAACCAGTAAATTAAAATTATTATTTTCAGTAGATAAAGCTGCATTAGATAATATTGAAGATGGAACGTCTAATAGCGATGAAGATGAAGACGAAGACGAATCTTTTGCCGGTGGCGACCACAATGTTACCTATGATGCCGATGACATGGTTGTAAAACTATTAAAAATTAGAAAAGGTCTTAATCTCTACAATAGATATTTAAAAGTTTACAGAGCTATTGACGAGGGTAATTTAGTTTTTGAAGACGGAAATAGAGTTTTTAATTTAGAAAATTATGGTGATCCTGGTGTTGGCCCTGGCACATCTACCATGGCTAAAATATTGAAAGATTTAGATAAGTTTTTAAATAGAAATGACATGAATATTAAAGGTGTCGCAAGCACCGCTTTTTTTAAAAAAGAAGTTACCAAAATAGAATTTGTTTTCAATGGAAAATATAAATTAAAAAAATTAAAAGCTTGGACCGTTGATTGTGGAGAAAAATCAACAGTATTTAAAGGCAAAAAATTAGAATCCTTACAAAATTCTGATAGCTTTAGAGATAAAACTGCTATGGCTTACCTTACAAAATTAGAGGCCATGGATAATGATTTATCAGCAAGAACTCCAAAACCTTGGATTGAGTTTTTAATTGAACATACCTATCCAAAACTACAAGAAACTTTTGGATTTCCCGTAAACCAACCAGACCCTGGAGATACTGTAGGTTCAGCAATTGCCAGATCTTTAAAAAACGAGGGAAAACAGCTTGGTCAAGATATTTTAGATGAAGTTTTTAGCTTAGGCGATGCGGTTGCTTATCAATTTCACAGATCTTTATGCGTGAGAGATAGATTACAGATACGAGAAGAAGATTTAGAATTAGGTTTACGTTATGACCTTGAATCTAGACAATCACGATCAATTAGACAAATGGCGACCGAACAAGCTTTCAAAACAATTGAAGCTGGAAATGATGTTTTTGGAGATATGTGCTTTGCTTTTATTGAGTCTGCAGGAGATTACACCACCGGCCTTTCACTAAGAGATTTGTGGTATAATAATTTTGAAAATATTAAACTTTGTGGACTTTCAGAATTTATGATTGATGGCATTAAATGTTTAATGCAGGGATTAACTTTAGAACAATCGTTATCTAAAATTTTGTTATCAACAATGAATTCTATGGAAATACAGAATTTAGGTAAATTATTTGTAGGATTACCCCAAGAGCAGCAAGACAGAATTGAAGCATTGGTAACAAAAAAATTAACAACAGGAAATTTATTTGCTACAAATTCAAATGGACAGCAAATGTCTGATTTAGTTAATAAAAATTTAGAAGTTTATGATCAAAGATTAACTGTTGAAGCTGCTGGTCAAGTTCGTTGGTATCGCCCATGGCAAAATGCAGAACTTGTTAGACAAAATGTAGATACACCATCAACACAAACTCAACCACAATTTGCTGAAGCGCCAAGTAGAACACTGGCGAGAACACTAGATGTTCGCGCTAATATTGAAACCACAGCAGAAAACCAATTAAGTCCAGACATAGTTTTACAAGCTTATATATTAGCACTTTTAGAAGTTTACCAAGACGATTTATTATCAGTTGTTGACTTTCTAAATAAATTTCCAGGCGCTCAAATAATATCAAAAGTCATCGCAATGCTAGATTGTCCTGGCCCACCTATATCTGATCCAAGCGTAATGGATTTTATTAAAAGTATTGAATTGCCTTTTTGCCGAAGTGTTGACGATATAGTTTTGCCAAGGTTTCAAAACCCTGCTGCATGGATACCTGAATTCACAGACTTAAGCCGGCTTTTATTTCAAATTATTATAAATGAAATTAAAGAATTAATTATTAGAATTGTTTTAGCTTTATTGGTAAAAATATGTGAATTATTAGGAAAACTTGTTTGTAAAAGTTTAGAAACTGCTGGAAGTTTAGCCAATGCATTGTCTGAAATGGTAACTGGCGAAGATAGCTTTAGAGACGCTATTAGAAGTGGTATTACTGGCCAGCAAGCTAGCGACGAAGATATTGAAAATACAATTGCAGAAATGTTAGCGGCAATGGGAGCTGGCGGCGCCGCTTTAGCTGACAGAGAGCAAGTAAGCAACTTTGTTTCCGATTTATCTTCAGCTACAACAGCACAAGAGTTGATGAACGCATTTTTAGGAAATCCATCTGACGAATTCTTATCTGTTGTAAATTCACTTATACGATATAATTATCCTGATTTTTCTGATGGTTTATCTAACAAATCTGACGTTGCATCATTTTTTAACAATTGTGGTAACTTATTTCCAGCCGAGTTTAATCAAAAAATGCAGGATTTTGTAAATAATGCTCCAGATGAACAGGTTCCTGCAAATCCTTCTATCTGTGCTGATCCCTCTGCTGTGGATGATTTTTGTGAAATGAGGGCCAATATGCTAGTTGATTCAGGACGCGCGACAAGAGAGCAAGCACTCGCAATGTGTAATTCTACTACAGGTGATCTTTTAGATGATTTAGGAGACTTAACAAGTGCACTACAGTCAGCGTTAGGTTCAGACGGAGGTGGTCTTCCAGAATATATTGCTAATAATTTGCCTCCCATAGTATCCGAGCCTGGATGCGATAATGGCATCATACCTTATGAAACTGAGCAAATGGTTACAGCTAACACCGTTGGCTTAGACGGAGAGCTTGAGAAATTAAAAACACTTTTTACAATTGATATGCTTGGGGATGGCCCAGGTGATGCTAAATGGGGTATGCTTAATATGATGATGTGTGATACATTTGGCAACCCATTAACCACACACAATAGAAAAGTAGCACTAAATCCAGCGTTTGTTGATTTTTATTATGATGGCGGCACTACTGATGCTGATGCTGGTGGCGCAGGCTGGTTGCCTGTTCAAGCTCAAATTGGTGCCTATCCAGCAAAAATTGCTGAATGGTTGCAAGAACAACTTAGCTCAACAGACGATATTGAATTTATATCAAGCAATACAGCAACTGGTGAAACAAGTTTTAAATCTGGTTTTGAAAACTATGGATTCAAAAAAAATATATTTGGAGTTATGAATATTAATTTATATGATATGCCAATTAGAGATTACAATGTTAATGTAAGCGTAGATTATGAAAATGAAAAAATTATTACAAACCATATTTCACGAAAAAAAGATCCAGATATTAATTTAACATTTAAAGATAATGCTGATGGTTTTGGAACGTTATATGGCGCCGCATTTTCAGAAGGTTTTAGAATGGAATTATATTTTGCTGATAAAAACGATCCTTTTTATAATGTTCGTGGCGACAACATGAGAATTAAAATTTTTAGTTTAGAGAACCCATCATCTATGATTTTAAATACAGCGGCGGCATTTGTTCCCGATTTAAGTGCAATAAAACCCATTGGCAATTCTGGAGACGAAGAAGAAGTTATAGAAGATTTATTGTGCGAATTTATAGCAACTGATGATACACTAAACAATTTTGATTCTTCATTTAATGCAGAAAATTACCCAGAATTTTTCTCTTGTTTTGAGACAGACAGCTCACCTTCCACCAGTGTAAGAACAACTACTGCAAACCATATCTATATGCCGCAAATTGTTTTACTATCAGAAATAACTGGAATTGATAAATCAGTTTTAAAAGATTTTTATGATACGACAATGACAAATTTATTTAAAACATTCATGACAGAAGTAGCTCAAGCAGATGATAACCCAGCGTTTGATTACGGTGCTATGTTTGATGATTTAACATATGCTGATATGAAATATTTAGTACCAGAAGGTCAAATTAATGCTGGTGAAAAATATGCAAAAGGTAGAATAGAAGAGGATGGCGAAGAAAGAAAAATCAAGAATAGTGATGCTATTTTAGGAGTTAGTCAAGACATGTGGGATAACATGGAAAACAATACTCCAGAAAAAACAAGAGTGTTTTATTTAGACCCAGCTAAATTTGGTGGCACATATAATAGCCCACCAGTTTATGTTAAGCCAATGCAAAATAAAGGCTGGATGGGTCTTTTAGATGTTTTATTTCCAGACTTTAGCGACTGCGGTGATAAAGCTGCTCCTACTGATTTAGTTAATTTTGAAGAAATACAAAGTAATATTGAAAAAGTTTACCCAACACTTGCAGAGGATAAAAGATTAAAATCCAATAAAGATTGTGTTATTGAATTGCCGTATAACAGAATTTTAAATAGATATGCAACTGCTGGCTTGGAAGGGTTAATAATTGCAGCTTGTAGAATTTATGCGGCAACTCATGTAATAAGAACCATTCCAGTGTTTATGAAATTTAATCCATCTTTTGAAGATATGTTTAGTTCTATTTATGCCTCTTACATTGTTGAAGATATGGAAACTGAGTTTAAAGATGCACAAGGAGATTTTGTAGAGGCTTTTAACAACTTCAAAGATAATGAATTTTGGTATGCTTTTCTTGAACAGGCTGTGCAAATGTACGCAAGAAAAGTTGATAGCGGTGATATAGATCCTCCTCGCGAGGCTATACGCGCATTAATGAAACTAAACAGGTCACAAGATAATTATAAATCGTTATATCCTCAGCTGGAGCCAGATCCAGAAATTGATCCTCTTGGTGAAGATGGATATTATTTAAAAACAGCAAAAGATTTAAAACACATAGGTAGATTTACGACTCTTGAACAATTTAGAAATGATAAAAATTTAGAGGTTATATATTCTACTGCTAGCACTGCAAAAATAATTCTTAAACATTTAGTTATGGAACAAGTAAATGTTGTTGGTAAAAAACTTATTAAAAATTTAGAAACTTTAGATTTAGGCCCAAATCAATCAGAAAACTCAGCAGCTGAATTAACATCTGATATGAAATTTTGGTCAAGTGCTACAAACTATATTCTCAATAAATTAACTTCGGGAAGCACTTTAGATTTAGAAAACGACTCAAAACAAGAATTTGTTGGTCTTCCTACAGAAGACAATCCTGATCCCTTCAACGATGGTTCTGAATATCCGGGTCCGTATTATACTAATGGCGGAGATTTCTCCACAGAGGAAGGGGAAAATTATGTGGGATTTTATCATGTACATACAAGTGAAACTGGTGATGTTAGTTATATGAAGGGTGAATATCATGTTGATGAGGCACATGATTCTTTACGCCCATTAATGACTAAGGTATCTGTTCCAATTGGGTCAGTAAGCGAATATGGTGCTTCAGTTGTTTCTAGCGGTCAAATATATGCACTGGAAAAATATATTAGTATTGACGGTGAGAAATTTGCACCGTCAGTTGCAACTGCAAATTTGTCAAGTTTAGCTTCTAGCTATGGTGGCTTGTCAGATGAAGAAATGCCAAATATATCTGATTTATATCCTGGAACTCTTGAACTAGTTGAAGATCCTTTTGGTACTGGTAGAATTATTGGTTTGTCTGGCCAATTAGGCGTTAGATATGGTTTAGAATTTTCTGTAATTGTTAATGGAAATAAAAGTGTAGTTACAACAGTTGAACTTGATATGCTTGACACTAAAATTAATGATATACAACCATTTGACAACAATAGCAAGTTGTTACTTTGTTTGGTAAACATGTTAAAGAAAGATCAGAAATTTAAAATAATAACTGATTATGTATTCCCAGTTAAAAAAATACTTTCCTCTATTGCAATTTATACAGATAAAGCCTTTATACCATCAATAGGTCAAGTATGCGCCGAGCCATTAAGGGCTATCGGCCCAACGGCAACTTTAGGCACAAAACCAGGAATGCAAGTCGCTGTATCTTCTAATTCAGATGGAGAAATTACAGATGTTACAATGAGTTCTAATCCTGGATGGGCAAGCCCTATAGAAAGATTTGCTTTAGCTCCATCTCCCAATTCGCCAGTTGGCATTATTGTACAAGAATGGGACCAGTGGGATCAGACAACACTTAAGATGACAAAAAGTGCAATCAAGAGACAATTAAAACAATTTTATTATGAAAGAGATTTTGAAGTTAAAAAAACAAAACGTCCAAAAGCTGGCGATTTAATGAACAAAAAATTAAAAGCTGCATTTAAACCTGTGCCTGGTCAAAAAATATTACCTAGGTGGCAAAAGAAAAGGTTACGTAGTAATCCTTTTGATGTAGATGGTAATTTGTGTGATGATAAATAATTTTATATTGTATTTATAACATAATACACAAGGAGTAAAGTATGGGTTCTTTGGCAGTTTCTCTACCTTTATCAACAGATTCAAACGATGGATACAAAATGATTAAAGGTTTTAAAAAGCTTATTAGGCAAAATTTGAAATCTTTAATTTTAACTTTGCCTGGAGAAAGAGTAATGCAGCCAACCTATGGAGTTGGTCTTAAGCAGTACTTATTTTCAAATTTTAGCGAAAGAGTGTTTCATGAAGCACAAGATAAAATAATTGAACAAGCTGCTTTATACTTACCTCAAGTTAGTATACTTGATATACAGTTTCCAACAAAATCGCCAGATGATAACTATTTATCTATGAGAATAATTTATTCTATTCCGGCGATTAATTCTCAAGATTTATTAGAAGTCAGAGTTTAAAAGGTCATAACATGTCTAAAAATGATAATAAAAAAATAATGCCGATTGATTACACTCATAGAGATTTTGAATCCATTAGGCGCGACTTGGTAGGTATTGCAGAGAGGTTTTATCCTGATACCTTCAAGGATTTTAGCGAAGGTTCTTTTGGTTCAATGATGGTAGACACTGTAGCATATGTTGCTGATCAGTTAAACTTTTATCTTGATTACAATGTAAATGAAATGTTTTTAGATACTTCGTTTCAATTTAGTAACATTCTTAGGCATGGTAGAATTTTAGGATATAAATATACTGGCAGACCATCAGTGTACGGTGAAGCCGCATTTTTTATTTTAGTTCCTGCCTCAACAACTGCTATGGGTCCAGACGTTGATTATATTCCAATTTTAAAAAGAGGTTCTACTTTTAAATCTCAGTCGGGTACTACTTTTATATTACAAGAAAACGTTGATTTTAATAGCCCCCAGAATCGTGTTGTCACAGCAAGAGTAGACACAACAACTGGAAGTCCAAGTTATTTCGCGATTAAGGCATATGGAAGAGTTGTATCGGGCCAGTTTAAAACAGAAACAGTTCAAATTAAAGAGTATGTTAGATTTTTATCTTTGAAATTGAGAAGCCCAAATATATCAGAAATTATTTCTGTTGTAGATTCAGAAGGTAATGAGTATTTTGAAGTTGAAAGTTTGTCGCAAGATTTAATTTATAAAGAGGTGTCTAATAAAAATTATAAAAATGACAATGTTCCATCTATTCTAAAGCCATATATGGTGTCTCGTAAATTTGTAGTGGAGCATACTCCAACATCAACGTTTTTACAATTCGGCAGTGGAAAATCTGGTGACTCCGATGTAATTGCAAACCCACAAAATGTTGCATTAGATTCTTTTGGAAAAACTTATGTTTCAGATACTACGTTTGATCCATCCGCGCTATCAAAAGCAGAAACTTTAGGAGTAGTACCAGTTAATACTACACTTAATATTGTTTATAGATCAACAGATTTGTCAACCTCTAATACAAGAACTGCAGCTTTAAACATTGTTGCTAACGCAGATTTAGAGTTTTCAGATACTGGCGCACTAGCCACGGATAAATTTAATACTGTTAGAGGATCTTTGGAAGTTATTAATGAATCTCCAATTACCGGGCAGACTACAAATTTAACCAGCGGAGAGGTAAAAAGAAGAATTTTTGGAACGTTTGCAACACAAAATAGAGCAGTTACTCAAGCCGATTATGAAAATTTAGTTTATCGTATGCCTAGAAAATTTGGCTCCATTTCAAGATGTAGCTCTCAAAGAGATCCAAGCTCTATTAAAAGAAATTTAAATCTTTATGTAATTTCTGAAGATTCATTTGGAAATTTAATCACTACTAATTCAACTATTAAAAATAATTTAAAAACTTGGCTTAGTCAATATAAAATGTTAAATGATACAGTAGACATTTTAGATCCATACATAATCAACATTGGCATTAACTTTGTTGTAAAATCTTCAGCATCAGCTGATAGATTTGAATTATTATCAAAATGTATTTCTAAATTAACTGGATTTTATACAAAAGAAAAGTTTTTTATTGGAGAACATTTAATAATTAGCGATATTTATCAAACATTAAAAGATATTGATGGCGTATTAGATGTTGTAAAAGTTAAATATACTAATCTATCTGGTGTAAACTATTCAGGCGTTGAATTTGATATTAATCAAAATACATCTCCAGACGGCACTCATTTAGTTTGTCCTAAGAATGCAGTTTTTGAAATTAAATTTCCATCAAATGATATAATTGGTAAGGTTATTTAAATAATGGCTATTAAAAAATACGTGGCGAATGCCGATACTACAATTACAAACGCTTATAAACCTGACCTTGATAAAAGAGGCACAGGCTCAAATATGGGCGCATCTGATGTTTTAGATGTGTTTTCAATCTACGGTAGATTCAGTACTAGTTCTGCAGAGCTAAGTCGTGCATTGATACAGTTTCCTATTGACGAAATCACCACAGATAGAAATGCTGGTGATGTTCCTGCAAGCGGTAGCGTTAGTTTTTACTTAAAAATGTACAATGCAGAACATTCACAGACTGTGCCGAAAAGTCATACTATAACAATTATGGCCGTTTCGCAATCATGGCAAGAGGGCGATGGCTTAGATATGACAGGCTACAAAGATGAAACGTATGGAAATGTAGGATCTCATTGGATGTCTGCTTCCAGCACGGCAAAATGGACAGATGCACACGGTACTATTTTGGCTGGCGGATCTTACCACACCTCAAGCATTAAAGCAGCTGATCCTAATAGTTTTTCCCATGAGCAGCATATTTTTAATAAAGATTTTACAACAGGTTTAGAAGATTTAGAGGTTGATATTACACCTCTTGTTGAAGCGTGGATTGCAGAAACATATGGCAATTATGGAGTCGGTGTTATGTTAAGCGCAAGTAATGAAGCATTTTCATCAAGCTCTGCAGATGGCTCACACCCAAGAACTCCAGGTGAAGTGTATCCTGTAACCTCAGATACAGAGGGCGATCAGGGTATAATTTATAATCCTAGCGGATCAACTACTTCATATTACATAAAAAGATTTTTTAGCAGAGGCACTCAATACTTTTTTAAAAGGCCGGTCATAGAAGCTAGATGGGACGATTCAAAAAGAGATAACCGTGGTAATTTTTTCTATAGTAGTTCTCTTGCTGACCGCCATGATAATATGAATACAATTTATTTCTACAACTATGTTCGTGGACAGCTTAAAGATCTGCCCAATCATGGTCCCTCTGCCGGTTATAAAAAAGAAGTTTACGTAAGTATTTTTTCTGGAAACTTAGACAACAACGCGGTTTCTGCATCTGGAGATGCAGGTATTGGATATGCATCTGGTGCTTGTCAAGCATTGTCTGTTGATGGTCAAGGACCGTATGTTAATTCTGCTAATAGACTTGTTGCAACGGGCGGAATAGTTTCTACGGGTGTGTATTCTTGCTCTTTTGCATTTACTGGAGCAGCCGAGCTAACCAGACTATATGATGTTTGGTTTACTGGTTCTTTGCAAACTTTAGCTGCATTTTCTGATAGTGCAACTAGGTTTCACACCGGTTCAATAATTCCAGAAACGTTAGTTGCTAGTCAAATTAAATCAAGACCAACTTACTACATGAATATAACAAATTTAAAAAATAAATATAGAAACGATGAAGTCGCAAGAATGGAATTATATGTTCGCGAAAAAGGCTGGTCTCCAACAATTTATACTAAAGCAGTTGCCGAGGTTCCAACATTAAATATTCAAAGTGCATCTTATAGAGTTTATAGAGTGGTTGATAGTTTGGAATGCATACCATATGGTACTGGTAGCGATTTACATACCATGTTATCTTATGATGTATCTGGAAATTATTTTGATTTTGACATGAGCTTGCTGGATGCAGGGTATGAGTATGCATTTAAATTTTCTTTTTATGATAATTCATTAAACACTTGGCGTGAACAGCCTTACATCTTTAAGTTCAGAGTAGAGGATTATGAGTATTAAAAACCTTTTTGGTAACAATGACATAACTTTAAAATTAGTATCTGAAGCCAATCAAAAAGAAGCTTTCAAAGAAATAGAATCAGATAGAAATTTAAAAGCTATTAAACAAAAACAAGAAGCATATGTTCCACAAATAAACTATACAAATCCAAAAACTTTTGCAAAATTTGGATCCGCATACCTGTACTATAATTCTGCTATTGAGAGAATATTAGATTTTTATCCATATGATGGCTCAGATGCGGAAATAAATAACTTCTATAACAAATCTCTTGATATAGAAAAGTATATTTTTGATAATCTTTATCCACGTACAAATGGTTATGCTTTAATGAGCGCCGATGGGTGGGGAATTGTTAGCGCAATTCACACCAGTATTAACAATGGCTATGGCATGCCAAGTAGCCAAGAGTATATTGAGTTTAAAGCTGGGCCTGGCACAGGCTCTGGAGATACTCTGTATGCGCTAAGTCCAGATCCAGATAGCAGTAAATTTCAATATTCTAATATTTATGATACAAATTTGTATCTTAATGCAGGCTTGCCAGCAAATTATGATTCAGGATCCAGAGAATCAAATTTAAAATCTGATTTTGATTCTGGAGTCACAGTTGAGTTTTGGCTTAAAAAACCCGCTTTTAGCACATCAAAAACAGAAAAAGAAGTTATTCTTGATATATGGAATAACAACGATGCCGATGCTCACAATTATGGCAGATTGACAATATTTTTAGACGGGACTGTAAGCTCAACAGCAACGCCCTTTT
>CEOA01031713.1_pt1 | contig 19680 bp, 13 predicted proteins | sample 530251 | NCBI WGS metagenome assembly CEOA01 (sample SAMEA2619838, study PRJEB7988) | marine metagenome | biome: marine biome (ENVO:00000447); feature: surface water layer (ENVO:00002042); material: "saline water (ENVO:00002010), including plankton (ENVO:xxxxxxxx)" | depth 5 m
TTTTGTATGAAAGTGATGAAAGTCACAATATAGGTATGCAAAATTCATTAAGAACATTATCTTTAAGTGGTTTTGATACTCAGCCAGAAGATGTTGAATTAGTTGAAATATTAGTTAAAGATTCAGTTAGTAATGCTGTATATGTAGTAGATGTTTTAAAAAATAGAGAAACATCATATTCTGTTTTGTCTGAAAGTTTTGGTGCATTAGTAGAATCAAATCAAATATTAAGACCTTTTGATAATGTACCTAAAAAAGCAAAAGCTCAAGAAATAATAGCTAATAGACTTATATTTGCAAATTATTATCAAGGATATAATTTATTAAAACAAAATACTCCTGATATTGATGTAACTGTAGAACAGAGTGCTTCTAATTTAAAAACTACGGCTACTGTATCTACATCTAATAAAGGTGAAAGTAATAAAATTATTTTATCTTCATCTAATTCTTTAATTGAAGTAGGTATGTTAATAACAGGTGAAGGAATACCTGCTCACACTTTTGTTAAAAATATATCTGGTACCATATTAACAATATCTGCAGAAACAAAAAAATTTAGTGATATATCTAGAGTTACAACTACATATACACCTAATAGTTGGGAGGTGTATGTGGAGGAAAATACTGTTTTAACATTTACTAAAAAGAAAATACCTGAAAAATCAGTTAAATCTTTAAGAACTTATCAAATAGGTACAACTTATTCTGATAGATATGGAAGAGAGACCCCGGTTTTTTCTTCAAAAAAATCATCTATTAAATTACCTAAATCTTTTGGTGTAACAAAAAATAGGATAAACGTACAGTTACAAAATAATGCTCCTGACTGGGCAACGCATTATAAGTTTTTTGTAAAAGAAACTTCAAGTGAATATTATAACTTAGCTCTTGATAAGTTTTATTTTGCAGAAGATGGTAATATTTGGTTATCATTTCCTTCAGCTGAGAGAAATAAAGTAGATGAAGAAACTTATTTAATACTTAAGAAACAACACGATAATGATAATTTTGTATCGGAAAAAGCTAGATACAGAGTTTTAGATATATCTAATGAAGCACCAGCTTTTATATCTCAAAAATTAATTTCTTCAGGTAAAGCTAACTGTTCAACATTATCAGTAAATCAGCCATCAGTTGGATCTACATTTTTTCAATTTAATGGACCTGAAGCATCTTCAAATCCTTCATTTTCTTCTGCATTTAGAACTGAAAGTGAAATACAAATATCTACAGATATACCAACAAATGATTCCCCTACAGCAAAAGTAAATGGTGCTACTTCTGATTCTACATCTTTAGCCATAGATAATAATGTTGGTATTATTAGAGTAGGAGATAGAGTTGTTGGAACTGGAATATCAGGAGATGCTACTGTTAAAACAATAATTGATCAAAATAATTTAGTATTATCTTCTGTACAAACAATAAGTGATAATACTGATTTAAATTTCATACCTGCTCCTGCTAAAAGATCTAGAAAATACAAAATACAAAGTGGTGGACTATCTAGCAGTGGAACTGTTTACGATGTAACTCTAAAAGAACCAATACATGAAAGTGATGAAGACGTGTTCGCATCAACTTTAGTTTCTGAAGGATCAGATATTAGTGTAAACATATTCAGAAAAACTATAGAACCAAAAGATGAGTTTTTTGGTAGATTTTTTGTTAAAGTATCTAGAGACACAGTTTTAGATAAAAACATAATAGAGGCATTTCCTTCAGTAAAGTCTAGATTTGATATAGTAAAAAGTGAAACTATTAATTTAAACTTATTAAATGATTTTTCAAATAAAGATGAAGACTCTGAAAAACCAAAAAGAGATTTTGCTTGGGGTGATGAGGATTTTGGTAGTGCAACTAATCCTTTAAATTCAACAAATACACATCCAAAAAAAGGTTCTGAGTTTTTTGAATTTTATTTTGGAGGTATAGATATAGGTCAGTATGGTGTTGAAGAAGATGATATAAGTATAAATGTAAATCCACTGATAACAGAAATAACCAAGCCGGGAGCTTTAATACAATTTAGTAATGATTTTGGAGACAAAGGTTCGGTATATGAAGTTACAGGTAGTAGTGTAAAGTCTGAATTTAGAACTAATGATACTACAAAAAGAACATGGATAAGTGGTAAAAGAAGATTATATAAAGTATTTATAAGAAACCAAGAAACAGGGGAGCTATACGATGATTCGTTTAATCCGTCTACTGCAAGCTCAACTCTTCTTGGGAGAATAAGTAAAATATCTTTAGTAAAGAAAAACATACAAGTAGATGATGAAAAAATAAGTTCTAACAATCCTGCAATATTTGAAACAGAACCAAAAACAAAAGAAGGATTAGATATTTACCATGAAGCAAGTAATGCTTTACCTATTATAAAAGCAGGTATGACTGTTACTGGTACAAATGTGGGATCTGGTAATTCTAATATTGTTAGTTCAGTTGTAGATGGTAGTAATATAGAATTATTAAATAATACAAATGGCACTATGTCTAGTGGAACTGTATTAACTTTTACTGATCAAGATAATATATACAGTTTTACGGTAACCACTAGTGGAGATGTTGCCACAGCTAAATCTGTTGTATTAGCAGAAAATCAAGTTCATGGTCAAATAAATTCTTTAGATTGGTATAATGTTTTTTCTTTTGGTAATGGAGTAGAATCTAATAGGATAAGAGATGATTTTAATACACCTTTTATTGATAAAGGTCCTATAGTATCCACAACTTTAAATGAAGATTACAAAGAAGAACATAAAACTAATACATTTATATTTTCAGGAATATTCAACTCTACATCAGGTGTTAATGAACTTAATCAATTTTTATTAGCATTACCTATAACAAAAGATATAAATCCTGAATACGGGACTATACAAAGAATATATGCTAGAGATGCAGATTTAATTACTTTTTGTGAGGATAAAATATTAAAAGTATTAGCAAATAAAGATGCTTTGTTTAATGCTGATGGAAATGCTAATTTAACAGCAACAAATAGAGTTTTAGGTCAAGCAATACCTTATGTTGGTGAGTATGGTATATCTAAAAATCCAGAATCTTTTGCTTCGCATGCTTTTAGAATATATTTTGCAGATAAAGCTAGAGGTGCAGTTTTAAGATTATCTAGAGATGGATTAACTGAGATATCTGAAAAAGGTATGACTGATTTTTTTGGAGATAACTTACCTTTATCTACAACAATACTTGGTAGTTATGATGATGATAAAGGATCATATAATATAACTTTAAATAATCAAACATTAAGTTTTGATGAAAGAGTTGATGGATGGACTAGCTTTAAATCTTTTATACCTGAAAATGGATTTTCATTAAATAATATTTATTATACTTATAAAGATGGAGATTTATATTCTCATGATAATACAGTAAGAAACACTTTTTACGGAACAGCAAGTGCATCTTCTGTAAAGTTTATATTTAATGATTTTCCTCAAAGTGTAAAAAGTTTTAAAACATTAAATTACGAGGGTAGTGATTCTAGAAAATACACATACGGAGGCACAACTAGTACAGCTGTAGTAAATGGTACAATAAGTAGTTCAACAGCTTTAGTTGTTGATGGTAATTCTGGAACCATTGTTGTGGGGGATGTAGTAACTGGCTCTGGGATATCAGGAACCGTAACCGTTACCACTGTTACTGATCAAAATAATTTAGTATTATCTTCAGCTCAAAGCATAAGTAATGATGTTACTTTAACATTTACACCTGTTTATGGAGCAGGAACAACTTTAGAAGTTCTTAAAAAAGCAGGTCTTTCTCCTGCTAGTATAGCTGCATTACCAGAAACAGAAACAAAAGGATGGTTTGCTGATTCTATAACTACAGATCAACAAACTGGTAGTGTTAGATTTTTTAAAGAAAAAGAAAACTTTAAGTTTAATCAAATATTAGGGGATGATACTACATCATCTAATTTAGATACAAAAGAATTTTCTGTACAAGGATTAGGATTCCCATCTTCAATAAGTCAAAGTGGAGGAGTAACTCGTACTCTTACTGTAGATACTGGATCTAATAATATAATAGATAATGCTACGGTAAATCCTACTACTGTTACTTATACTGAATTGGCAGATAATGCACAAGTTGGTGCTAATCTTAGTGATGCTGTTTTTACTATAACTCCAAATACTGGATTTGTAATATCTGCAATTGATGTAGCTGCTGGTACTGCTGCTGGTAGTAGAACAATACAAAATACAGATGCAGTAGGTGGACAGGGAAGTTTGAATAATACTGTTACAGTAACTATAGACATAGATTCTACTATTAATATGGTATCTGATTTAACTAAAGACATTAATATTTCAGCAACAGCAAAGCCAGCAAAGTATGCAGTAACAGGTACATTTAGTACAGATGAAAAAAATACAACTACTTCTTCCGTTTCAAATGTTGGTTATAGTGGTGTTGGGCATTATTATTTAAATGCAAAAGTTAATGGATTAAGTACAGATAACTCACCAGTTTTACATCCTGAAAAGACAGCATTAGTCCGAGGTGCTACTAGTTCAAGCACAACTTTAAATATAGATAATATATCTAATAATCAAATTATTTCTATAGATGATTCAATCACTGGAAATGATGTTGCTATAGTTACAGCTAAAGTCAATGGAAATGTTAATAATTCTACAACTGTAAATTATGACAATAGATCGTCAGAAATATTTGTTGGTTCAGTTGTTACTGGCGATGGAATATCTAAGTTTATAACAGTTACAAATGTAGCTTCAGTTACTCAACTTACACTGTCTGAAAGTGTAACATTATCTGATAACACAGACTTAACTTTTACTCCAAAAATAACTGATAAAACTAGTCAACTTGCTACAACTAATGATGGTGATCAATTTATAGGAACTTTATCAAGTGCACAAAGTTTAAGTGATAATTCTACAATAATCATTTCATCTAATAAAATATTTCAAAATATGGCTATTATAGGGTCAGGCGTTCCTGATAATGCACTTGTAAAATCAATAAATGGCACTGCTTTGAATATTAAAGATGGTACAGGTGCTGATTTAAATGCTACAATACCTGATGACACTATATTAAGATTTGGTACAGAAATAATATCTAGAACATTTACAGCAGATACTGGTTTTGAGTTTAGATCCGCACCAACATTAGATGTTTTGGAGGAAGATGAAAGTACGTTTAGTGAATACACTAGTAGCAATGATTTTGTTTCTACCACTTCTTCTGTTGCGGCAGATGTAGATAATTCTGTAACAGTATCACTTAGTGCTTCTAACTCTTTAATATCAACAGGAATGGTTGTCAGTGGAACAGGAATATCATCTTTTACTACAGTATCAGGAATAAGTAGTACAACTTTAACTTTATCCACTGCAGCTACAATACCTATTAATACAACTTTATCTTTTTTCCCTGCATCAGTTACATTAAAAGTTTACTATGTATTTAGTACAAACAACCCTACAGAAGACAAGATATTATTAACAGCTAAAGCAGAAAAAACATTTTTAGACGCTGCCGATGAAATTACAGGCATGGAGATGTCAACAAAACCTGTAAGTGCTAGAGGAGAAACTAGATTTATAAGAATATTTGGTAGATCAGGAGCTAAGTTTAGACTAAAAAGATTTACTACGGATACTGTCAATGGTGCTGTTAGTGGTTCTGCTAGTATAACTTTAGACAACACAAATGCTGCTGTTTTATCAGGTATGAGAATTGAAGGCGGTAATGTTCAATCTGGTTTAAGAGTAAGTAGTGTTTCAACAAATACAATCACAGCTTCATCTTCTACTACGATAGCAGATGATACAGAACTAACTTTTTCAGAATTTTGGGATGGTAGTAATTTTAGTGCTTTTGGAACATTAACTTCTCCATTAATACAAACTATACCATCTACAGGTGTGTATTCTATACCAGTAGAATATGCTTCAACATCTGTATTTAGAACATTTAATTATGAAGTTGAGGCTCAAGAAGATACTGCTTTAGCCACAGATTTTAATGGTACAAATCCTGTATCTATTAATCAAACTGCTGAAGTTACTTGGACAATATCTCCTAATGTTAGTATAACAGGTACAAATCCAACTTCTACAAGTGATCTTACTATAACTGGCACATCTTTTAGTGAACCAAAAGAATTAACAAAGTCTGCCTTAGTTAATTTTTCATTTACAATTACAGCTGCTAGTGGTCAATATTTAACTACTTCTAGAGATATATTGGATGAAGATTTTGGTTATTCAACAGTTGAAAGAGAGGTTTCTGTTGCAGGTAATGGAAGTACAAGTGCTTTAACATTTAATGAAAGCGTTAGAGTTTTTTCTATACAAACAGCAGCATCTGGAGGAACTTCAAGTATAGTTTCTGGAGGGACTTTACCGTCAGGGACTACAATAGCAATAAAAAATGCTGGAGGTAGTTTTGATATAAGTTTAAATAATAACGGAGATCAAACAGGTATATTTTTAGCAGCAAATAATGTTTCAGTTGGTGATATTTTAACATTTTCAGCACCTAATAGTTGGATAATTGAATATTCTAATTTAAAAGGTGTTTTAAGTAAAGAAGTTTCAGCTACAAGAACAGCAGATAAAAATGGTGCTATTACTGGATCTACAGCCCTAGTTGTTGATAATAATTCTGGAACTATTGCAGTTGGTGATGTTATTACAGGTGAAGGTATTGTAGGATTAGTTAGTGTTATAACAGTAACTGATCAACAAAATTTAGTAATGTCATCTTCACAAACTATTGCTGATGATGTCGCTTTAACATTTACAAAATTTGCACCACAAACTTATACCATAACAGGTATTTTAAATGTTTTAAGATTTGGTACTAAAAGTTTAACATCTGAAATAGGATTAAGTTTATTTTTACGTTCTATAGCATCGGCTGATGCACCTTCAGTTCCTGCAAACACTTCTTTAACACTTAGTGGATTGTATGATTCTACAAGTTCAAATTCTGGTGGTTTTGTTAGAGTTAAGAAGGCTGTTACAATTGGTTCTGGTAATGGGGCTGAAGATGATGATATAATATCTGGATCTGGAGTCGTTTTCTTTAGAGGAGATGGTAATACAGTTAATGGTGTAACATTATCAATTACTTCAAGTGAAAGATTTGATGCTCAAACAATTAGTAATGTTAAATTATTTGATCAAGTTAATAATCAATTAACTGGTTTTGATCTTTTACCTAGTTTTGCAAATACAAGAGCTAGTTTTGATTTTTCTGTAACATGTAATGGTGATGTGGTTTCAACAGATATACTTAGAGTTACAATAAAAGTTCAATTAAGTAATATATTATAAATATTAAATATGGCAACTTCATTAATTTTAACATTTGCAAACCCAGTCAATAAATCTTTACAAATAGGTGATACGGTTCACTATGCTGTAGTAACTAATAATATAACTGGCACTCCTATAGAAGTTGGTAGTGTAACTGCATTAACAAATACAACTGTAACATGTAGTATAGATTCTAGTGCTGATGTACCTACAACAAGTAATTTCTTCTTTTTTAGTAAAGACAATAAGGCTAACTTATCTTCGCTAGTAGGTTATTATGCTGAAGTTGAAATGAAAAATGAATCTACAAGTGAAGTAGAGCTATATCAAGTAGGATCAGACATAGTTGAAAGCAGTAAGTCTTAAAATATATATGTAATTAAAATAAAAAAATAAAATAAAAACAATATGAGTAATGGACCTAGTTTTATCGGAGGAATAGCACAAACACTTGGGGGACTCTTTGGTAGTAGAAGAAGAAGAAAAGAACAATCAGATGCAGCGGATCTTCTTAATCAAAGAATGCAGGCGTATGAAAGTTTTGAGTTTCAAAATCCTTTTGCAAATCTTACAAATCCAGCAGCTAATTTAGCAACCCCAGCAGCAACTTTAACAAATCCAGCAGCTAATTTAACTAATTTTGCAGCAGGTCTTCAAAATACAGCAGTAGGTGCACAAAATTTTGCATCTCAAATGCAAAACGTAGCTGAAGATTTAACTGTGGATCAAAGAGCAGCTGAATTTCAAGCTCAACAACAACAACAAGGGTTATCAAATATTTTAGCTGGTGCAAGAGGTGCAGCAGGTAGTAGCGGTATAGCTGCTTTAGCACAGACATTAGCAGGTCAACAAAGTCAAAACATGCAAGCAGCAGCGGCTTCTATTGGTCAACAAGAACAAGCAAATAGAAGACTGGCAGCACAACAAGCCTCACAAATACAACAAATGACTGCAGCTGAGTCAGCGGCAAATCAAGCTAGAGAGATTCAGCAAGGTTCACAAAATCAAATACTTGCTGCACAAATGGCTGCTTCAAATCAAATGGCTGGTGTAGATATAGCACAACAAAATCAACTACTCGCAGCACAACAAGCTCAAGCTAATCAAAGACTTGGTGCTGAAATGGGTTTTCAAGGTCAGGTTTTTGAGGCTAGAGGTGCACAAGCACTGCAGCAAGCTGAATTTGATAGAGATGCAACATTACTTGGGTTATCTTTACAGAGGAAGGGTCAAGCAGATCAAGCAAGAGCACTGGGTAGAGCAGATATAATAGGTGGAGTTGGTCAATTTGGTGCTGCAGGTATGGAAGCAGCTAAAACTATTCTAGGTGCAGTAAGTCCAGTCTAATAAGTTAAAAATATAATGTTTAAAAGAGTTTAATTATGGCAGCAGATGTAGGTTTAATAAGGGCATCAAAAGATGCTTGGATGTATCAAAATCCTAGTTTTGGAAAAGAATTAGCTGATCCTTTTAATGAGGTTGCTGAAAGAAGAAGATTAGAAGCAGAAAAACTAAGATTAGAAAGAAAAGCAACTGAAGAAAGAATAAACAGAGAAATAACTAGATATATAGATCAATTCCCTCCCGGTATAGCTATTTCTAATATACCAGAAATATACAGATCAGCAATAGAAGACTTTTCTTTTAAACAAAAAAGAATATATAGTGACGCTGTAACTGCTAGAGTAAATATGCAAGCAGGGACTGATGAATATCAAGAACAAACAAATATAATGAATCAATCCTTACAAGCAATGAGTAATTTAAAAGCTCAATGGAATTTATTTGGTCAAAGTAAGGAAGATAATTTAACTAATTTTACCAACAAAAATTTTTCTAAAGCTAATGATCTTGGTAATATAGCTTTAAATGGAGCTTTATTTACAGATAAATTAAATGTCATCATAAACGATCAAGGTGATTTATTTTTTGATGATGGTAGAGGTGGTTTTTTTAAGATGACAGATTTAAAACTTCCTTCACTAAAAGCTGCAGATGAAGCTATGTTCGTTGAAAGTTTAATGGTGAAAGCTTTTGATTCAGGTCAAAAACTTAGTGATGCTACTGTAAACTTAACCATGAGTCAAATTAAAAAAACTATAGAAAAAGGTGGTATAGATGTTCTTAAATCTTTAGCTGTAGATGATTTGGTTGCAGGCATATCGTTATATGAAGGAACTGAAGAAATATTTAACAGAATTAATAGTAGTGATGAAATTATTTCTTTACAAGCTAAAGAGGAATTAGAAAATGAACTATTAGCTAAATATAGACAAGCCATTATACAGCAGTCTAATTTAGGGTTTAATCAAAAAAATCCTAATACAATATCAAGTAAACATCAAAATTGGATGAAAAGTAATGAAAAGGATTTAGTTAGATTTTATCCTATTCGGGATTTTACTAATATTGATGATGAAGAAAAAACTAAAATACAAGAGCAAAACATAACAGGTCAACAAACTTTGAGTGATAGATTAAACGAAGAAATATATTATGATGGGTATTATGTTGAGTATGTTCCAAAACAAGATGCATTTTTACTTTCAAATCAAGCAGCAAAAGAAGGTATGAGAGCTATCAGATATTATAAATTTGAAGAGTTACCTCTTTTAATGAAATATGTAGATCTTAATCCAATAGATTAACAATTATGTCAAATGGAAATGATGAAACTTCTTCATGGTTAAATGCCATAGCTGAAGCAAGAAAAATTTACGAACAAGACAGTCAGGAACAAGAGATTGAAGAAAAAGAAATCGAAGATCAAGAAAAAAATATTGTAGATGATTCTTTTTCTTGGAAGAAAGCTATTGATTTACAAATAGCTGAAACACAAAAACAAGTAAAAAAACCTGAACCATCAAAGTCTAAAGAAGAAGGTTTTAATTTATTTACAGAATTTACTGACTCTTTTAATGCTATCACACAAGGAGGTAAGGTTGGATTAACAATGGCTGAAACTACAGATGAGTTTAGTCAAATAATGAGGTCTGGAGGTGAGTCTACTAAAGAAGATATACAAAATGCATTTGAAGCTATTCAAAAAATAAATAATGCTGCCCCAATAGAGGCTATGGAAGAGTGGAATCAAGCCTATGATAAATACATAGAAAAAGGTGATAATGCAATTCAAGCAACATACAAAGCTACAATGGAGACAGGTACTGATGGATTTCTTGGAGTTATGGCTCAAAGTGTGGCTAGTTTATCTAATATTGAAACTCTTGCAGCAGCAACAGGAGGAGCCGGTGTTGGTGCTGCTGCTGGATTCGCAGGAGGTATTTTTGCTCCAGTGACTGTTGCAGGAGGAGCACTTTCAGGAGGATTTGCTGCAGCTAATGCTTATTCAGAATCTGTAAACAGGTTTTCTCAAAATATGCAGGCTGCAATTAGAGATGCCGGTAAGGAAGTCACTCCAGAAACTATAGAAGAATTTTTAAATGATGAAGATCTTTTTGAAAGTGTGCAAATGAAGTCAATAGCAGCAGGATCAACTATAGGTGTTATCGAAGGTGCAGCAACCTTAGTTGGTGGTAAAGCCATATCCTCTATTGCTAGAGCAACTAGAGGTGTAACTAGTGCCACTGGAAGAATAGGTGTAAAAGCTGCAAAAGGAGCTGCCGCTTTTGGTGTTGAAGGAGTGGGGGGATCTTTGGGTGAAGCAGGAGCACAGGCGATAGAAGGTAGAGGACTTGATACAAAAGAAATAATAATAGAAGGTATTGCAGGTTTAGGAGGTGCTCCAAAAACTGCAGTAGTGGGTGGTTTTAGTGCTTTAAACACTAAAGCAGGTAGATATAAAGTAAATGGTGGATTAGCTTCTAGAGGTGAAATTATAAAAATATTAGAATCTGATAAAATTACTGATGTTGAAAAAGCGAGTATAGACTTTGAAATTAAAAATGATAATGATTTATACTCTAGAGTATCTGAACTTCAATCTGATATTGAAATAAAATCAGAGATAGATGATAGGATAATTGATAAGACAGATAGGGATAGATTTTTTGAATTAGAAAAAGAAGTTAAAAAACTTGAAAATAAAAAAACAGTATCTTCAAAAAATAAATTAGCAGAAGTTAAATCTGAAATAAAAGAAATAACAGATAAGTATAAAGATATTGACAGAAGAATAAAGGCTGTAAAAGATAATAAATCTAAAAGAGCAGCAATTAAAAAGGCTTCTAGAGAAAGAAGAGTAAGAAGAGATATTGAATTTATTAAACAGTCTGGTTCTCAAGTTAGGGCTTTTGATACTGCAGATGAGTTATTAGCTGATTTAGATAAATTAAATAAAACCTTACCAAAAGAACAAAAAATAAAACTTTCAAAACAAGAAAGATCAGACATAAAAAACGCTGGTGGTTTTTACGATGCACCAAATAATGTAGTTTATGTTAATAAATCTGTGGCTGCTGATTTGCAAAACACAGTGGGTTCTCATGAAGTATTGCATGGTATTCTTTTTAGATATGCTGGGAATGCTGCTAAACAAAAAATTTTAGTAGAAAAATTCCAATCAAAGCTTTCTCAAAGACAAAGGAATATCGTTGATACATTAATGAAAAAAAGAAATTATGATATTTCTGTGGATTCTAAAGGTAATAGATCTAGTCAATATTACACAGAGTACCTAACAAATTTTTCTGATGCTTTAAATATTAAAAATGAAGATGGTACATCTTTAATAGAGTTTGAAGAAAATATTTTTACAAAGTTAGGAGACGTACTTACACCAATACTTAGATCAATAGGTTTTAAAAAAATATCTTTTGATAGTGGTCAGGGAGTGTATAACTTCATGAAAGAGTATAATAAAAGTATAGAAAAAGGTGAGTTTACAGAAGACTTATCTAGTTTCCTTAAACAAAAGAAACCATTCTCTCAATCACAACTAAATAAGGTTCAAAATCAAATTAATTTTTCTAGAGAAGTTGTATCTAAACAAGAAAAAATAGATGGTTTAGTTGGTGAAAAAAATATTGATGGAAACTATAAACTTACAAAACAAGAGTGGGATGCTGGTAAAGGGGATGCAGTATTGGGTGATATTTTTACAAACCAAGACTTACAGGGTTTAATAAAAAGTAAAATACCTCCAGTTAAATTTAGACAACCGGGGTTTTCTGAAGAAGATTTTGTATCTGCAACAACAGAAGAATTAATACCTCACATAAGAAATTTTAATCCAGAAAAAAATAATAGTTTATCTGGTTGGATAAATAGTCAGCTAGACAATAAAATAAAAAATGTTTATAAAAAAGGTGAGGCTGCTACAAGAGATAAGTTTGAAGATGAGTTAACTGAAAGAGTTGATGTAGCAGAAGAGGAAGTTGTTGCAGAGGAAAAACCTAAACAACAAAAGCCATTATTTAGAGAGAGTATAGGTATCGACAAAAAAACTGGTCTTTACAAAAAGATACTTGATTCGGTTGTTAAAGATTTTGAAGATAATTTTATGAATTATTATAATAAAACAACTGGTCAAATAAATCCTAGTGTTTGGAAAAAACTTCAAAAAAACTTTGAAACTCAATTTTCTGTCGATATTAAAAAACTAATGAGTGGTGGTATTTCTGGAGGTAAAAAAGCTAAAGAAAATTTTGTTAATTTTTTAAAATCAAATAGAGTAAATATAGTAGAAAAATTACCTATTAGAGATCTTGTTGCTCTTGATAGAAAAAGTAAAACTCCAATATTTACTGAGCTAATAAAGAAACAATTAACACCATTAGAAGCTAGAGCAGCAAAAGATATTGGTGCTATTAAAGCAAAAACAGAAACTCAATCACCTAATTTATATAAAAAGAAAACACCTACAGAAAAACAATTTTTGGAGTTTTTTGAAGATGCTTCTGGTAAAAGAAAAAATTCTTTAGCTAATTCTATAGGTACTGCTTTAGCTTTTGATGCTTATACAAAAGTTTTAACTGATTCTGATTTATCTAAATATGCTAGTGATGAAGTTGTCTCTGAGGGTATTATTGCTCAGATGGGCGTAGAAATAGAAAGAGATGTTAATAATGTTAATTTTGCTCTCCCAATAAAAGAAACAGCTCCGGGCATTCAATTTGATTTAAATGATGAAGAATTCCAGACATTAAAAGAAAGGGATGGAATAAATATATTAAATAAAGTATTAGAAGTTACAAAAAGAGTTACTAAAAAAGTTAAAAAAGAAAAAGATCCTAGAAAAAAAATTCAAGAACTTTTAGAAGGAAAAGAAGGAGAATATCAAAAATTAAGAGAAAAAGGGAAGGTATCTGACGCTGTAACTATTAAAATTCTAAAAATACTACAACAATATAATCAAATTAGAAATGAAAGAGTTGGTGGTGTTATTCAAGAAATAACTGTTTTTAATTTAATAAGAATAGACAACGCTAAAGATGGTAAAATAACATTGCTTAAGGGTACAGCAATGAATGATGATTCTAGACCTGACATTCAAATACATTATAAGGGTCATGTTTATCAGGAAAAAGATAGAAAAACTATAGATGAATTAAATAAAAAATTACCTGAAGGTAAGGAAGAAATTAAGGTAGGTGATCCAATTATAGTAGGTGTAGAAGTTAAAAAAGATTTTGGTGCAGATTTTGGTAGTAGTGTTTTATCAGTGGATGAAGATTTTGTAAATAATAAAGGTAAGGGGAAAATTACATTCACAAATAAAAAATTAAATTTTGAATTTCTTGAAGCAGTTTTAAGAAATGTTTTACCAGCACAATTAAATAAATTTTTTGATTTTTTAGATAAGCAGGAAATAGCACTAGGAAGAAACCCAGTTAAAAGATCTACAATTAAGGAGAAAGGTCCAGATGGTAAAGCATTTAAACAGCGTATTTCTGACAAAACAAAAGAAGCTTGGATGGATCGTGTTATAAAAGATTTTAAAATCGGTGGAACATTTAATAGTAATGATATTAATTTAGGTAAAATAGCAAAATACTATCGTGAAAAAGGTAATTCCTATCTTGAAGTTGCAAATTCTGGTCTTTTTTACTTAGGTGATGATGATAAAGGAAATATTTTTCATGCTCCTTTATTAATTAACCAAAAAAATTTAGATGTTAAAGTTGTTGTTACTGCAAAGTTTGATGCAATAAAAGATTCAAATGACATTAAAACTGGAGAAAGTACATTTAGGATAAGGGGGGAGCTAAGAATTGATCCCAAGGCAGGGAAACCCATACCTGTATCAAAAAGCAAACCAAGCGGTAAAAAACTTAGTATTACGGATGGAAAATCAATAGATGATAATATTAAATATTACAACAAAAAAAATGTTAATTATTCTAAAAATATTAATGAAGAATTTAATAAAATACTAGAAGAATCTCAAGGTGTTGAAGCCACTAAAAGATACTCAAGAAGATCTGCAACAAGAGAAGGTGCAAGAAAGGGTAGGTATAAGTTTTTTGTTCCACCATCAGCAGATAATTTTATGGGTCTCATGTATTCTTTTTTAGGTAAAGGTAAAGTGGGTGAACGTCATAAAGATTTTTTTGAATATAACCTGATGAGTCCTTATAAAAGAGGTATTTCAGCAATGGATTCTCAAAGGCAAAGAATAACAGATGAGTATAAAGGTATAAAAAAGAAACATTTTAAATATATTGATCAACTTAAACTTGAATCTAAATTAACAGGAGAACATGTACCTAATACTAATTTTAATAAAGATGCAGCTGTAAGAGTATATCTTTGGAACAAGCAAGGAGTTAAAAATTCTGATCTTGATTTAACTCAAAAAGAAGTTGATACTTTAGTGGAGTTTGTTAAAAGTGACAAACAATTATTAGCTTTTGCTGATGATTTAGGTACAATGAAAAGTTTTGATGGTAAATATCCAGAACCTCAAGAATTTTGGGAAGGTAGCACTATTGTAAGTGATTTAAGTTATAGCATTGATAATGCTAGATCAGAATACTTAAATGAATTTATAGAAAATTCTAATGAAATTTTTTCAGAAGAAAATTTAAATAAAATAGAAGCTACGTATGGTCCAAAATTTAGAGAGGCTTTAGAAGGTTCATTAAACAGTATGAAAAGTGGTGTACTTAGAAGACCATTAAAAAAGGGATCTGTTGAACAAAAATGGTACGATTGGCTTAATAATTCAACAGCAACTGTTATGTTTTTTAACGTAAGATCTGCAATATTACAAACTATTTCATCTGTTAATTATTTAAACTGGAGTGATAACAACCCAGTACAAGCTGCTCGTGCTTTTGCAAATCAAAAACAATTTTGGAAAGATTTTACATTTTTGTTTAATTCTGATAAGTTAAGACAAAGAAGAGCAGGTACGAAAATAAATATAGCTGAAGCAGAAATTTCAGCTGCAGTTCAAGGGAAAGATGGAGTAAATCAAACTAGAAGTGTTATAAAAACTTTATTGAATAAAGGATTTTTCTTTACTCAAATAGCTGATAGTTTTGCTATAGCTCTTGGAGGAGCTTCTATGTACAGGAATAGAGTTAATTCAAACATAAAGAAGGGGATGACTGTTCAGGAAGCAGAGAAAGCTGCATTTGAAGATTTTGATCAAATAACTGAAGAAACTCAGCAGTCTTCAGATCCGGCTGAAATATCACAACAACAGAGAAGTCACTTTGGTAGAATATTACTTGCTTTTGCAAACACACCGATGCAGTATGCTAGATTAACTAAAAAAGCATATTTAGATCTTGTAAATAATAGAGGCGATAGGAAGACTAATTTATCTAAATTAGCTTACTACGCTGTAGTACAAAACATACTTTTTACTGGTATGCAAACTGCTTTATTTGCTACTCTTGGACTCGGTGGTGATGATGAGGATGATGAAAAAAAACAAGAGAAAACAAAAAAGCTTTTAAAAAGACAAATTGATTTTGCAACAAATGGTATAGTAGATTCATTTTTAAGAGGTGGTCTTGGTTATACAGGAGCAGTTGTAGCTGGTTTAAAAAATGCTATTCTAGAACTTTATAAACAAAAACAAAGTGATAGTATTTTTGCTAAAGACATTGCTAGAATTGAAAATGATTTACTTTCAATTTCTCCACCCATAGGAACTTTTTTTGGTAAACTTTATAGTGGTTATAAAACAAGTGAAATTGAAAAAGATGTTATAGAAGCAAAAGGGTTTAAATTTGATAGCCCTATATATGAAATTGGTACTAAAGGTGTATCTGCATTTACTAATATTCCTGCAGATAGAGCATTACTAACAATTAGGAATATAACAGCTGCAACAAAAGAAAATTATGAAACTTGGGAAAGAGTTTTATTAACTTTAGGTTGGAGCACTTGGGATTTGGGTCTTGAAAATCACGAACACGAATTGATTAAAACTACTGCTAAAGATGCTAGAAGAAAAGAAGGTTATAGAAAAGCCTCTGAGACTAGGAGAAAAAATAGAGAAGCTAAGTTGCAAGATAGGAGAAGAGGATTAGATGAAGATAAGGATAAAGGTGATAGAAGAAGAGGATCTTCTGATCAAGATAAAAGAAGAAGAAGAAGATAATTAAAAAAACATAAAAATAAGTAATACTAAAGATATAAAACAATATAAAATATGGCACAAGAACTAGGGAGTGGTACAAATATGGGAGTTGATGTGGATGGTGATGGTAAGCCTGATTTTCATTTAACACTAAAATCTATAGGTTTAATCGTTGCAGCAATATTTACATTGGGTGGCATGTATTTTAAATTACAAAATGACATCGAAGAGGCAAAGCTATTGCCACCAGCTGCAATAGAGAGGAAAGAGTATGATTTAAATCATGCTTGGATGCTAGATCATGTTAGTGATTTAGAGGAAGATGTTAAAGATCTCAGGAAACATATTGAAGATTTACAAAAAGATCTTTACAATAAAAAAGATAGGTGATGAAACTAGAATTAAAAAGATTTAGTAGCCAGAGTGATACTACTCTAGGTTTATTATTTGTTGACGGAGAGTTTGAATGTTTTACACTGGAGGATGAATATAGAGAAGAAAAGGTGAAAGGTGAAACTAGGATACCTGAAGGCACTTATAAAGTAGCAAAGCGTGAAGTGCTTAGTGAGTTAACAAAGAAGTATAGAAACAAATACCCTTGGTTCGACTATCATTTCATGCTTCATGATGTCCCTAATTTTCAGTATGTTTACATTCACATAGGAAATGATGACGATCATACTGATGGTTGCTTACTTGTAGCCGATTCCGTTAAATCTAATAGATTTGATCAAAATAACAATTTAAGTAGTTCAACACCAGCATTTAAAAGATTATACCAAAAGATGTGTGAAGCTGATATTATAAATATTAGTGTAACAGATTGTTGTACTGAATGTAACTGCACATGTAAACAATAATTATGTATATTCAAACAAGCTCACCATTTACTAAATTAAGGAAGACTACCAAAGGCAAGGGTCGACACTTCCTTACAGCAAAAGAAGGTGCCGGAATGACAGCTGCAGGTAGGGCTGCGTACAATAGAGAAACAGGTGGTAATTTAAAACCACCACAACCTCAAGGTGGTAAAAGAAAAAAATCTTTTTGTGCTAGGTCAAGAGGTCAAATGAAAATGCATAGAATAAATTGTTCAAAAACACCAGAAAAAAGAATCTGTGCTGCAAGGCGTAGGTGGAAATGTTAATATTATGAAATCAAGAGGATTAGGAGATAGTATAGAAAAATTTACAAAAGCCACTGGTATTAAGAGTATGGTAGATAGAGTATCTGAAGGATTAAATATACCTTGTGGATGTGAGGGTAGAAGGGATGCATTAAACATATTATTTCCATATAAAAATAAAAAGAAATGAAGAAAAATAAAGAAGAAGAATCACCTTTTAAACTAAAGGATGCATGCTACCACAAGGTGAAAGCTAGGTATAGAGTATTCCCATCAGCTTATGCTAGTGGTGCTATTGCTAAATGTAGAAAAGTGGGTGCTGCTAATTATGGTAAGTCATCTAAAAAGAAAAAATAATTATGGACTCTAAAAAATTAAGAGAGATATCAAAACAATTAAAATCTTCATCTAGGATTCATAAAGCTCAAGCTAATAAGATTGATAAGATTTTAAAGTCTATGAACTCTAAGAAAAAATAAAATGGCAGATCCTAAAATTGGTACTGGTAAAAAACCTAAAGGCTCTGGTAGAAGATTGTATACTGATGAAAATCCTAAAGATACCGTCAGAATAAAGTATGCAACTCCTGCAGACGCTAGAGCTACAGTTGCTAAAGTTAAAAAAATAAATAAACCTTTTGCTAGAAAGATACAGATATTAACTGTAATGGAGCAAAGAGCTAGGTTCGCTAAAAAACCACAACAGGCTGCAATAGCTAAAAGAGGTAAAGAAGCTATAAGGAGAAAGCATGGTCGCAAAAGTTGAAACAATAAAGAAAAAAATTAAATCTGGTAAAAAATTAGGATTTAGTGAAAAAGCTCAAGCTAAAGCTAGAGGTTTAATCCCTAGAACTAGTGATAAGAATAAAGGTAGAAAAGTAAAAAGTCCTAAGTACAGAAGGTAAGATGAAAGATTTATTTAAAGATTTTAATATAAGTAAGTTTAAAAAAAAGAAACCTCCCGGAAATAAATCATTAGGTACTTTTAAAGAAATAAAAGAACTTAAAAAAATAAAAAGTGATAGAAAGTTTGTAGAGGATAAAGATGATGTGTTTACTGCGTTTAAGTCTGTTGCAGAAAAAAACAATATAGAATATCCTAGTAAACTTGTAAAAACACTAATTAATGAAAGTGATAAACCAATAATGGATCTTAAAAATTTCTATAAAAGACCTAGACCTAAAATTGTTGCTGAAGAACTTGGAGTGGAACTTGATGATATAGAACTTAAAACTATGAAAACTCCATCATATCCATCAGGTCATTCAGCACAAGGTTTTTTAATTGGTAAAGTATTAGCAGATAAATATCCGGAGGCTTCAAAAGATTTTATGAAAGAAGCTAAAGATATATCTTATAGTAGAAACGTAGCCAAAGCACATTACAAATCTGACTCTAAATTCGGTGAGCAACTTGGCACTTCTATGTATGAGCATATAAAAGACAAAATATAATGGCAGTAAGGAAAACAAAAGAAGGATTAGCTTTAAAAAGATGGTTCAAAGAAAAATGGGTAGATGTTAGAACTGGCAAACCTTGCGGTAGAAAGAAAGGTGAAGGTAGGGGTACGCCTTATTGCCGACCAAGTAAGAGAGTCTCCAGTAAAACTCCGAAGACATCAGGTGAGATGTCAGCTGCAGAGAAAGCAAAAAAGATTAGAGAGAAAAAGAGTCTGGGACAACCAGCAGGAAGCCCCAGAAGAGTAAAAGGTCTTAGAAGAAAGTAATGTG
>CEOA01039166.1_pt1 | contig 19653 bp, 25 predicted proteins | sample 530251 | NCBI WGS metagenome assembly CEOA01 (sample SAMEA2619838, study PRJEB7988) | marine metagenome | biome: marine biome (ENVO:00000447); feature: surface water layer (ENVO:00002042); material: "saline water (ENVO:00002010), including plankton (ENVO:xxxxxxxx)" | depth 5 m
TCACGCTCACCGATACCCTCCCATCGTCGACTCTCTTCGGAGAGTCGTATCCAAAATAATTCTTAATTAAATTTGACAAATAAATCATTATATGGGATAATAATATTAACAAACAGAAAGGCATTTATGTATAAAGAAGAAATGATGATTTTTGAATTCGATATAGTAAAGAATTCAAGAAATGATATTGCACCTTACTATCACACTCAAGAAGTTGTTGGTAGAGACAGTGTAGAGCTAAACGTATTTGGATATAACAATCCTTATGAAGTTTATTGGAAATGGGCAGCTAAAGCTCAAAGAGAATATACAAAAGCAAATGCAACAGACGCTAGAGATAGTTTTATATTTAGAGAGTGGTCTGTTGGTGAAGAAGAATAATTATAAATAAACTTGACAAATAATTCAAGTATGGTATAATTATATTATAAAGATAAACACAAAAGGTGTTTGTCGTAATTACAGAAGGAGTTTTCAAATGAGACGAAAACCAAAAGTATATAAAAATCAATACAAAGTAAAAGTAATAGAGCATAAGATTGTGACAGTTGAAGCTGATTCAGAGCAAGATGTAATAGATTACTTTACACCAAGCAATGGTCTTTACCCAAGAATTAGAACTAGAGTTCGAAACTCTACGGGAGATATCATTGGTGACAAGCTTATCAAGAAATCTGCAAAAGTGATTTCAGAAGAGCTAACCCAAGGTGAAGCTGACAAAAGAGCTAAAGCTAAAGAGACTAGACTTAGAGGTCAAATAGTTTGTGAAGTTTGTGACCAGCCTAGAACAGCCCATCAATATTATGGTGAGTATTGGAGTCGTCCTTGTCCAGATTGGGATGGCGACTACAGACCTAAATATACTCTAGATGAGTGGTTAGCTAAAAAATAAACTTGACAATTTCTGGATAGTATGATATAGTTATATTATCCACGAAAAAGGGAGAACTAGCCAAAAGCAGCCCCATTTGCTGAGGCTAGTTTTTTCTAAGGAGATTTATGTTTTACTTAAAAAAACAACAATGGTTAGACGAGGATACTCTGAAACTCATTAAGAGAAGAGAAAGAATAATGAATGAGTTAGAGGATATAGAGATGAAATTGAATATTATAAAGGAGGCACCTTGTCAGCCAAATATACAGACAAACAATTAAAGCTATATAGCCATTGTGCTATTACTAAATGCAGTAGACCTATGCAACCTAACAATGAGGGCGGTTTAGACCTCACAGCTAGCGGCGGCTACGGCGACTTCACTGATTCATTTGGTGAAGATATTAATACATTTAGATTGTGTCACAAGCACTCTCATCAATTTGCTAACTGGTTAAATAACCCAGAAGTACTTTCAATGTACTGGGGCCATAGCCACGCAGGTTATGAGCCGGGCTTTTGGTTCGGTCATCCAAGCTGGGAACAGCGTACTTGGTTATCTTACCTAGTTATATTTTTTCATAGTTGGTATAAGCAAGGCTGGAAAACAGCTAAATATTATCTAAGGGAACAATTGCGTTCTCACAAAAACTGGTCAAGGGTCGATATTAACGACCACAGTACTAAAGTCCAATGGGGCAAGTACATTAGCCAATTTTTCTTTTTAGATAATCATAGTAAAGGTTTCTTTGTTGGACTTTATCGTAAATTTCAAAGTAAACTTTATAATTTTGCTAAAAACTATTATCGCAAGCAAACTTCGTTATACAGCGAAATTTGGTCTAAAGCTCTTAATGATGGCTTTTCTGAATCAGAAAAAGCATATCTAAGAGACCTAGGTCTTGCAATAGCTGCTTCTGAAGAGGAGTAGAAAGCAAGAAAGACCTTTGGGCTTGTTTGTTCAAAGGTCTTTCATAGCCACATAAAAAAAGAGAGATTCTTTTATATATGCAATATATTATAGTGCTATTCTATTGGTATGCCAAGAGACATTCTTGAAGACGTCGCTGAAGTACAAGAAAAAGTATTTGTAATTGACTTTCCAGATTTACACGAAGCACAACAAGTAGTAAGAGATGACCCGTCACGATGGAAAATATTATGTGCTGGACGTAGGTTTGGTAAATCTAGACTTGGTGTACAGCTATGCATTGAACAAGCTTTAGAAGGTGGTAGAGTTTGGTGGGTTGCACCTACTTTCTCTATTGCAAGAGTTGGTTGGCGTGATGTTGTTGCCGCTGCATCGGTTTTTCCTAAAGAATCTGGTGTTGATGTAAAAGTCGGCGATATGACTGTTACATTTCCGGGTGGTGGTTCAATATCAGTAAAATCTGCAGATAACCCTCAAAGACTTCGTGGTGAAGGTCTAAATTTTCTTGTTATGGATGAGGCAGCTTTTGTTAGAGAAGAAACGTGGACAGAAGTCCTTAGGCCTACACTTACAGAAAATAAAGGTTCTGCATTATTTATTTCTACACCAATTGGTATGGACAACTGGTTTTATAGATTATGGGAAAAAGCAGAAGTAACAGAAGAGTGGGCAAGGTTTCAATATCCAACAATAGCAAATCCTATTATTGACCCACAAGAAGTTGAATCAGCTAGAGAGGAACTAGGAGAACTAGTTTTTGCTCAAGAGTATCTTGCAGAGTTTATATCTGAAGGTGCTCAAATGTTTAGAAGCCATTGGTTTAATTATTACAAACTAGGTGTAGGAAGTATTTGGGTTGATGGAGAGAAACTTGACATAAACAAAGATTTAGTAAAGTTTGCAACAGTTGACCTAGCAGCATCTACTAAAGAATCTGCAGACTACACAGTTATATCGGTTTTTGGCCATCACTTAGAATCAGACAGAATGTTTATGTTAGATATGCACAGACAAAGATTAGAAGCACCAGATATTGTTCCTGCTATAAAAAGAATGATTGGTATTCATAATTTAGAATGGGTTGGTATTGAAAAAACAGGTTATCAATTAGCTATAGTACAATTTGCAAGAAGAGAAGGTTTGAGAATTAAAGAATTAAGAGCTGATAAAGACAAGCGTTCACGAGCACTTCCTTTGTCTGCTAAGATGGAAAGAGGACTTGTGTACTTTCCTAAAGACCAAGAATGGGTCAGTGAAGTCGAAAGAGAACTTTTGACTTTTCCGGTTGGTGTTCACGATGATATCGTAGACACCTTGGCGTATGCTTGTCTGGAAAGTGCAACTAAGAGAAAATGGGAAGCTTATTAAATGGCTGAAGAAAAAAGTTTTTATAGAAGAGCTGTAGATTATCTACAGAAACCACCCGAAAGATTACAAGTTAAAAGAGGACCTCTAGATAAGTACGAACAAGTACAAGGTTCTGTATTTGGTTACAATACACAATCCGGATATTTCCCTAATAAACTAATTGAAGATATGGGAGATGGCCTAGGCAATTCTGCTGTTGTGGCCTGTCTAAATGTTTTGGCAACTTCATTTGCTGAAGCACCACTTAAAGTTTACGAAAAAACAGAAAATGGTAGAAGAGAAATTATTAACCATCCAATGGAAATTCTTATGCAAAGGCCTAATGAATTTATATCTGGTTCTGTTCTTTCACATTATTTAGTTACATCACTGTCAGCTCACGGAGATGCATTTTTATTAAAAGTAAAAAATCAAAGCGGACAAGTTGTTCAATTAATACCTTTGATGCCAAGTTATGTAAAAGTAAGAGGTAATTCTAAAGAATTAATTACACACTATGAATACTACGCAGTGCAACAAAAGAATTCATTAAATCCAGATTATGTCGAATTACCAAGAGAAAATGTAGTTCACATTCGTCAAGGTATGGACCCAGACGACCATAGAAGAGGTTTTTCACCACTACGTTCTGTTATGAGAGAATTAGCTGGTGATGAAGCAGCAGGACAATTTGCTGTTGCGTTGTTGCACAATATGGCTGTACCCGGAGTTATCTTGAGTCCAAAAGATGACTCTATGGGTGGGCCTTCAAGAGAAGAGGCAGAAGCAATAGCTCAAGCATTTAAAAATAAATTTTCTGGTGCTAATAGAGGTGCACCAATGATTATGACTGGAGCAATGGATGTTGATGTCTTATCCTTTACACCAGAACAATTAAATCTAAAAGCATTAAGAAGACTTCCAGAAGAAAGAGTATCTTCTGTATTAGGTGTGCCAGCCATACTTGCTGGATTAGGAGCTGGTCTTGATGCTGCTACTTACAACAATACTAGAGAACTTAGAGAATTTTTTACTGAACAAAAAATGATACCTCTTTGGAGTGCTGTGGCTTCTGAATTAACTCATCAACTACTTCACGAAGATTTTGAAAATGATAACTACAATATTTCAGCTAATTATGACTTAGATATGGTTAGGGCTCTTTCTTCAGACAGGCAAGATTTAATTAAAACAATGAACTCTGGAGTTCAAGGTGGTTTTGTTACAATAGGAGAAGCTAGACAATCATTAGGTTTGGATGCTACTGATTCACACAATGTTTATTTACGACCTTTGAATATGGTTGCTGTTGCAGAAGGTGATACAGGAATTGTTGTTCCAGAGACTCAAGAGGAAGAAAAAGCATCTCTCAATACTACAAGATTCCAACCAGAAGTTCGTAGAACTAGAAGAGTTATAGGAAAAAGACCTAAGAAAAAGAAAAGCATTATTGATGTAAGTATGGAGTTCAAATCAGCAGAAATACCATTTGATTTTGAGCTTGGTGAAAAATCAGCTATTTCAGCTAAAGTTAAAAAAGTTTTACAGAAAAAAGTAAAAGACCACAATGCTAAAAATCCAAAGTACAGAGCTACTTATGGAATGCTAGCTGCCGTATTTAGAAGAGGTGTTGGTGCTTACAGAACATCTCCGGGTTCAGTAAGAGGTAATGTTACCTCAGCTACCCAGTGGGGCGTGGCCAGAGTTAATGCCTTTATAAAAGGATTGAAAGGCCGTTTCCCTAGAAGTGCATTTGATAGAGACTTGCTTCCATCTGGACATCCACTTAGTTCTAAAAAATCCGCAACTAAAGCTACTTCAGTTAAAGTTGGTGATGCTGTTTCTTGGTCAATAAATAAAGACCCAGACCCACCATCAGTAGTTCACGGCATAGTTTCATCAGTCAACACTACTAAAAAAGAAGCAACTATGAGAGTTTGGGCAATTATGCCTAATGGTTCTCACCAAAGAACAGACAGAGATGTTACAATGCCTTTTTCAAGATTAAGAAAAATTAAAGACTGGAGAGATTCAAAAGCTCCAAAAGATATAACTAATTTTCCGGGAAGTGGTGACAATCAAAAAATAACACTATCTAATTCTAAATTTCCTCAATTTCCAGATTTTGATTATGTAAAAGACTTAAAAGAAAACTACCCAAAGATATGGAGAAGAGCTGGTACAGGCGGTAATCCTCCAACATCTTTTACAGGTAATGACGCTTTTAGGAACTGGACTAAATACAAAGGCGGAGATAGAAGTGGTTCAGTATTATCTTGGGTAAAACGCAGGGAAAGATTTATGAATCGTCATCAAGGTAATACAAGATTAAACGGAACAATAGCAGTTATGAAATGGGGTGGCGTTACTAAGTCTGGTGTTTCAGCAATGAAAAAGATTGTCAATGAGCAAAAGAAAAAAGAGGATGCTAGAAATAAGAAGGTATCTGAACTTATCGCTCATAAGGACAATTTGACAAGCTAAAATATATAATGATATATGAAAGAGGATATAGATAGTAATGAGTGAAAATCACAAAGTAAACAAATCTATAGAGTTTAAAACTGTAGATGATGAGAAAGGTGCAGTAGAAGCTGTCTTCTCAGTATATAACAATTTAGATAGCGATGGAGATGTTGTAATTCCCGGAGCTATAAAATCTGGATTTAAAGATAATCAAGTACCGATGGTCTTTGCCCACAAGTGGGACCAGCCAATTGGAAAAGGCGTCATAGAAACAGATGACGATAAAGCTATATTTAAAGGAAGTTTCTTTATGGGAACTGAGGCTGGCAAGGAGGCTTACAATCTAGCCAAAGAAATGGGTGACTTACAAGAATGGTCATTTGGTTTTAGAATCAATGATTACGAAGTTGCACCATTTACTAAAGATGGTTCAGATGAAGTAGATGCAAGATATTTGAAAGACTTAGAGGTCTTTGAAGTATCTCCAGTTTTAGTCGGTGCTAATAGAGAAACTTATACACTAGCTATTAAATCTGGTGAGGAAGCTATCTATGAAAGCTCTAATGTTGATGAAGTAAAAGAAGCATTAGGAAAAGATATTTTTGACAATCCGGGTGAAGCTATGGAAAGGTCAAAAGAATTATCTTGTGATATTGGAGTCCACACTCAAGAAATGGACGGAAAAAATGTTTTTATGCCTTGTAAAACTCACGCAGAATATGAGGAGGCAATAAAAGAAGATATGAAAAGTTTAGACCCAGAGGAAGAAGAAAAAACTGACGGTTGCTGTGGTGGTGGCTGTAAAGAATCTTCTGACGAAGGGGAAGAAAAGGTTTCAGAAGAAGAGTCCCTGCCTACAGGGAAGCGTTTTTCTGAGGAGGTCAAAGATGTGCTTGCAGCGTTGGAAAGCCTCATTGTGAGAGCAAAAGCTATTGAAGTTTTACGCTCTAAAGATGGAAGGACATTATCGGAAAGAGCTAGTTCTGCTTTAAGAGCAGTACAAGAAGACCTTAATGACGCTTGGACTGAAATAGATGATATTTTAGTAGAAGCTTCTAAACCAGAAGCAGAAGTAGAAACTTCAGAAGCAACAGAAACTGTTGAGGAAACTCAAGAAGAAGAAGTTGTAGAAGAAATTTCTGAAGATGCTGAAATTGCAGAAGCTGAAGTTGAAGTAGTTGAAGTTGAAGAAGAAGAAGTTGTTGAGGAAGAAGAAGCTGAGACTGAAGAAGTCGTACTTGAAGAAGTAGATGAAGAGATAGAAGCATTATTTGCAGAGTCTCAAGGTCTTATAGCAGATTCTATTCTTGTAGAACTAGACGACGAAGAAGTATAAGCAAAATTATTTTGGAGACATAATGGATAACATTAGTGAAACACTTCAAAAGAAAAGGGCTGAGTTAAAAGAAGTCTTTGATAATCCTGCAGAGGAAGGTGGAAAATATTCCGCTGAGCAAAAAAATGCTATCAATGGACTTAATACTGAGCTTGCTGAGTTAGTTGATGAAGCTAATAATGCTAAAGCCAAAGCTAAGAATGAAAAAGCTATGGAAGAAGCAGTATATGCAGCTGAAGAAGCAGATAACACACCAAAAACAATTGGTGAATCTTTTATCAACACTGACGCTTACAAAGGCTATCAAGAAGCCGGTGTAAAAGGTCTTGACTCAACAGTTAAGTTCTCACCAATGGGCTATAAAGCAACATTAGGTGCAGGTTTATCTCAGAACTTCCCACCAGAAGTGTTAAGACAACCGGGAATCTTAGAGTCCGCTCTTAGAGACCCAGATGCAATCATTGGTCTTTTTGACCAGATTGAAACCGACCAAAACTCCTTTGCATATATGGAAGAAACTACATTCACAAATGCTGCTGCTGAGCAAGCAGAAGAGGCAACAACTGCTGAAGCTACATTAGACTTCACAGAAAAAACAGCATCAATTAGAAAAATTGGTGTTTTCTTGCCAGTGACTGAAGAACTTCTTGCAGATGTAAACGGAATTCAAGGTTATGTCAACTCAAGACTTGGAACAATGATAAAGCTAAGACTTGACGGACAAATTATGGATGGTGACGGTAGTGCTCCTAATCTAGACGGATTATTAAATACATCTGGAATTAACTCATTTCAATATGGGTCATATTCTGGTGAATTAGGAAGATTAGGACAAATTTACCAAGCCATTACAGAAATTAGAAAAGATGCATTTGTAGAACCAGATGCAATCATTATGCACCCATCAGATTGGTACGACATCATAACATCAGTTACTGATGTAGCTACTACAACATCTGGTGCTGCTGCTAAGAATCCACTATTTGTGGTTGCTGGTGGCTTTGGTGATGGTGTAGCCCCAAGACTTTGGGGTCTTCCAGTCGTTACAAGTTCCGCAGTTAATGCAGGAACACAAATGGTTGGAAAGTTTGGCGGCGGAGAAGCTGCTCATCTTGTAATGCGACAAGGTCTCGACCTTGCTGTATCTGACTCACATAGTGACTTTTTCTTAAAAGGAAAACTTGCTATTAGAGCAACAATGAGAGTAGGTCTCGTAGTCTATAGACCAACTGCATTCTGTAAATTAACACAAATGTAATAACATTTGTTGTTATAAAGATTAGTAATGGGGGATTAACTTCCCCCATTACAAAAAGTAAAAAGGATAAATTTTAAATGAGTTTTATAAAAGTCGAAAAAGACATCTGGAAATTAAAAGATGGTTCTTTATGGGAAGGAAATGTAAATGAGTGCCCAGAAAGCAACCCAGATAATATAGCCCACGCAGGTAAAGAGTATCAAGAAGATTATTTGAAACTTCACGGCTGGGGTAAGAAAAAAGCTGCTCCTAAGAAAAAGGCCGCTCCTAAGAAAGCTCCAGAAACTAAAGCACAAAAACCAGCTGAAGACAAGTAGGATTTAGCCAATGGCACTAAGTACTGTCTCAGATGTTAAAAGTGTTATTGGCGTTGATATGTCCTCAACCGACGAAACGGCAGTAACAAATATATTTATAAAAGCAGCAGATGCTGCAATTAAAAACTACGTTGGATATGAATTAGAATACGCAACAGGTATCGTTGATACATTTGACGGTAACAATCAAGAAGAATTATTTACATCTGTTGCACCTATTGTTTCTGTAACTTCTGTTGTTGAAGATGCAGTAACTCTTACTGAAGGTAATCAAGAACATTTTGTTGTATATAAACCACTAGGAAAAATTAAAAAAACAGGAGACAAACAATTTTCAAATATAAGATTGCAAAATGTTGTTGTAACTTATGTAGCAGGGTATTCAGATTCAGAATCTTCAGCAGAAGATATTCCTATGGATATAAAATTGATTAGTGCAAGGGCTGCAGGTAAAATGTTTGTAGCTGCTGCAGCTTTAGGGTCTCAACAAAGCACAGGCCAAGTGGGAACTCACGCAGCAGACACAACAAACGATTCACAATTTCAATTAGTTAGGTCAGAGTCACTAGGAGATTATTCAGCTACTTACGAATCTGTAACTGAGCTTATGGATAATGAAATACTTACTGATAAAGACAAAGCTACATTATCAAAATATAAACGTCAATACTTCACATCAGCACATATTTTAGACTAGAATAAAAATATGTCAGATAATTTAGAATTCAATAAATCACAGCGTAAAGCTTGGTTGTCGGGATTAGATTTTGAAGTATTTGCAGAGGCTGTTATTGAGCAAATGAATAGTCTTAGAATGCAAAAAGTTAACTTAGTTCAAGATATGGACGATATCGTTAACGATTATATGCAAGTATGTAAAAAATATCCTATCAAAGCAAAAAAGTCAAAAAAATAAATAATGGCTCGCTATGATTACAAATGTCGTAGCTGTTCGCATACTTTTGAAGTTACTCACTCCATTCAAGAAGACCCTAAAATTAAGTGTGAAAAGTGTAAAAAACTATGTGAGAGACAGTTACCTAATAGGGTATATTTATATGGAACTGTTGGTGTTGATTGGAATACTGACCCTAGCAAAGTATCTGATTCTATGAAGGCCAAAGCCAAAAAAGCTTCTAAACGGAAAGTTTCTTTTTAACTTCGTAAAGAGTATATTTTAAAGTCAATTCTTCTTCTGGCATTATGTCATAAGAAGCTATCAAATAGTAATAAGGACCTATTTTAATTAATTCACAATTCGGTACTTCACTATGATTTATCCAACCACCAAGTGGTGTTCTTATTCTATCATTTGGAAAATCAGTATTATAAACGTGGCTACATCCTAAATTAGTACCAACTTTAATAGCAGAAACTGCAAAAAGACCATAACCTTCAATTGGAGAGTCTTTTATTGTTACTTCTGGCGGTAAAGGTCTATATGTTTTATCTTCTTCCATTTTCGTAATCCTCTAAAGATTGTAACATATCATCATCAAGTTCCATATTACTTTTTCTTCCTACCATCTATTAATTCGTGCCCTCTTACTCTAGGAATACGCTTAGGTGCGTGTTGAAAGCATTTATCATTATGGTTATATTTACTCATAATTTGTTCACAACCTTCTTGTGCACAAACTCTATTTTCACCATAAGTCTTACTTTTCCTGCGATTACCAGTTACTTTCTGAGCTTTCATATATAAATCTGACATTAATATCCCTCTTGTCTCCATCTTTTTTCAAAGTATTTTGGATTTTCCCAACACCATTTGCTAGAGTTCCAGTCTCTAAAATCTTTTTTTGTATAAATATCTTCAGCTAAATGTGAAGCCATTTTTATATTTATATAAGGCACATACTGTGCTTTTTGAAATTTAAAACCTTCAGCAACAAAAGGACCATCGTGTAATTGATATGGAACACCTTGATAAGTAAGTATTCTATCATCCCATAAAGGCATACTAAATTTTTCTGCTACCCAATTCCAAGTATTTGGAATAAACTGCATCAAACCACTGTCATTGTCTTCTTTTCTAAAAGCATTTGGATTACCTCTGGATTCACACCAACTAATACGCATAGCTTTGTAATAGTGTTTTTCATCAAAATGCTCAACTATATAAGGTACATATTCAAGCATTGTTGAAGGTATTAACTGTGTACATTTGTGAGTTTCTTGAATTATTTCTGGGTTTTCAATTACAGGCACATCTGGAGTGCCGAAACTAGCCAAAAATATCATACAACTTGTTATCATAAATTTCCTTTATTCATAACCTAATTGTACACTATGAATTGGTTTTTGTCAAGAATCTATTGATACATTTATTGCATTTTGTATAGTCTCTTGTTCTGAATTACCAGTTACTGATGTAAAGTAATGGTTCACAAAACGACCGTATTTATCTTGAGTTTGTATAAATATCTCTGCTTCCCAGCAGTTTGTATACTTATTCCAAGATAAATGGAGAGTTTTATCGCCAATTTTCATTAGCTTTTGTTGCTCGTCCACAGCAATTATTTCGGGTTCTGCTACCAAAATAGCTTCTCCTCCTTTGTTACACACTATTAGTATAGCAGATTTTGACAAAAATACAAAAAAATACAAAAAATATTTGACAAAATACTCATTCTGTGGAATACTGAGTGTAATGATGAAAGAGGAGGAATAAGTGAAACCGACGCTAGAACAAGCAGAGTTTTTATTCAAACGCTTCCCAAAGAAAACCCTTAGAGATTGGGCAGAAGATTGGGATATGTCTCACGAAAATGTGAGATTAATGAAGATTAAGTTAGGCCTACCTACTACTAAAAAGGTAGCTTACAATCCAGATATAGCACGACAAATAGTTGAATATATCAGAGAGGGCAAAGGTACTCTCAATACAGCAAGAACATATGAACACTATGATTTTGGTAAAGTAACATTCAAGAACTGGATGAAAGAGAATCCATCACTTGCAAATGAAGTGGAAATAGCTATTAAGCAAGCACAAGATAGAAAGCTTAATCCTACACACAAAAGATGTGCAACTACAGGGGAATGGCTTCCAGTATCAGAGTTTTACAAAGACAAGAACACCTTAGATGGTTATTCTGTTAGAAGTAAAAAAGTAGTCAAAGAGATGGCTCGTAAGTATTACTATGACAGAAATGTAACAGAACCAACTGTAGATACAAAAATATGTTCTGGTGTTCCAGAGTTAGGCCCATTACCAAATGAGTATTTTGCAAGAAATACTAGAAGTGCAACAGGCCTACAAACATATTCAAAGAAATTTCAAGGCTTATATCAGAAGTACCTTAGACAAGGTTTTGACAATGCTTTTGATATGGCTAAGGAAGAGACACTTACTTATTTTAACGAACTAGGATTTTCCCCTAAGCAGTACTAATATGTAATAAGGAGTGACGCAAAAGCCCCCTCTTCGGAGGGGGTTTTTTTTTGTTATAATATCAGTATGCCTAAAGTACCAACATCGTTATTAAATGAAACAATATCAATACAAAGCCTTACTGGTAGTGACGTAGACGATAGAGGACTATCTACAGCAAGTTTTGGTTCTGGAACTTCAGTTCAAGCAAAGTTAATTGAACTAGGTGGTTCTATTGAAAGTGAAACAGAAGGAAGAATTGAAAGAAACGAAGAGTTTAAAGTTATTATTCCCGCCTCAACAACAGTAAGTCTTGCAGATAGAGTTGTTTTCAATTCAACAAATTACAACATTAGAAATGTAAAATCTATTAAAGATAGATTTGGAAATGAATTCTATAAAGAACTTCGTATAGACTCTGGATTCTAATGGCATCCAAAGCTGTGCTCAAAATGAGTAGGTCTTTAAGGACAGGTAGAAAAGGCGTTTCTAGTCCAAGATTTAATTTTAAAGAAATTAAAAAACTATCAGATTTAAGAAGTTTCTTTTACGAATATTCTATATTTGTTGGAGACCTTACTTCACTTCCGGGTGTTCCTTCTTTACAGATAACAAATAAGTTAAGAAATGGTTTTTTGAAAACTGGCAGAATTATGGGTGACTTGAGTGCTGCTGCAAATACTATGAAAAAATTAGCTGATGGTGTTCAGATGTCAGACTTTGAAGGTGCAGGAGAAAGAGCATTTAGAAGATTCGGTGGAAGAACTACTGGTAAAGTTTTAATGGCGATACCCGGCAGTGATGTTTTTTCTCGTGGTGCTCGTTCTATAGTTGGTGCTAATATGCAAAAAGAATTTGACTCTTTAACAAAAAAATTATTTAGAACTAATCAACCAGATAATACTCCTCTAACAAAAGCAGTAGGCAGGATTGATTTTAATTCATTAAGTAGGAATGCAAAAGTACAAAAAGTTATTGAAGCAGTTACTGAGGATATTGTAAGACAAGCCCATAATTTTACACCAGTTAAAACTGGAAAGCTAAGGGGTTCTTTAAGGACAGAGTTGAAACACGAACCAGTTAAAGGTGGTTCTATACCGGTTGGTAAAGCAAAAATCGGTGGTGGTGATATTGATTATGCTTTGAAAATAGAGTTTGGTGAAGGTAAAGGATTTAATGTAGGAGCTTCTGCAACAAAAAGATTATTTCCTAATATACCACCAGCTGCTCAAGCCTTAAGAGGAAACAAAGCAAACAGAAGAGCTGTAAATAAAGCTACAGGTAAAGGTGCTATGATGAGAAGAGGTGCAACTGTTGCTCATAACAATTTAGCAAGCAGTGGATTACTTGGTAAAGTTACAGGCAAGCAAGATGATGTAAATAAAATAATATCTGATGCTATAGGCCTCAAATTAGGATTAAGATAATGGTACAACAATTACCAGACGCAGAAGTTATGTTTAGAACTTGGGCTTTGGCTCAATCAGAAATATCTTCTTTAGTAGGTACAAGAATAGCAACAAGATTACCTAATGGTGGTACTTTACCATTTTTGACAGTTTCTCAATTAGGTGGTGCTCCAAGTGCAGACGAAGCTCTTATTTATGAAGCCAATTTATTTATTGATGCTTACGGTGGTAAATACGGAAGTACAGGTTCAAAAGGTCAACCAGATTATGCACAAGCTTATGATTTAGCTTCTAAGACAATAGCTAACTGTTTTGATACAACACCAAAAAAATACACAAGCACTGGTGGTGAAGTTGCAACAATACACGGTTTTAATAACATTACTGGTCCATCAAGGATAGAAGAACCAGAGCTCGGTTTAGCACGCTATAATATAGAAGTAGTAATGATATATGGAGCGAGTTCATAATGAAAAATATTAAGTTAAATCCATTTATAAGGGATTTCGACTCAATAAGAGACGAAAAACTTGATGTCATTATTGGAAAAGGATGGATAGAAGTTAAAGAATCTGATTGGAAGAGGCTTAAAGAAGCTACAACCAAACAGGGTGATGTCTTGATTCCAACATTCGTTTCTGAAGATGAAGGAATGGGAGAGATTAAAAATATAGTTTCTGAAAAAGAAACTATAAAAAACGATGAAGAGTGGTACGGTGCTGACGAACAAGTAGAAGAAGAAGAGTGACAAACTCTTTATAAGCATAGGTAGGTATAAGTAAATGGCACAAAGTATTACAGAAGTAATCTTGGGAACAGGTAACTTGTTTGTGGCTAGTGAAACGGATATAAATGCAGGAACTGCAACATTTCCAACTAACCCATCAACAACACCAAGTGCATCTTATTGGGATAACGTAGGTTTCTCAGAAGGTGGATTTTCCTTAGAGTACGATAAGACTTTTGAAGACGTAATGGTAGCAGAAGAAGTTGACCCTATTAAGACAATTAAAACTGCCCAAGAAGTCAGAATTACTGGAGAGCTAGCACAAGCATCTTTAAGAAGTTTAAAGTTTGCAATGGCTGGTGGTACCACAACAGCTGATGCACCATCATCTGGGTACACAACATTAGTTCCACCAACAACAGACTCTTTCGAAGAAAAGTCATTGTTGTTAAGAGTTAATGCTCCGGGACACGACGAAGCTGGAACTGCAAAAGTTAGAGACATTCAAGTCCCTAGAGCAGTCAATGTGGGTGCATTCTCAATGACACACGCAAAGGCACCACAAAAGGTAACAATAACTATTGAATATAAAGTATTGAAGCCAAATAGTGATGCTCCATTCGCAAATATATTTAAAATTATTGACACAGTTTAATAATTAATACGATTAGGAGGTATTGATGTCAGAATTTATTGATTTTGACGAAGCGGTTGAAGAAGCCGACGACAAGAAATTAACTTTCAAGGTAGCTGGTAAAGTGTACGAAGCACCAAGTCAGCTACCAGCGAAAGTGGTGTTAGCCCAATTAAAGTTAACAAATGAACAAGGTGGCATTGAGCAAAAAAATCTTGGAGAATGGCTTACAGCCTTAATTGGCGAAGAAATTTTCAACGATATGCTCGATAACGGTGTTAGTTGGCCTCAATTAGAAAAGGTCCTTAACTACTTGTTAGTTGAATATGGGGTTATTCCGAAGGCTGAAGAAGTCGAAGGGGGAGAAGAAGAAGACCCAAAATAAATATTACCTACAGTGATATTTTAAAAAGATGGCCTGCTGTTGAAGCAGACTTTCATAGGTTTTTTAACTTAGCTCCATTCGATTGTTCTTGGAGAAAATTCAAGAATTTAATATTCAGTCTAGTATCTGAAGAATCCTCTTTTTATGCCCCTTACTTAAAACAAATGTATGAAGAGATTAGAGAAAGTTCAGAATCAAGTGATACTCCAAAAGTACAGATTTCTCTTGAAGATGCAATGAAAGACTTAGGTATAGATTGAATTCAATAATTATAGATGTAGTCCCTAGGCTGTTAGGTGATAAACTTGGTGGTCAAGCAATAAAAATGGGACAACAAGCATCCCAAGCAATTGCCAAACCAATGAATGCTGCAGTAAATGCTACTGGTTTAGCAGTTCTAGCTGGTCTTGCAGTTGCACTTACAGCAGGTGCTAAAGCAGCTGTTGAGTTTGAAGACGCATTTGCAATGGTTAAGAAAACTATGGCTGATGTTAAAGACCCAGAAGTTTTCAAAGAAATTGAAAAAGATTTACTTAACTTAGCAACTCAAATTCCAATATCAGCTAATGAATTAGCTGGTGTAGCTTCTGTCGCTGGTCAATTAGGAGTAGCAGCTGATGATATTGCTGTATTTACAGAAGTAACAGCAAAACTTGGTGTTGCTACAAATATGACAGCTACTCAAGCAGCAACAGGCCTTGCAAGATTTCTTAATGTTACAGGTGAATCAACAGATTCTGTTGGAAAGTTCGGTTCTGTTTTAGTTCAATTAGGTAACAATGTAGCAGCACAAGAATCGGAAATATTATTATTAGCACAAAACTTTGGTGCTACTGGTAATGTAGCTGGTTTAGCAACAGAAGATATATTAGCTTTTTCTGCTGCAACAAGAGCAGCTGGTGTTCAAGCAGCAGCAGGTTCTACTGCTTTAGGTAAATTATTTATGAACATAAGTAATGCAGTAAAAGAAAACGATTTAGAAAGACTATCAGTAGCAAGTAGATTGATTGGAAGAGATTTTAAAACAGCTTTTGAACAAGATGGTGCTATGGCTGTTCAAGAATTATTAACTGGTTTATCAGCATTAGCACAAGAAGGACAATCAGTTACACCTATTTTACAAACATTAGGTCTTAATAATGTTAGAACATCAAGAGCTGTTTTAGCTTTAGCAAACAATAATAAAGGTTTGGCTGCTGCTATAAAACTTGCAAGAACTGAAGCAGTAGTTAGTAACGCTCTAAACAATGAGGTTGCTACAAGGATGGATACAGTATCTTCAAAAGTTCAACAACTTAAAACAGCTTTTAATGCTCTACTTATTCCTTTAGGAAATGTATTTATACCAGTATTTAAAACAATTCTTGATTTTGCAATAAATATAGTGAACGGATTTTTAGCATTACAAAGAGTCTTTAGTGAACTTACGGATAGCGTTAAAGGTTTTCTTACATCAATAGGAGCTTTGGCTGCTATTGAAACAGCTACAAAACTTTTTGGTAGATTTACAAATCAAGTTGGAAAAAGTGGTAAAGTAATGGAATTCCTTTCAACGGTATTTCAAAAAGTTGGTCCATTTATCAAAAAAGCATTAGGTCCTCTTATTGCAGTTCTTTCTGCGTTAAATGCATTAGGAAAGCAAGAAAGAAAAATTAGAGATTTTGAAAAGCAAGTAGAAAGTATGGCTGGTACCTTTGAAGACCTAACTATAGATGGTACAGCTTTTTCCGAAGCTTTTACAGAAGAAATATTCTTAGGCATTGTAGAAGGACTTCCAGAAGCAATGAGAGAAGGAGTGCAGCAAGGAGTTAAGCAAGGTACTTTAACAGAACAAGGTTTGGAAGCATCTCAAGCTTTAGCTGATGGCCTTACTCAAGGTTTAGTTGATGAATTAAGAAATGTTGCTGATGTAGGTAATTTAGTTTTTAGTAATGTAAATTTTGACGAAATAATAGAAACTTTAGAAGCTGAAGGATTAACAGAGAATAGTGAGATATTTAAATTAGTAGAAAAAATAAAAGAAGAAAAAGCCAAAGGTGCTCAAAAAGATAAAGAAATGGTCGAATCTTTACAGCAACAACTTCAAACTCATTTATTAATTATCGAAGCTGAAAGGAATGCTCTTAACTTTGCTGAGCAACTACAAGAACTTGTAGTAGCAGAATTAGAAGCTCAAGGCAGGTTAGCTGATGCAGCTACTTTAAGACACGCAAGTGATAGAACTGTACTTTCAGTAGCTAAAGACTTAAAAGGTGTTAATGAGGATATATTAGCATTGTTAGTACAGCAAGGTATTGTTCAAGCAGCAAACTTAGAATTAACACCTTTCCAAAAAATGATTGAAGAAGCAGGTACTCTCAAAGCACAAATAGAAAGTATATTCTTAGGAGCTGACTTAGATTTTGCAGCTCAGTTTGCTGAAATGGATTTAGCTGAAGCTAAACAAGAACAGATAGATTTACAACAAGAAGAAGTAGACCTTAAAGCTGAACAGATTGAATTAGCTGAAGAATTATTAGATTTAGAAAAAGAACAAATTGTTACTGCTGAAGAGCTCAAAGAACAGCAAGATTTAATTAATGAAGCTTTAGAAATTGAAGAAAGAATTCGTACTGGTTTTTCTTTAACAGCTAATCAACAACTTCGTAGAGAAAAACTGCGTAAAGAGAGAAGAAGAGTTGAACTAGCTGCTGCTCAAGGCTCTTTAGAATTTGCTGACCTAGAACTTAAAAATATTGATGAGCAAATTGCTGCAATAGAAGATAAAGCTGTTACAGAAGAAGACGCTCAAAAACTTAGGAATGAGGCTGCTGAGATTACTCAAAAAGCTCAAATTAGAAGAGAACAAGAGATTGAAGATATTAAAAATAGACAAGTTGCTATTGCTGAAAGGTTGGTTGAATTACCTCGTGAACAATTAGAAGCACAAAAAGCAATCCACGATGCTCAGAAAGAAACACTATTAACAAACTTAGAAATTATTGCTTCTATGGAAAAATTGCAAGAAGTAAGCGTTACATCAGCACAAGCAATGGCAAGGGCCTTAAAATTACCTACAGTTGCAAAGGAAGCTCTAGTTGGAGGTGCTACTACTTCTGGTGTTTCAGTTAGCGGTTTTAGAAGTCAATTTGGAGTAGAAGAAAAATTAGGTGATTTTAGAACATTTCAAGGTATTGCAAATTCAAGAGCTGGAAGTAATAAATCATTGCCAGAAATGTTAACTGCTGATGACGCAGCTGCTTTTAGGAACTCTGGAAGTTCTATGTTGAATAACATAACTATAAATGGTGCTGGAGTTCCTGCTGACCCAATGCAAGCCAAAAAATTTGCAAAAGATATAAATAGAGAGTTAGTAAAACTACAAACAGGAACTGGAAGAAGTGGTGCAATTAGATAATGTTGTATTCACACGCAAATTTTCATATTCACAGAGCTACACACGACAATGAATGGGTTGACTGGAATGAGGAAGAAGAATGATTGACAATAAAGATTCAACAATTTTAAAAGCTTGTCAATCAGATTTTAATTGTGGTAATTATTTTTATCACACTAAATATAGATATTGTGAAATATGTAGAACTAAGGACTGGTGCTAATGGCAAATACAATAACAGTAGGAAGAATGACATTTACATCACCGGAATCAATTGATATATCTTCAGTGATTCAAGGTAATAGAAACTCATTAGATAGAAGCGTTTCTTTGAAAGGTCAATTTGTTGCTGATACAGTTGCGGCAGCAAAAGTTCTTAGAGATGAATTGATATCTATGGGTAACTCTTCATTACTTCTACCTTTTACTTATACAGGTGATGATAAGTTTGAAGGATACTGCGAAATAGATTCAGCAGGTGTTGATGCTTCAAAATTAGCAACTGGATTGTTTGAATACAACTTAGATATAACAATAAAAGGAAGAGTTTCAGAGATGTTGTTTGAAAGCAATATGTCTGGTTCTCTTTTGACTAACAGTCATTCTGTGACAACAGGGACTACTACCTATGCTCCTTGGCACGCAGTTCCGACTGGAACTTTCAATTACAATCACGAAAAAGCACCTATTGATGCAGTAAGAGCATCATCTGAAGGCAATGTAGCGTTTTTTTATGACCCAGACTTAAGAGATGCAGCAGCACAATGGGTTGTAGACCCAGCAAATTATTACAAAGGTGCAGCGAGAGTTATTGTAAATAATACAACAAGAACTGGATATTTGACAGAAAATAACCCAACAGGGCTTACTTTATCAAATGGTATTATACAATTGACTTCTGGTTCCAATGCAAATCAATCAAGATTCACAATAAAATTTTATGACAATGGTAGTTTCGTAAGTGAAAGAACTATTGCAATAACTTCTGGTTCATCGGGAACAGAATATAAAGTTTGGAAAACTGCTCAAATACTAAGAAATGAACCTCACGAATGTGCTGTTCGTTTTACTACCTATTCAGATACTAATGGAGATGGGCGTCTCACTGTTGACGCCACCGTTAAGAGAGGTGCTCATCACATTGGTCTGAATATTCAACAGGGGCCAACTGCAGATAGAGCTGCAAATTCAAGAGTTAATTTAGATGCAGTATCTGG
>CEOA01009192.1_pt1 | contig 19638 bp, 5 predicted proteins | sample 530251 | NCBI WGS metagenome assembly CEOA01 (sample SAMEA2619838, study PRJEB7988) | marine metagenome | biome: marine biome (ENVO:00000447); feature: surface water layer (ENVO:00002042); material: "saline water (ENVO:00002010), including plankton (ENVO:xxxxxxxx)" | depth 5 m
ACTAGGTATATGCCATTTGTTGAGATTCAAGATTTGTTCTTTTTAACCTCAGAAGAGGACGAGAGTTTATCGCCTAATGCAGTCAGGTTGGTGCTGAAGTATAATATAGGTCCAATTAATGACAGCGATACCTTGATAATAACTCAGAACCAGAACTAATTACTGAAGCTTAGAGGTTTAGTGATGCCAAAACGCCCAATAAATTATACAAGCAGAGAGTTTGAAACGATCAAAGAATCGCTTGTAAATTATGCAAAACGTTATTACGCAAATACATACCAAGACTTTAACGAAGCGTCCTTTGGTGCAATGATGTTAGATCTGGTTGCTTACGTCGGCGACCAGCTTTCTTTTTATACAGATTATCAAGCAAACGAAAGCTTCTTAGATACAGCTATCGAATTGAATAATGTGCAGCGACTCGCAAAACAGCTAGGTTACAAAATGCCTGGTTCTCCTACTTCAACTGGCGTTTGTAATTTTTATGTTCTCGTCCCTGCGGCTGCTACAACTGGCGGGCCGGATGTTAATTATATTCCTATCCTGCAACGTGGCACCATTATCGGCGGACAGGGTGGGGCTGTGTATACAGTTACACAAGATGTTGATTTTACTGACAGCAACAATGAGATAACAGTCGCCAAGGTTGACACTGATACGGGTGTTCCAACAGAGTTTGCCATCAAGGGTAGAGCGCAGGTGATATCGGGTAGACTAAGAGAAGAAGAGATTACTGTTGGCAACTACCAAAGATTCTTAAGATTAAGAATGTCGGCAGCAGACATATCTGAAATAGTGTCGGTCGTTGATTCACAGGGCAATGAATACCACCAGGTAGACTACCTTACCCAGGACATAGTGTTGTCGAAAGAGCCGAACAGAGGAACAAATAGAGATTCAGTTCCATTTATTATGAAAACAAAACCGTGCCCCAGAAGATTTGTTACCGAGTTTGACACAGAGGGAACAGCCTTCTTGCAGTTTGGATATGGTTCTTCTGATAATTTAACGGGCGATTTGCTGGCTAGCCCAGCGGACGTTGTTTTAGATATGACTGGCAGAGAATACGTTTCTGACACAACGTTTGACCCGAGTAACCTAATAAAAACAGATAAGTTTGGTGTTGTGCCAGAGAACACAACTCTGACAGTTACCTACAGGTCTAATGACGGCACGAACATAAATGCCGCAGCTAGCACAGTCAATCAAGTTTTTGAATCCTCATTTACTTTTGATAACCGTGATGCTTTATCTGACCCCTTGGTAAATGGAGTCGAGGCCTCTTTGGAGGTTGAAAATCCTGAACCCATCCTGGGAGACACGGAAGAGTTGACGGCGGATGAATTGAGGATTCGTGCGTATGCAGCATACGCATCTCAAAATAGAGCAGTGACAAAAGAAGACTATGTCAGTATCTGCTATCGTATGCCAAGTGGTTTCGGAAAGGTTAAAAGAGTTAACATAATGCAAGATCCCAGATCTAACAGGAGAAACTTAAATCTTTATGTTTTAGCTGAGGGTTCGAATGGAAGATTCTCTGTAGCACCAAGTCAATTAAAAACAAACTTGAAAACTTGGATTGACAGATACAGAATGATCAACGATACGGTAGATATTCTAGACGGAAAAATAATCAATTATGGAATACAGTTTGAGGTTGTGTCTGAGACTGGAGTAAATCGATTTGAAGTTTTGAATGCTTGCGTCGATAAACTGCGTGAAAAGTTCTTGAATGTTTCTAAGGAGATGGGAGAGCCAATCTACATCTCAGAAATATTTAAGCACCTAAACTCTGTTCCAGGAGTTGTTGACACAACTATGGTCAAACTGGTTAACAAAACAGGTGGGTCCTACAGTTCTTATGCATATGAAATTGAAAAGAATCTTTCTGATGACGGAAGATTTTTAATAGTGCCGCCAGATGCAGTTGCAGATGTGTTGTTTCCTGATGACGATGTGACGGGAGTTGTTAAATAATGGCCATCAAAAGATACTTTGCTTCGCAAGACAATACAATTACCAATGCTTTTAAAGCTAATCTTAGGACTAGAGGAACTGGTTCTAATATGGGTGCCTCTGACATACTGGAGGCTTTTGTTATACACGGGCAAACTTCGGCTTCAATTGACGCTGCAAATGCAGAGCAAGCAAGAATTCTTATACAGTTCCCGATAGATGCTATCGTTTCAGACGTAACAGATGGAGTTATACCCTCTTCAAGCGTTGAGTACAGACTAAAAATGTTTAATGCTCCGCACGGGGACAGTCTGCCATACAACTACCCTCTGAAAGTTGCTGTTGTTAGTGGCAGTTCTTGGGACGAGGGTCGTGGGCTAGATATGAACGAGTATACAGATTTCGGTGTCTGTAATTGGATTTCTAGTTCAACAGGATCTCCCTGGGTCAGCCAGGGTGGCGATTTCTATAACAGCGCAAGCAGTGGCGACACATCCTATTCTTCAAGCTTCTACTTGTCGGGCGGAGCAGAAGACCTAGATGTTGATGTTACTTTTGCTGTTAACTTGTGGAGATCTGATGGTATTGGTACAGCATCAAACTTTGGATTTATGATCAAGCACGATGACGACATTATTTCTGGATCCTCTGGTTCGTTCTTTACAAAAAGATTTTTCGGAAGAACAAGCGAGTATTTCCTTAAGAGACCTTATATTGAAGCTAGGTGGGACGATTCCAGAAAGGACCAAAGAGGCGTCACAGTAATTTCAAGCGCCCTTGCGCCACCAGCAGACAATCTTAATACGGTGTATTTATACAACCGAATACGTGGCCAGTTGAGAGACATACCAAGTCTAACGGGCGATGATCAAATAATCTATGTTAGTTTCTACAGTGGTAGTAATGCTAATGAGCCAACAGGGCACAGACTTCACGTTTTAGATTCTGCGGGCTTAGTACAACAAGAGATAACTGGTGGCATCGTAGTTGAAAATGGGGTGGCTAGAACGGGGATATACAGTTGCTCGTTCGCAATAACGAGTTCCTTATCTACTGTTCACGATGTGTGGCACTCTGGAAGTGTGGAGTATTTCACAGGGTCGATCAGCCTGGAAGGATTAACAGCAAGTTTTGCTCAATACGAAACACAACACATCAGCGATATTACTAACCTTAAAAAGTCCTATGTGAAGGGACAGAAGCCAGTCTTTAGAGTGTATGCTAGAGAGAAAAACTGGAGTCCAAATGTTTATAGCGTCGCTGTATCTGAGCCTCCGACCGAAATAATTGAAGATGCCTATTGGCGTCTGTTTAGAGTTGTCGATAATCTTGATGTTGTCCCGTATGGCACAGGAACATATAATCACACCAGAATGTCTTATGATGTTAGTGGAAATTATTTTGAAGTAGACACATCAATATTAGATCAAGGATATGCTTACGGATTACAATTTGTTTACTACTTAAATGGAAAGTATGTTGAGCAGCCAGAGATATTTAAATTTAAGGTTGATGAAGAGCCCGTATGAGCATAAAAAAGTTATTTGAAAATAGTAAGCAGGCCAACTCTGTAGGAAAATACCTCAAGAGCAGCGCAGTGGGTGCTTTAAGTGGCGGTATTGAATCTGCTGATCATCTTAGCGAAAGTATAAGACGTCAGCAAGAATTCACAGCACCATTGGATTATGGTAATCCAGACGAGTTTGCAAAGTATGGTTCTGCTGAAAAGTACTACGAAAACTCTTTCAACTATATTCTTCAAAACTATCCCTATGACGGATCAGCTTACGAAAAAGAAAAGTTCTATAATGATCTAAGTCCAATAGAAAAGTACATTTTCAACGAAAGATATCCCAGGTCAACTGGATTTGTAAATATCGGGACAAACTATGGTACAGCCGTATCTCACAGTTCCCATTATTTCTCTTCGCCCAAAGATGAATACATTCAAATAAAGGGTGGTCCTCATTCTGGCACAGTATTTTCTTCTAATTTTAGACAGAACAATTTGGAGTTTGGTGGACCTAGTGGATCAACTGTTGAATTTTTCCTGTCAAAGTCTGCAATTCCAGGTGGGGGAGCAGTTTCAACAGCCCAGTCTCCAAGGCAGGTTATCTTTGATCTCTGGAATGGAGTTTCTACAGGGTCTGTTGATGATGACGAAACAAATGGTTGCTACGGTAACTTAAGGATTGAATTATCAAAAAGTGCAGAGGATCGATTTCTGGTTACAATGCTGTCGGGTACGGCAGGGTACGTCACTCAGTCGGTCCCAACCACTGGCGGAGTTGGCAAGTATATTACAGGTAGCGGATTTAATCATTTCGCTTTTGTCTTTAATACTTCCGAAAGTTCGCCAACGATTGATTTTTATATAAATGGTGTTTGTCATGAAACAGGCATATCTCCTGTAGGACATCAGGCCGGACAGATCAGCCTTGTTACAGGTAGTCTAATTGGTAACATTGGCGCTCTTCGTGTAGCTCCATCGGGTGTATCTGATTCTAACTCTATGCAAGGACGTGGTAAACTTTCTGGCGCTTTGGACGAGTTTAGATTTTGGAAAACAGCTAGAAGTGGGGAAGATATTGGCAGGAATTGGTTTACTCATGTTCACGGCGGAACAGACACGCAAGACGCAAACGTAGGTCTTGGTGTATATTACAAGTTTAATGAGGGGGTGTCTGGCACAGGAAGTGTTGATAATGTTGTGCTAGATTATTCTGGCAGGCTGTCTAACGGAGCTTGGACAGGGTATGCGGCCGGCGCTAGAGATACTGGCTCTGCCGTAACACTTCAAGCGTTAACCCAGTCAGTATCTGGACGCACAGAACCAGAGGATCCAATTGTTATACCGTCGGCTTCGGTGCTAACTGTTCGTAGAGACGAACTAAAGCAGGTAGGGCTTGAGCACGACAGAAACAACTCCTCGTATATTCTTAACACATTTCCAGACTGGATTGTAGAAGAGGATTCTAGGTTTGGGTCCGAACTTAAAAATTCGACGCAGATAATATCGACATACTTTGATACTTTGTATTCTCAAATATCTTATTTGACAAGCATCAAATCAATGGACTACATTAGCGGGAGCGCTACAGGTAGCATATTTGAGTTTCCTCACAACGATAGGCTAGTAGAAGAACTGGGGATGGAAGCCCCAGAACTTTTCCAAAACGCTGATCTGCTGGCACAGTTTCTAAAAAGAGATGGGAGCATAAACTTTCAATATGATCTTGCATCGATTAAGAATACAATATACAAAAATATCTACAACAACTTAAACCACGTCCTTAAGTCAAAGGGTAACGAAAAAGCCATCAGAAACTTGGTTAGATGTTTTGGTATAGATGAAGAAATATTGAAAGTCAATGTTTATTCTGATAACTCAACCTACAAACTAGAAAACAATTACAGGGCAGATACAAGCAATAAAAAATATGCTGACTTTACGGGGCTAATAGACCAAGATTCGTCTAACGCTACGGTCTATCAATATCCAAATTCTGACTTGCCAGAATCTTATGGTGTGATAAGTGGTAGTAGTGGTAGTGTTAGTTTAATAGAGTTTGGTTTCACTGCACAAGCAGAATTTGTTTTTCCAAACAGAAAAGAGATAGACACACTCGACCACACTCCAATACAAGTGGTCACGTCGTCGCTGTTTGGTTGGCACACTCCAGCAGGAGAGCACAAACTACTGTCGTCCTCCACTGATACAACCTACCAAAGCGCACAGGTAGATGCAGGTTTGCACGTTGTTGCGATTAAATCTGCATCACAAATGGCCGAGATCACATCTCCTGGTCACAAAGTTAAGGACGTATTTTTTAAAGTTCTAGATAGACACGACAATGAACTCATAGTTTCTCCTGTTTTTAGGAACGTGTATGAGAATCAAAAGTGGAATATCGCTTTGTCTGTTCACCCAAAGAGGTTCCCATTTGCGCAGACCTCTGGTGCTAACGCTAATTTGCATGACGGGTACGATATAGACTTTTATGCTGTAAATTATGATTCAGGTCTTAGACAAGAAAGCTACTACAAGACTGGATCTTTAACCTATAGGTCAGGGTCTGATATTGTTTCTGCTGCAAAAAGATATTATGTTGGAGCCAGAAGAGTAAACTTTACAGGATCTATTGTGACTCGCAGTGATGTTAGAGCATCGAGCTTCCGCTACTGGACGGATGTTCTTCCAACTGGTACAATAGATATGCACGCTAGGAGTGTCGATAGTTATGGTACGTTTAATCCTACTAGACAGGCATACACTTTCCAAAGCGACAACCCAGGGATATACATTCCTCAAGTAGATACCTTAGCACTGCATTGGGATTTTGCTGACGTAACAGGAAGTGACTCCTCTGGACGCTTTAATGTAAATGATTTTTCCTCTGGGTCTTTAGATTCTGGAAGTGGTGGCGATCTTTATCACGAATCACCTCAGCACATTAATTCTAGACAGCACACTGGCCGAGGCGACTTTTTCCCTGCTTCCTCAACGCCAGTTCGAAAAGAGCTATTGTATACAGACAGGCTCGAATTACCAGAGTATGCTGTCAGTAGTGATATGGTGCAAGTTAAGAATATGGATGACGCTGCGTATGCACCAATGCTTCGCCCTGAAACATTTTACTATGCGATAGAAAAAAGCATGTACAGAAGTATCTCTGAGAGGATGCTGCATTTGTTTGCGTCTGTTGAGGAGCTTAATGATCTGATAGGCGATCCAGTTAACAGATACAGGCCAAACTATAAGTCTATGGAAAAACTTAGACAAATATTCTTTTCAAAGGTTGGTAACACACCTGACTTACAAAAGTATCTTGACTACTACAAATGGCTAGACTCTTCGATCGGACAAATGTTAGAGCAGCTATTCCCAGCGTCTGCTAAGGTCGCTCCAGGTGTTAGAAACATAGTTGAAAGTCACTTGTTAGAAAGATCTAAATTTAACTACACTTTTATGGGCAATAGGAAAAAGTCTCTCCGACAATCTATAGTTGGCGGTAACGAAGCAAATGTAATTAGTAATCCAGAGCCTGCTGGGCTTACGCCAGAAATTGATGAAACACCTCCGCCTCAGAGGCAAATACAAGCAGCTAAGCCAATCAAACCACCGCCACAAGTGGTGAAACCAAAAAATATTCAGATTGTAAGTAACGCAGGGCTCGTTAGTCCTGTTTCGTATGATCTCTTGAGAGCGCCCTTACCAGAGTCGCCACCGCCTGAAAATAAAAATACCTTGTGGTGGATGACCCGAGCAGAAAGATATACAGTTACTATATCACAATCAGATCCTGGGGTGATGGCGTCCAGAGAGGCCATCTTTAAGCAGGCGAAGTCTTTCTATTCTCCTAATGGTCTAGTCACAATTAGTGCGTTTTTGCCTCAAGAGTTTCAACCAACTAATCAGGGCATAGGTAACGAGAAAGAAAAGAAGACAGAAGTAGGAAACGCAAAGGTCAAGTTTGGTGGACTACAATTAGATCAAGACACAAAGGATGTCATTATCCCTAACCAGAAGGCACAACGTCAATTAAGTGCATCTGTTGACGGTAACGACTTGCAAGGACAGGTCGTCTTACCGTTTACTCCAGTTAGTTCTACAATTAATTCTGGATACCAAAAACAACTTCAGGATGCAGGACTAGAGAACGTTGATTTTTCAAACTTGCATGTTCGACCAACTGCTATGCAGTCTCCATTTACAAAGGCACATGTGGGCGGGCAACAGGCAAGGTCAGCGCCTCCAGGTGCTCAGCTTAACCAGTCTGATAATGTACGAAAAGAATCATACAAGTTAGAGATTGCTGATGCAGCAGGCGAGTTCGACAAACCAGATGCCCCTACACCTAAGGGACAGTACAAACGTGGTACTGGTGCTTCTAGTCCTGTAAGTGTTGCTAACATACAATCAACAACTGGAACTTTATCGCCTGAGGGTGGCGTTAGTATTTTAGGTAACTTTACCAAAAACTATGAAGTTGTCAATATTAACAACCGTGCTGCTACTAATGTTGACTTTGCGTTTAATCCTGATTCGTATCACACAGCCTCGCTGGCTAGTGGTACAATGCCAACGGCCTTCTTGACCTCGGTCAGCAGAAGAAATGATGGACTGACTGGCTCGGTTGAATACACTGCGCCAAGACAGCGTGATGGTGTTCGAACTAACAAGACGATCATAGCAGATAGATTTTCTGCGCCTGGTAGTAAGGAAGACTCCAAGCAGTTGTTTAGAGATAGATCTTCGGACCAATTCTCACCAAATAATGCGTTGCCATTTAGAAACATAAAGGTAAGACAACGGTACAATACACTTCTCAAACGACACACGGGCTTTGGTGGTTTCCAGACATCTTCTTTGGTAACCCTGTTGGATCGCTTTGATTCTACAGATTTAAGTTCCCTTAATGCAGGAATAGTGTCCCTTCCTTCTGTTCACGGCGATGATCTTTCAGTCCACACAGCATCGCTTGTGGCAGTTCACAAGACACAACGAAATACCACGCTAAGACTAGAACTTGTTTCTGGCAATTTACAATCGCCTTTAGTTCCTATAATGAAAACAGGGTCGTCAAGAGATAATGCTTTTGTTACGAGACCAATCCCTGCTGGTGACAGATATAGTTGGTTCTTAGCTTTGTCACACTCGCAAGATGCTCTTGGAGATTATCCAACACAAAATGTTGGCGATAATTACTACAACTTCATTTTGTCGTCATCCAGGTATCCAGACGACATAACCCTGTACACCTCTTCGTTGGCCACGGCAGAAAAAGACAGAATTTACCCAGGCAGTTTTGCAGCACAAGCAAAGGGTGTTTTTAGCAACTCGGCTGGTGGCATCACTTATATTTGGGAAAGAAATGGTGCTGGACTTTGGTCCCCTTGGACTCAAACTCGCTTTGGACAATATACAACTAAAGGCAAGTTTAATGCTAAACAAAACTTTTATCTAATTGATTCTCCAATGTTGACAAAGAAAGCAGAAAGCGTTGATCAACAAACTGGTAAAAAGCTAACAGTTACGGAACAGATGGAGACATTTAAAGATTTTCAGAAATCAACTGTGACTGATAATGATAACTCCCTCCAGCTTTTTGCCGGCGCAAACGGAAATATTCTTATACATCACATCAGTAAAAGATATAAAGAGCCGCCAGTAACCTCAAGATATAAGCCTGTCATACATCAGGTGAAAACTAAACGAGGTACGGCTGGACAAACAGAAAATAAATCTGTTGACGTAACTGTAAAATACTCATACGGTAACGAATTGCAGGGCTTTGCAAATAGGGGCTTAAATATAGATTTAGGAAATAAGCAAGATTTTAAACTTGGTAAACTTAAAAGACCGTATGAAGTTCTTAGAGATACTTTTGTAGACAATGTTGACCCATCGGTTGACGGCTCAGAGCTAATAAAATTGATGAGCTACAAAGAAACAATTTATCCAAAAGAAATTTACACTTATCTTTCAGCAACAAGAGCAAGAAACTTTTATGAAAACAGTTTCTGGAGATCAGATGTTAAAACAGGATCGGCTCAAACGTTGCTTGCAACAGTGACAAATATGTCTGGTCTTATTCACGATTCCAACATTCAAGATTTTAATAGCAACTGGGAAAGAAGAGCAGATGATAGACAGTTGGAAGGTCGAGGCTATTCTTCTTCGTTTGATTACTTTGTAAAAATGGATGAGCAGTTCCCAGTAGCAATTTTTCAAGGCAATTCTTCAGGTAACTTTGGCTGGGATCCTCCCCTGAAAGCAACACCTTACACTGGTCAGGGGGGAAGCAGAAACCCTGGAACTGGCTCAATATGGCCACTAGACTCTTTTTACTACGCCGAGTTCTCTGGGGTATTGCCAACGTCTGCATATAGCGGCACAGATCAGGGTACAAACTTATTATTCTGTATGGCATCGACAATGCCTGCTGGCGAATTGATGATGCCTCATTATGGTATAGTAATGAGCGGTAATGCTGCAAACAGCAGTTCTGAACTAGGCGGTATCAGGTTCAACACTTCTAGCTTGAACTCGCCACAATACATTTATACATTGCCAACAGAAAAAATTAGAACAACAGATATTTCAAATCGCACTGCTAAGTTTATCGCTGAGGCTAATGCAGTTGGCGGACCAGTTACCAGACCTGCTTGGATTGCAGCTAAGAGAAGAAAATTTGTAGACGGACCAAAGAAAAATACACTTGCACCAGCTAGGTATCCGTGGTATAATAGCTACGAAGATTGGCAACAAGAACTAAGAAACTTAGGAAAAGACTACACAATTATCCCTGAGTATCGGATTAGTGAACTTATGCCAACGTATAAAACTCTTGGTAGTTTTGGTACTGTTTTGTCTGGTGCTCTCAGTGTTACTGGTGCGACAAACGACACTGGTTCTCGGTCTGCGTTTAACAGCGCTGATAGAGAATTTTTGCCTCGCTACGCCACAACCGACGCAGCAGAATATCTTAAGAGCTTTATGAAAGCTGGATCTAAAGATAAAGAGTTCAACAAGGACCCAAGGCATCTAGAAATAAAGTCTGAAGCCCTGTTAAAGTTGTTACCTTACGAGGGCTTCTATCCAGTTCTTAGAACTCTTGAACTGGGAAGATTGTTTTCTCAATCTTACGGTCATGCAGTTGAATATAGTGGAGAGGGTTATACCAATGGTGCGCCCAACTATAAGACTTTAGAGCCACCGTCGCCAGGTACAACAAACGATAAGCAACCTAGAGCTTTTAGAACAATTTCAAGGCCATTCTTCGCACCAGGTATTGTATATAACTCTATTAAGGCAGGTGTCGGTGTTCAGTATCCTATTATGCGTAAGGGTATGGGATCGATACAATCGTCCTCAATACAAGATCCATTGCATGGGCAACTGAGTGCCTCTATCTTTTTCTCATTGCCCAGTGGCGACATTGGTATCTCAGGATCTGCGGAGACAGCTATTACAATCCCAGGTGGACGTCGCAGAAGAAAAGAGGGTGCAGCAGACAACTTCGACTTCTTTAAGTTAGATGCTGGCGTTGAAGGCGATCAGTTAAAGGATGGCAGCCGTGGCGCACCGCACAGAATGTTCTATTCGGATGTTGTCCCCTTTGAGGGTATCTTTAAGCCAATGGAGCATATCTCGACAGATAAAAGAGGCATAGTTTTATCGGACGTAAACCCAGTTCTTTATCAAGAGATAACTGCCTCTGTTCCCACCACAGGCGCACTTGTTACTTCTGAACAAGAAATAGGTGAGGAATTGGTAACCGTTACAGAGTTTATTAAGTTTGATGATGATTTATATCGCCTTGGAATGTCAAACTTTATGGCAAATATACCGAGATTCTTCTTGAAAAAGAAAGAAGATGGCGGGTTTATGTCTAAGTTTGTTGCTGAGATACCTTCCAGAGCCCCGGCAGACAATCCTGCTGGTGCCGCAGCAGCACAACAAAATGAGGCTAGGACAGTTTCAGTTTCTAAAAACAAGGCTTATATTATGGAGATAGGGCTTAAACAAACTGATAGGCATATGATGTACAGCAACCCCGCTGCTTTTGGGCCTGCCACAGCCACAGGGTCATTCGATTGGAACGAGATGTTGGCTGCTGGACCATCTGCGTCAGCACCGACTGCTGTTACTCATGGAGCACAAGCAACTGCAAGCTTGACAATGAATAACTTTGATGAGAATCTTATAGATGGAAACTTCTTTGCAATAACTGGCTCTAATTCTGGTGGAACAACAACTCAAGTAACGTTTACCTTTAGCAAGAGTGCAGCAGCAAGTGCTCCAGCTAAAGCAAGTGCAACTGAATACACAGTCGGTGTTCAAGGCGTTGGCAGCGAAGTAGATCTCGGCGGCGCTATTTTTAATGCGTTAGTGTTGGCAAAAGATAATGGTGATCTTATGACAGATTCCTCCGCCGATTCTGGTACTGGTACGGTGAGTATTACCCAGCAATTGCGGACAGACAGATTTAATGGAAACGAAATTGTTGGAACTGCTGTTGAGCCAGACCAGCCAGGTGAAGGCGTTACCACGCCAGGTCCTTTTGCTGGTGGCTTGTTGGCTCCATTGTTTACGGTTGCAACGACAGAACAGACTGGTGGACTTCCACAGGGGCAAGAGTGGCCTTACCACCGAGCAGAATTTGCGCCATACACCCCAACGTATTTTTATGGTCCAAGCGTTGTCAGAATTACCTACGTCCCAAGGCAGTCCGGCGAGGTAACACTCAGAGAAATTCTTAGTGGCGAAGAATTGTTTGTTGAATATAACAATGAAAATGGATATTATTATGATTTTGACTCTGGATCGTTTGTTGGAACAAACAACCAGGTGCATAGCCTTGATGGTGTGCCAGCTTATGGTTTTAACAGAGCTTGGCAAAATAGACAAGACTTGGATGCTTCAATAGTTGTTGATAACGTTTATCCGACAGATGCGGCTGATGTTTCTCCAAGAGACCAAAACAAGTGGGTGATTATGCCTAAGTGGGAGTGTCCAATATTAGACTTCCCGACAGCAAATAATGATTATGCTTTTAGTTCTTCGGTCAATGTTGGGGAGCACGATCCAAAGGTTAGAGGTATGTGGCATCAGTATGGCACAATGCCTTCGTCTTCTGCGGAAGGTGTGTTTATGTTCATTTCCGATGTGTCCGTTGATTCAACAGAGTTAAGACTTTTGGGCAATCCGACAGGCTCAGCAGCGCAACGATCTGATGAAGCCACAGGCACCTTCCTGAGTGGTACGGCAAAAGTCGAACTAGTAAGAAAGGTTCCAAAATTTGTGATAGACTCGGGGCGTGAAGTTGATTCGCTGGCCAGATTGGTTGGGTTTAAGGAAGAGGAGATTCAATCTCCTGGAACTTTCCAACCTGAAAAAGCCAAGAGGCTTGGACAGTTGGCAGAAAATGGAGAGAAAACAATTTCTGAGGCTGTATTGGCGATGCCATTCTACTTAGACCCCGAAAGTCAGGAAATGAAAGTGGTGACCCTTAAGGGCAATATGGATTCTTTAGGTCCTAAGGTCAAAGAGTTTAGGAAAAACTTTACAAAGTATTCTTTCCCGCCTCCGCTCAAAAAACAGCTTACTTCTTTGTTGCCGCCTAACTACCCGAAGGTTTCGAAATTTATTAATCCTTTTGGTGGCGACGAATATGATTCGATTTTGCCGACAGAAGAAGATGTAAACATTCCCGTCGTTTATCTTCTGGAGCACACAGTTGCTTTGTCTCGACAAGATCTCGCAGATATTTGGCAGGGCATAATGCCAGACATCGGAGCTTCTATGAAGACTAGCGTTTCAGCGATCGATCACTATATGCCAGGCGAAAGAGTTTCTGGTGTTGGTAATAAAACTATATTCCCAGAGCTTTTACTCAAGGAGTTAGAGCTAGGTTTACCCCGTAATGGGCACCCAAGGGTTGATCTCTTAGACATTGCCCCAGTCGGAACAAAAGATGGGTTTATCCCTGACATTAAATGGATGGTGTTTAAGGTTAAGGAACGAGGTGTTGATACCTTCTCAAGATTTATATCAGAAGAGTTAAACGGTGGACCAGGATCGTTCTCTTACGATAATGTTTTTGGAGTCATTGCGGACAATCTGCCTGAAGAACAAAAAGACTTCTTGCGAAGAAAGAAAACAGAATACACCAAGGGTCTCTATGTTAGCGATGAATTAGGGGTTGCTGGCAACACATACAATTGGCCGTATGACTATTGCTCACTAGTAGAGCTAGGTAAGTTATCTGTGAATGTTGGATTTAGAGCAGAGTTGGACCGAGAGGTTGAAGACATCTCAGAGGAGCAAGAAACCAACGCTAGAAGCAGAGGACAGCGAAACAGAAAGATTTTAGAAAATCAACAAGCAGATCAAGCTCGCATAAACAGAACACCTCCACCAATTCCAGTTGGTTCAGGTGATCCTGTCCCTCCTCCGGCTAACCTTCCAGGAATGGGACAACCAGTTCCAGAATTAGATCAGCCATTCTCTCCAGGGGATGAATTACCTGTAGGTTTGCCTGAAGGTATGGTCCCGCCTCAGCAGCAAGATCCTTTTGCCAACGAACGACCCATTTCTCCAGAGCAGTTTGATCCAGGAAAAATATCACCAGAAAATATTCCTCCCGAATTTAGGAATATGACCCCTGCCGATATGGAACGCCGTCGTGCTGAAGAAATGTCTAAAGCTAGAGAGCCTAGGCGTCCTGAAAATATGGGAAGTTTTACATCGCCCGTTCCAAGGCCAAACGGCGGGGGTAGTGAAGGCGGAAGCTATTAAATAACGAACTAATTTTCAACGGAATGTATTTATTGTATGTCTAAATTTTTTGATAGAAAAGAGCAGGTAATAGAAATAGAACTTACCAAGTATGGTAAAAGGTCTTTTTCTATGGGCAAGTTTGCACCAAAGTTCTATTCTTTTCACGATGATGACATATTGTATGATAGTGAATTTGGAACAAGTGGTAGTATAAAGAACAGCAATCCTAAGAACGACGAAGAAAAACAAAATGACATTGTTGATCGTATTAAGACTACACCAAGAGTCTCTGTCATAAGTGACAGTGGTTGGGAAAAAAATCATAAGTTTTTTACTGCTACTGGTGAAGATCACGCTGAAAACACAAATGCTGGCGCAGTAACTCCAAACCAGATAAGTCCTGCGACTGCAAAATTCTTAAGACCTATAGGGACAAGTAGTCCTTTAAAAAACTTCGCACCAGCTTGGGAGATAAAAACAATGCCTGGAAGCGAACCTCTTTCAGTTTCGGGCACAGAAGATTTCCCTCTTAGGAATGGAGCTTCAGGATCTGAAGTTATTGTCCCGTACTTTTCATCGAGCTTGCCATTAGAATACGAGGTAGACACAATTACAGTTAATGTGGATGCAAACAATGTTGTCATACAGGACGGCGGCAGAGAGGTAACCGAAGATATATTTGAAATAACAAAAGAGGGCAGGCTTCTTTTGGACATTCAAGAATTAAACACGGTCTTTAAATCTAACGGCAATTTTGATATTGAAGTGTTTAAGACGCCAATCAGACAAGGGCAAAGGCTCGAAGCTCAAAGATTACATTTTATTAATGACAGTTTTTTGGACGCTAACGGGCTAAGAATACAGGAAGACCCTGACGAATATGCAAGAGCCCTGGCCGGCGACGATGAAATTATAGGGGAAAATGTTCCGCTACTAGATCCTACTTATGTTGAGTATTTTCTATCTGTGAGGGTTGACGAGGCAATAGAAGAGGTTCAGGTTAGAGGCGACACCCTTTATCAAGGTGGTCCAACTGATCCTGTTGATCCGTGTGAGGACGTATAATGGCTAGCATAGTTTCACGAGACCAGAACAACTTCTTTCCAGATTTAGTTCCTGGATTGCAAAATAAGACAGAGCAAGTCTACTTGTCTTCAAATTATCCAAGCGTCACCATAAGTGACGTTACTGTAACCAATGATATTAAAACAACAGGTGAATCTGGTGACGAGGAAACTGTAACAATAGCTGTAAAGCCTAAATTGTCTGAGGCAGTTTTACCGGCCTTGGTAAATGACCAGAATTTTGTAAGGTTTTACAATACGGCAAATTACATCAATAATCTCAGAATAAGAGTTATTGCCTGCTTAGGGAATCAGGGATACGAATTAGATTTTATCACCCAAAGAATGAATGAGTATCAAGCTGGGTTAATGTCAATATCTGGAGAGGATAATGCAGACCAGTTTTTTGTTAGCTTGGTCAATAATCTGAACACTAGAAGTTATGGAATATTAGCACCAACTGGTCCATTCGGCGCAGAATCTCTCCTTAACATCGTTAAGACAAGCATTGGTAATAAAGTGTATTATAGCCCAACCTCAGTAAATGATGGTATTATTGTATATGATATGCCAGTTGATGATGCGCTTATCAAGGACAAAGACGGGAGAGTTCAGAGGGACCAAAAAACAAAACCAGTTAGAAAAAATGCAGGTGCCCCCTCGGCCGAAGAATTTCAAGACTATGTTCTAGACAGTTTGCTTCTAAAAACATTTGAGTTTAAAATTGGTAAAAATGAACAGTATACAAGCACTAACTTAGCGAACATTAGATTTTATGCTTTTACGTACTTAGACAACCAAGCCTTTCTAGAAAGCCAAGGAATACAAAATGATTTTGCAATTGGTGAGGAGGACAGACTTCTAGAGACGGGTATGGGGTTTATTCGTCGTTCTGTGTTTAGAGGAACAGAATTTGAGTTTGTCACGCAGCAAAATATACCGCTAGTTACTGGAGATGAAATACAGTCAGAGAACTCCAATCCTGCGTTGTCTGCTCGCCTATCTGACCAACGAGGCTACGAGCGTCTTAGTTTAGATAACTTTAAGGACCAAGTTACTGTAACAGCCAATCAGCTTCTAAGAAGGCAAGACTTTAACAACAAAATTTCAGACGAGATAAAGTCGGAAAATTTCTTTTCAGACTTCTGGGTTACCAGGTGCGAAGATGATAATGCAAGATTTGGTTTTGTTTTTGACAAGTTATCGTTCCTAACAAAGAAAAGCGAATTTCCATTTTTATATACTAATCCTGATACGGCTAGAGATTTACTAGAAGGCAACCAAGATTTGGATTTTGAAGATGACGTTGCGAGATGTTTAAACATCACAATGTCAAAAAGACAAATACAGACAAACAGATCACTGGCCTTGAACGATTTGACTTATGGGAGACAGAAAAAGTACGATGAATCTTATTACCGACCAGAAGAGGTAGTAGTAGAGCCTACACTAATTGAGAGCATTGGCGCACTTCTTGATCCAGCAGTTACTAGAAGGATGAGCTTTTATGAAGGCTATGACACCTACGAAGATAAGTTTAAGTCCTTGACCGCAGGGAGTTTTCAATACGCTGCTGCTGTAACCGTGTATGATCCATCGTTAACGTATTTAAGAAAATACATTTCCAGACTTTCTATACTCTCATCAAGAGCGCTTGGCGCTTATGATTTGATAGTGAACTCGCCGCCAGCGGAACTGGAGAGAAAAACAGGACTGGTAACTGACGGCATCGGGCTTTATGATATGGGACGAAATGAAAGAATAGTGCCCTTAGATTCTATTGCGTTCGATGGACAGACCTTGTTGGAATCTCTGAGGTCTGACATCAGGGATTATGTTAGCCTTTATACAAAAATGATACCAGCGACTGCTCTAAGTTTTGATGCGATTAATAATATGTTGGTGGCTATGGTTAGAAAGAAAGACCCACAGGGTATCAAAGACTTTTATGATATTGTCGAAGGATTTAAAAGAAGCATAGAAAAGATAATTGAAACTAAGCTGCCTAAGGATCCTGGACTTGAATCAACTACGGCCTTACAGAAGCTAGGAGCAAACACGACTCCAACAAGGATAAACATCCTAACTCACAAACATTATTTTGACGACCTATATGAATTTGGTAAAAGGTATGGAACAGGGTATTTGTATCTTTCAGAAGAGGTAGCTGGAAATGTTCCTAACCCTGGAGGTTTGCCAACATTTTCTAAAGACTTTTTTAACACCAGAAGGGGCGAAGAATTCAACAAATATTTTGGAACTTACAACCAGCCAGGTTCTGCTGGATCAAACGCTAGTCCCGACGGTACATCTTATGAGCTATCAAGCTACCAGTATTTTACTCCAAAAGCAATTAAAAATTTTGGAAAACAAACAATTGTACAAACTTCTTACAGATCCGAGGATGAAAATATACTCAACTATGATGTTGACAGATATGCAGATCTTCTATCTGATTTAGTCAATAGTAAAATCTATTCTCACAATAATGAGTTGCCATTTTTTTCGGCACAGGATTTTGATGTAACTCCTAGAGACTTGTTTAACAGCGCCAATAATTCATTGTCAGCCTTAGGGTGTACAATTAGCGAGGGTATTGAGCAGCAGTTTTCTATTCCAAGCGCTGGAGAAAATGTAACGAAAGTAATCAAAGTTGGTAAAGATGGCAATCCTACAGCAGATTCTGATGCGCCAAGAATTATCGGAACATTTCTTGGTGGCAATGATGATAGTGATATAGAGGCCAAAGATTTTCTCAAGACCACGGAACAAGAGTTGGCTCCATATGCAACTGGAACTTACGGTGCTATACTTGACCCATCCGCTATTGACAAAGAGGAGCTTCCAATAGCACCAGCAGGACTGCCACCCACAAAATTAACATTTGCAATACTTGGTGAGCTTGAATTAGATTCTAAGCTAGATAGCGTTAACTACCTTAAAGAGACTTTTAACTCGATGGTTAACAACGTTAACAAGCTAGGACTTGATGACACGAGTGTTCAGAGTGCAATCGAGGGTAAGTATTCACAAATGCCAAATCAGTTTAAGTCTATGTTTGTTATCGCAACGTCGCAAAGACCAAAGTCTCTTGGTGGGGCTGGCTTTGATGCTGTCCGTCCACAGTTGGAAGATGTAGATATTGCAGATTTTTCGGACTCAATATCTTATATTAACCAAAACGAAGATTTCCCTCCGTATAAATCTGCCCGTGACCCAATGAAAACTTACGCTAAGTTTTTAACGTTTTGGATGAACTACAAGCAGATAGGGGTTGTTGAGTATCTGTCAGGCTTTGAAGATTTGGAAAATGTTCCGTTTGGTGTGAGGATTGGAAACTCGGACCCAACTTTCTCCAAAAAACCGCTAAGGCCTGTGTGGAGAAAGTTTACACCAGACTTTTACAATTCTTCTGTCCAGAGCACTTTTTTATGTCGTGTTAGAAACATATCAAAAAATGATTTGGTGCTTGAATCAGTTGCAGCTTCTGGGACAGTAAATAATCTAAACAAGGGTATCGATGTTGACTCTAGGGATTTGTTTGATCTTCCTATATACAATAGATACTTTATTTTAAGAGGACAGTAGTTTGGCAGCCGGCGATAGAAATAGACAACAAGAACCAGAGGTAAACGAGGTTGAACTCGGAGAAAGAAGGGAAACCTTTCTTGAGAACCTAACGTCAGAAGTTCAAGGTAATCTTGTTGCTAGTGGGCAAGAGTTTTATGAATTTGTCCAGCCACAGGGTAGCCCAAATCAAAAATATCAGTCATTAAATGTGTTGTCTGGACAAAGGAGTCCTGACTTTTCTTCAAGGCAGGTCATCGCACAGCGAGCATTGAGCTTATTGGATCCTATAAACAAATACTATAGTATGGGAAGTGATAGAAACTTGGCCGATAAAGTAACATTCACACCCTTGGAATCTAATGATGCATATGCTAATAGAAGACTTACACCAGAGGCTCCGACATCTGTTAATGTTAATTTTAGCATCCCTGGATACGTTAGGGATGGATCTAGGACAGTAATACTTGGACTTAACCAAGGTGATAAGGATGATATTATAGCTGCCCGAGCAGGAAGAGTTAGACGACACGTTGCAGCCAATCCTGGCGAGGAAAGATATCGAGGATATGTTTTTCCAGCAGAGTTTCCGAACAGCACAATAGGCGACCGCCCGTTTAATTTCTTCAATGAAATTAATAATTTAGCTTCCGCTGGATTCCCAGAGATATTTGAAACGTTTGCAGAGGTAGAAGATTTTTTCCCACGGGGGGTTGCTCTTGAAAACGGCTCTCGTACAAAAACAATTGGTGGTGACCCGAGGGT
>CEOA01044563.1_pt1 | contig 19492 bp, 24 predicted proteins | sample 530251 | NCBI WGS metagenome assembly CEOA01 (sample SAMEA2619838, study PRJEB7988) | marine metagenome | biome: marine biome (ENVO:00000447); feature: surface water layer (ENVO:00002042); material: "saline water (ENVO:00002010), including plankton (ENVO:xxxxxxxx)" | depth 5 m
GCAACAGATATTTTATCTTCACTGTCATAATATGTATTATCTTGTAAAGCTTTTCTAACATTTATTTTTCTAGGTTGATTAAAACCATCTGTAAAAAATAATAAATCATCTATTAAATTAACACCTGTTATTAAAAAATCTTTATGAAAATTTAAAAACTTACCTGATACAATTTTTTTAGTAATATTTTCTGTACCTATTTCAACAACATATATTGCACAAAAGTTACTATCATCTGCCATAGAAGGTCCGATTGGCTCGCCGTTGTTATTTATTTCACCCACTAAACCTGTTGGAATTGAGCTTGTTTGATTGGTATAATTAATATTATTTATAATTGTTGTTGTATTAAACGGAAAGTCTGTAACAAAATAAAATATTCTATTATTTTTTTCATCAGCATAAAAACCAATTATTTCAGCGTTGTTTTTAACAGCAATTAAATCATTAGTTGTAAGTGCTGCTAATTCTGTTTCGCTTGCTTGATCCATGCTTACTAAAGAATTACCTAAAACATTTTGTATAGTACCAACATCCGAATTTTCAGACGTAGTAATTTGTATGTTCTGAGCTTGTCTGTATTCTCCATTGGGCAATAATCTTGAATCAATATCAAGATTCATTTTACCCTGAAGAAATACTTTTTTATCTTCAGCCATCTATTAGTGTTTAATTCGTTTTGATTTTCCTCGCATAACTTGAGCTATTTCAATAGACTTCAAATTAGACAATCTTATTTTAGCATTACGTATTGCCGCTCTTCTTTCTTTTTTATATCGCTGCACTATATATTCTGGTATACCTCTTTTATTTGAAAGTATAGCGTAAGCAATAATTTTATATAAAGCTTCTTCAGCTAATTTATTAATTCTCATTTCTTCAGTGGTAGCAATACCATCTGATATATATTCTATGTGAATAGTTTTGCCTGATAAATCACTGCTAAAATTAAAAGAGTTTGTTCTATAATTTATAGTATAAAAACCATTAACCATAGTAATTTCAGGTTCTTTACCATATCTTTGACCAAAATTTAATTGCCCATAAAGATCTTGGTCAACATCAAAATTTAATTTATCTTGCTCTATTATATCTTCTTTTGTTGCTTCTTTAAATCTTTGTTCTGCAACCGAATCACTAGCTTCTATAACTTTACCGTCGCTTGTATATATAAAACCAAAGTTTTCATCTTGTATAGGTAAAAAGCTTGCGTTGCTTGATAATCTTGTTTTTTGTATTGGTCTTTTTACACCTGAGTCATCTATGTAGTTTACAGAAATATAATTAACGTAGTCTTGCGGTATTGGTATTGCAAGCGTAGCCGTGTTTAAAGTTACTTCAATTGCTTTTTGACTTTTTAAAACGTCATAGTTTAATTCTTGCATACCTCTTTGCGCATGAAATATAATATCTGTTCTTGATACATTATCAATAATTTTACCATCACCAACATAACCAATAATAAAATTTTCAACTATGTTTTGAAAGCTTATGTATTGATATGTACCGAAGTTATCACCTTCGTAATATGTTTCTTGTGTATCTTTAAGTAAAGCCATTAATTATTTTCTTGAGTAGTTTGTATTTGTTTTTCTTGTACTGCTTGTTGAACAATACGTATATCGTTTATAGTAATACCTGAGTATTGTAATATTCTAAGTATTAAATCTATTTCATCACTTGGGTGTAAAGTAAAATCTACACCGCTACCTGTGCTTGTATATACAGGTGTACCAAATTCACTTGTATTTGTAGTAAATGCATAATAGGGGTCTTCGGGCACACTTATATAATCTAATGTTACATTTCCTAAACTCCAAGTGCCAGTGCTTTGTGCAGGTTCTATAACTAAATCATTATCTCTAGTATAATATACAGGAAAAGTTTCTGTTGGGGCTGTAAGTGGTGAAGAAACTAAATATGTTAGTTTATGTTTGTCTATTTTTTCTATAGACTTTGTTCTATTAGATACAGTTAAATCTATTATTTTATAAATATCAGATGTACTAAATGCAGAATTAGTTGTACTAGATGTTGTTGTAGGCAAAGTAAATACACCTAAATCTGTAGCAATATCACCTTGTGAACTTGTATTAAAAGTTATTTGTGTATCTAAACCAGATGTGTCGCCTATGCTGCTTGCATTTATAGCTAAATTTTCAGAAGCTGCGTAACCTGAACCTGGATTTACTATAATAAGAGATATAACTGTTTTGTTTTCAACAATTACTGTACAAGTAGCAGTTGACGTGCCTCCAGATATTTTTATTATCGGTACGTTTGTATATGTACCGTCAACATAATTATCATTTTGTGTATTTGCAAAACTTCTAGAATTTGCATCGTCTATAAATTCTGTATTAGGTATTAATGAACCTGTAACTGTTAAACCATTAGTATTGGTTTTATAAAATACATCTATTTTATCACGTATTCTTTCGGGTATATCAGCATAATCACTGCCAACACCGCCTCTTTTTTCTCTAAATAAGGCTCTGTTATAATCTTCAAAAGCTTTTTCTAACAAATCTAACTGTGCTAACCTAGCTATTTTGTTGAAGTTGTCGGGTGTTAAGTACCCACCACCATTTTTATTTATAATATATAAAACAGTAGTATAAACTTGGTCAACGCTTATCGCCATATTCTTTATGTATTATAGCTTTGGCCCTAATTAAAGGGCCGTTGCTATTAGTTAATTATTTTAATTTCTTTTCTATAGACTTGAAAACTTCTACGCCTTCATCTGTCTTTAGAAATGCTGCAAATGCAGAATAAGGATTTTCATCAAACGGTATTGTCATTAATTTTTTACCGTTACTTCCCCATTTAAATGTTCTTTGATCTTGCGAAAGTTTTATAATATTTAACTCTTGAGCTTTTATAGCTAAGTTTCTAAGTTGAACATTATCATCATTTACAAGTTCTAAAAATAAAAGCGGATTGTTTTTAGCAAATAAATATAAATCACGCTTTAATTCTGCGCTACTCATATTACTTACTGATGAACCCAATTCTACTCTAAGTATTGCTTCTGCTTGATCTATATCTATACTTATAGCTGTATTTAAAGCTTGCATTTCTGTTTCAATAGATATAAGATCTTCTTTTGCTTCTGCAACTTCATCTTTTTCTTCATATACATAACCTTTTTTAGGGTGATATAATGAAAGTAATTTTTGTAAAGGTTGATTTTCTTTTGGTACATTAAGAACACCATCTTCAAATATAATGTGGTCTAGTATTACATTGTTATCTTGCTCGTCTATAAAACAAGATTTTTGATTACTAGCATAACGTATCTCTCTGTTATAACCTTTTTCTTCATCAAACCATAATAATGGTTTTCTAGGTGTAGACTTTGAAGCCAACACATAGCTTAATGGTTCATTAGAACCTTTTAGATAATAAAATCTATCTTTTATCTCCCATTTAGGAGCTGTTTTTGTTTTTGTTTCCATAATATAATATAATTAAATAGTTAAAATAAAAGCCTAAGGGGCCGAAGCCCCTTTTGCTTTCATTGATTAATTGACTTATGTGTCAAGTGTGATTGCACAGCTTAGTATGTCTGGGTGCGCAAATACTGAGTTTACGTCATCACAAACAACTAAAAAGTTTTCGCCGCTAAAAGATCCAATATCAGAAATAGACTTTGCTAAAGATTTAAAAACTTTTAGCTCGGTGTCAGCGGTTACAGTTAATGTAACTATATCGCCTCCATCACTTTTACCTATTGAACTTTTAAATTTTACAATTAAGGCTCCGTCGCCTGCTACTGTTAAACCTAATAGTGACTCAACTGGATACATTGCAGCATCATCAGCTGCATCTATGAAAATTAAGAATTTACTCATTTTGTTTAGTTTTTAAGGGTTAATATTATGATTCTTTAAGTTGTACAAAGTTATTAGCTCCTTGAACTACTAAACATCTTTCAGATAAATAGTGAACTTCCATAATGTCATCTCCTGTATAAGTTGCAGAACCAATTGAACCAGTGACCCAAGTTTTTAATCTTCTGTCATCAGTTGATGAAGTTCTATATCTTACGTGTAAGAAAGGACGTGTCATGTTTTTACCAAGATTTTGATCGTAGACAGTTGATGTACCGGCTGGTATTAAAGTACCAGATACGTCACCAAATCCACCTCTTGCATCTGCTTGATTTAAGTATTTCCAATCAGACTTATAAAAGTCATAAGAACCTCTTCTAAAAGCACTGAAACCTAAGTTTAATGCCATATCAGCGTCGTTATTAAAAGTACCAAATGAAGCACCACCTTGGAAGTTTGCATTAAGACCTGCTACCATATCATCAAGAGTAAGAGCTAATGAACGATTAACATATAACATGTTTTCCTCAATAGCACCTTGCTTATCAAGATTTTTAAGTAACAAATCAAAATCACCTAGCGTAGCTAAATCTTCAAAAACATTACCTCTAGTTTCAATAGCAGCAAATAAACCTTCAGTACCAAAGTCATCACCTGCGTCAGCGAGTGTGCTATCAACAGTTGACGCTCCAGGTACACCTTTTACTGATTCAACTAATGAAGTTTCAAGATAATCTTCAAATCTTAATTTTGTTTCACCTGCAGATTTTAAGTACCAAGAATAGCCGGTTTGTCCAGCTTCATCAGTAGTTTCAACCCAACCAATTTGTGCAGTATCAGAACCAGAAATTTTAAAGTGATCTTTAATAATTATTGGCTTATTACTAAACTGCGTAAATTCGGGTTTTAATTCTCCTGACATAGTAGAGCTACCTTTTGCAAATTCAGAACCATAAACAAAAATGTTAATTTTTTCGCTATCAGCAAAAACAACCTGAGTGCCGTCGGCCCCAGCTAGTGTTGTTTGCTTGTAAGGTAAAGCTGTAACAGCAGTCCCACTAGAAGCAGAAACATAGCATTGTATTGTTTTAAGTCCAGTTGCAGCATCAGTTACTAAAATAGTATTACCTACTCTAATAGAGTTATTAAGAGCACTTCCTAAAGCTATAGTATTAGCAGAAGCGTCATTAACAGTAACACCTTTATTTGATTCGTCAGAATTCTTGTATGCAATGTGTAAACGATTTTGCTCAGACCAAACAACTTGGTCAGATGTCATAGGCATTTCTGCCCCTACCATTTGTAAAAAACCAGAAATAGTACGATTACCATATCTTTCTACTTCTTGTTCATATAACTCTGGCAGATATTGTTGCGCCCAACCGGCTGTAGCCGATGATGTAAAATCGATATAATTATTATCGCTTACAACGGGGTTTGGGGTTGGAGTAAGTGAAAATGATCCACCTAATCCTAATGATGTATTAAAAGCCATTTTTTAATATTTTTAAGTTATTTTTTAATTTTAAATCTTAACCTAGAATTATCATCACCGCTTAAAACTCTAAACTTAATACCGTTTGCTTCAACAACAGGCGCTGTGCGTGGAGACATATCTACATTTTTAGCTTGTATTGCAGTCTCTTTAATAGCATCAGCTTTACCTTGCTCATAAAAATGATTAACAATTTTATCAATATTTCTAGCTGAATATAAAGCTTTATGATAGCCTGGTGCATTGTTAATTAGTTGTTTATCGTCAACGAACTCGTTTACGAAATTAACAATATCGCTTTGGTATTTTTTTACACTATCAACATCTTTTATATTATAACGATACTTTTTGTTTCCAACAGTAAAATCAAAACCTTTGAAATTATCATTAAATACTTTATTGGTTTCGTTTAAAAAATGTTGCTGTTGTTGTTTTTGGTTTTCAACGATTTTGGTTTGTTCTTGGTTATATGTATTGTAAAAGTCAATAGCTTCTTTTTGCTTAGGATCTAACTTAGACGTTAACTTAACTTCTTTGTAATACTGATCTTTCAGTCCGCCAAGAAACTTTTTGGCTTTAGCAATTTCTTCTTTGCGAGCTAATTTTTTCTTTTTAATTACTCGCGGTTCATCAACTTCTTCATCAAATGAAAAATCATCTTCCATTAAAAAAGATATTTCTTCATAATTAAGATGCGGTTTAGTTGATTTATAATATTCTCTTAATAAAGTATTTTCATCTACATTAGAATAATCAGCATTTAATCTTACATAATCTTCTAATGAACCGCCTGTTTCTTTCATAAATTTAACTACTGATTGTATATTTTCGGGTAGTTGTTGCGTTTCTTTTTGCGGTAATACTTCTTCTTTTTCAGGTATAGATTCGACAGGTTTAGCATCAACAATTTCTTTTGTTTCGTTTGTTGTATCTAATTTATTTTCACTATCCTTTATTTCTTCTATTACGGGCGTTTCTTCTTTTTTACTTTCTCCGGTAATTTCTTCATTTTCTTTTTCGACGTTTTCAGTCTGTATTTTTTCGCTAGACTTGGATTCGTCGCGTAAAGGAACCTCATTTGTGCTTTGCTCTTGAACGGCATTTTCTTGAAATGTTTTTAATTTGTTTAAATCTAACTTAATAGTTCCATCTTCTTTTTTTTCAACATAATCACGATTAACCTTTTGATTATCAGCAGGTTGTTTTTCTGTTGCTTCTTTTTGTTCTGTTGTTTCTTCTTGTTTAGTTTCTACAACTAATTCTTCTACAACTTTTTCTTCTTGTGTCATAATATAATAATATAAAAATTAATAAATGTTAACGTGGATCAAACTGTTCAAGTCCAAAACCACCTAAATTATCAAACCCTGCCGATTCAAAATTTTTAGCCGGCGCGTTTGTTTTTCTTTGTTCTATAAGTTCACTTTGCTGACTCGCTTGTATTCTAGTTCTTTCGTCTTTACGATCTTCTTTAAACTTATCTTTTTCGTTTACTTGTTTTTTGTCAACTTCTTTTAATCTCATGTTTAGATTAAATTCTAATTGCATTAATTCTTTTTTAATCGCGGCCTCTCGCTCTAACTTTTCTAAATCAAGCTGCGCTTGTGCTTGCGCTAATTGAGCTTTTGTTTCCGCTATAGCTTGTTGTTTTTGAGTTTCAGCTAATGCAGCGGCTTGCGCGGATTGTTGATTTGCTTGTCCTTGCGCTTGAATATTTTCTTTTTGTCTTTCTCTATCAAGTGCTTCTTTTTTGGTTCTGCGTATTTTTAATAATTGATTAGCAAGTTTTATATTTCTAACTTCTCTAATATCTATTGCGTCTTCTAAATTAATACTTTTTTGTTGCAATGCTACCTGTATATTATTTTCTAATCTAGTTTTTTCTTCTTCATCAGGCGCTAATTCTATAAATATACCAAAATCATGCAAATGCAAACTTGCCATTTCTTCTAAAGTTGCAACATTAAATTTACCTAAGCTTTTAATAAAAGACTCTCTAGTGGGTGAATATTCTATTACATCTGAAACACGCATAGAAATACATTCAGCCATTGTAAGAGTTATATATAAGCTAGACTGTAATATATGTCTTGTAGCCGTATTTGAATTTGCGGCAGCAAGTTTTTGTAAACCAACTAAAGCATTTTTATCAGGAACGCTTCCGTCTCTTGCTTCATTTAGTCCGGTTACATCACGTATCATTTGTAAATAATATTGATATGTATTTATAAGCGATGATAGTTTTGCTTGGCCATTACTAGAAGTTAATTCAGTTATTGGTAATCTATTACGATTCATATCACCATCTTGCGTCATTGATCTACCAATTACGCTACCCGTTTGAAAATACATATTAAGAGCTTCTTGCGGATTATAATTTGTTCCATTGCCTAAGTCTATTTCTGCAAGTGAATCAGCATCAACATATACGCCGTCTGGCACCATACGCGACATTACCTGTTGTAATTTTAAATGCGTAAGTTGTATCATATCAGCAAAACCAGTTATTCTTTCAACAAGCGAATTTATTTTACCTCTATATTTTCTTGGCGCTACAATAGCATAACTCATTTGTGCTTTTGTAGTATCTGATTTAGGGCGCATCATATTTTTCTTTAGCTCCCATTTTAAAAGTTTATTACTACCAACTATTTTAACGCCTTCATATATAACTTCAATGGCCCTACTAACTTTTTCAAACTCTTCGCTTTTAGGCGGATTAAATGTATCATCTTTTTCTATAGCCTTATTACCACCTGTTGCTGTTTTCTTTATTTTATATGTTTGATTCATATGTGTTTTATATTCAAAATATAAAACTGTTATAGCATTTTCGTCTTGATTATTTAAATCATAATTGCTATAGTCGTAGCTGCTTTTATTATATCCTCTATAGCTTTCAAGTTCTTCGTCTGTTAACTCAGGAAATTGTTTTTTAAGTTCGTTAACATATATTTGTTTTACTTCTCCTACATAATATATATCTTCAAAATTAGGAGAATCAGTATAAGAATAAACTAAATCTGCGGGGTCTACATATTCAATCTTAATTCCTTCTGCTTTATTAAAAGAACTTTTTGCCGCCCCTATACCTATTACGACTAAATCATAATTTATACGTTTTATTATTTCATCGTATTTATTTTTATCAAATATACTATTTATAGCTTCTTCTTCAGCTATTTCAATACTTTGTTTATAATCTAGTTGCATGTGCAACTGTAACTCTTCATTTGTTTCAGGTAATTTAGTTTGGTCCGTATTATATATATCTACGCCTAATTCATTAAATACCGTATCATTTAATTCTTTAGCATTCATGTCTGTTGATATAGCTTCAACATAATCTGTACGCTCTTTAATAGCTGCGGGGTCTTGCGAATATGCTTTTACATCATAAGATCTATCTGCCATACCGTTTACAACAATATCTACAAATTTTGGTATTATTGGAACTGGTTTCCAATCTAAGTTTAAATAACTTAAATCACCATTTATCGATAGCTCATCTTTATACTTTCTTACAGATTGTTCTCCTCTTGCATATAAACGTAAATTATGAAAATTTTGTCTATAATTCATATACATATTTGAAGAAGTTGTATTACTATACCATTCATGCTCTATAGCCCTACCAACTTTTGCTCCATATTCAGCGGACATTTTTTCAGCGTCACTTACTGCTTGACTAGGAAAAGAACCTTTAACGCCTTTATTAATCATTCGTTTAAATTATTTTTGATCGTACACCTCGGTTATCATATTTTTTAATACCAAGACTTATATTTTTTATTTGTTTTATTTGACTTGGCCTATACAAATTTTTATTACAAGCCATTATAGCTAATCCAGAACTAATTGATGCATCAAATTTTGTTCTATTATTAATATCAAATTTTGCCCAATCTTCTAATGTTCTTTGAAAATACATATTACCGTAATCTTCATTAATTAATCCTACATGATTTTCAATATAAGATTCTATAGCAGCGGCATGCGCTTGCTTTATATCATAAGAAGTATTTGGTATACCGCCTATTTCTTTTTCTGATATTGATAAATTATTATATATTTTGTCAGGACGATTCATTGAAAAACCTCTATATCCTCTTCTTTTTAAATGATACAATAATCTTGGCTTATTATTTTCTGCAAGAACCGGCATACCATAAAAAACTAATGCCATAAGTATATCTTCAAAAAATATTTCTGCGGTTTGAGGTCTTGCTACATATTCTAAAAAAAACATATTAGAAGGAGCGTTTTCCATACTAAATTTAGTAAGACCGTGCAATGCACCGTTAGAACCAATTTTATCAACTGTACCAGATATATCATAGCTATCACAACCAAAAGCACCAATATGCTCATTTGCTGGATAACGAATACCTTGTTTTAATATTACGCGATTTTGTAAATTTATTTCAGGTATCCAGCTTATGTTAAATCTTCCTTTATTATTTGGTATAAATTGTACTTTACTATCTTTTACACCATTTTGCCATTGAAAATTACCGCGTGTTACAACATTAGTTCTTTTTAAATCTTCATTATAATCTATTTGCTCATATATTTTAGTTAGATTAAATAAAGATTGTTTTGTTTCATCTCTAAAAGCGTGCTTTTCTGTACGCGGAAATTGTCTATAAAATTCATTTAAAGTATCTTGGTCATTCTTTAAACCTTCAACTTCATTTTCCCAATAATTAATTACACCCTGTTTGATGTTATACCCATCTGGCGTAAAAGTTTTTTCTGTTGGCGTATCGAAGACAGGTAATCCATAAGAATCAATGTATCCTTCGTAGTTCCATTCCATAGGTATGAACAAAGAATAGAGTCCTGAACTTGTTTGTCCGTTTCTATTTCGTTTAGTAACGTCTGAATCATTGTATAATTTTTTAAAATTTTCACCGCCTTTATCTAATGCATTACTAGTTGAGCCCATCATGCATTTTCCAACTATATTACTTCCTAATCTTAATGTCGTTTTGGTAACTCTCCAGTTGTTGAGTATGTTCTCTGGCTTCTCCCATTTACCTGCCTCGTCGTGGATGAGGAGAGATAGTTTCTCTCCGTCGTACGAGTTGTCGCCTGTATTCTTCCAGTCGATGGTTGTGTCGAGCCCTGTGAGCTCCTCGCTCCCCTCAATACGCTCGTTTGCCAATAATTTCTTTCTGGTGAATTTACTTGCCGGGACACGATATGCCAATTCGGTTTTTGGTCTATCCATACCGTCTTGTATGGGTTTGAAAAAAAACGGATAGTTGACGGATATTGGTACCACTTTATCGGTAAACATCTTCTTTGCATCAGCCCCTGATTTGGACAGTATCCCGTACCGTGAGTCAGATGATATTGTTGCCAAATTGACAATTTCACCTGAGGCCATAAAAGAGAATCCTGAACGTCTGTTTTTGAGATAGCACAGCCCGTAGCATCGCAAGTCTGCTTTGCAAGCTTCCCAGAATATATAGAATAATCTGTTTGCTTCCCTAAAGTCTGGCTTCCCAACATCAATCTTGCTCCACTGCAAGTACATATAATGAGTCCCAGTAATATAAACAGGTAAACCTTTATTATAAAACCAAAAGCCTTCTTCGCGTCTTTTAAATTCTTCATCAATATAGTCATACCATTTATCTTTAAAATCTGCTGGATATTTATTCCAATCAAATACACTTTTAATTTTTTGCAATTGTTTAGAATATTCAAAAACTTCCCAATATTGTTCTTTAATTTTATTAGAGCGTTTATAAATATTTTCTTGTAAAGGCAAAGCTATTTTTAAATTTTGTATTTCATATATCTCACCTATCTTCCCGCTTCTACTAATAACAACAACATCGTGTTCTTCATTATAACCATATTCCCATTTTTTATATCTATTTAAAGTTGATATAGTTTTTGGTTTTATATGATTATCTAATATTTTATATAAGCTTTGTTTGTATTTCATTTTGATCTACCTTCTGCAAAACCTTTAAATGAATTAGCTTTTGTTTCTATGGGCTTATCATTTAATAAAGCCTCTTCTTCTTCAATACGTCTTAGTATTTCAAACGCATCAAATATGGCTAATTTTTTTGTAGCTGCAGCATTTTTTAAACGGTCAGCTGATATATCATCTTCTGAATCTACTATAGGTTCTTTTGCTACCTTTATTAATTCATCAACTGCCACTTGCCCAGCTTGTATTATATTCGATTTCGTTTTTTTTGTATTCATATTTAATTGCAATATCTCTAGTTTTCATACGATATAATCTATTATTATCTATAATAAATTCATATTCGCTATTCGGAGTAAAACATATTATATCTCCCTCGTTTACTTTAGCGGCTTTTAACGAACTATTTCCATATTTTAATATACCAATATGCTTTTGTTCTTTATTAACGCTTAAATTGTTTTTTTCAGCAAGGGGTTTTACAAAACAAAAATCATACGGAGCTTTCCATTTATTTTTGCTTTTATATAAAAATATTTGGTCAGGATAACAAAAATATAAATCTTCTTTAAAATAAGAAGTTGAATTTTTTTCATTACCTCTTATATCATAAAATCTTCTAAAAACATTATGATGTACAATTACTTCATCATTTATATTAATATTTGTTTCGCCAACTAAAGGTATTGATTTTACAATACCTACGCGATTTACAAATTTATGGTCTTCAATAGAAGTATTTATGATTAATTCTTTTGCACCTATTTTAACAGTATTAGTATATCTGCCATTTTTAGGTTGAATTATAAAATTAAATAAACTTTGCATTAATACTCTAAATCGTATTCAATAGAGATCGCCATGTTTTTATTAAACTTTTTCCACGGCAATGTTTCATTGTTTTTTTTAATATATATATTATACGAACTATCTTTTTCATCAAAAAGAATATTTGATATACAGTGTCCGCCATAAACATTTTGCCCTACAGAATAATGCATCGCTTCATTTTTATAATCTGTACCTATGCTTATTTTTCTAATTAACTTAGCCATCGGTGCTTTTTATTTTTTATTACTTTCTTCTTCTTTTACTTTTTCGTAAGTACCATCTTCTAAATTTACATTTATTTTACCGTACTCTTTTTCGAGCGTATCTGCAGTTTCTTTTATTTTTTGCATTAACCCTGATAGCCCATGTAAAAGATCGTGTTTTTGTGCCTCGGCTATGCCAATAGCGTTTAAAAGCGTTTGTTTATCTGTTTGTTGTTTTTGAAGTAGCTCAAGCTCCTCTTTTTTTATTTTTTTCATTTTATTAAATTTAATTTATTGTTTTCTAATTGTTTGGAACTTTTCAGCTCCACGTGAACCAAAATAGGCTACGTATACAGTTATTAAAAGCGATTTTAAAAGATCTACCCAACCGGTACTAATTTCAAAAGGTATTTTAAAACTATCTAATAAAATTAAAATAACTAAAGATATTGTTAAAAATATAAGAGTCATAGGTCTTGTATTTTTACTTAACCACGAATCTGACTTCATATCGCTTGACCATCTTTTTGAAACTTCTTGCATTTCAACCATATCTTGTTCTAAAAGTTTTAATGCTTTTTCTTTATCTTCAACTGTTATTGTTTCGTCTTTTGATATAAGATTTTTAACTATACCTAAAACACCACTGTTAGGTAAAACATCACCCACACCCCCTACAATATTAGGAGCTACGTTAGATAAAAATTTGCCTACTTTAGTATCTTTAAATTTTTTCTTTGACATTATTTTAACAATTCCATTTTCTACGAGCAGCTTTTCCTCTTTCAGAAGTCCAATTTTTAGATCGAGCGCAAAATGATTTTCTTCTTTTAGCTGCTTTACTGCCTGGCTTTAATTTTGAAGGAGGAGTTGTAACAGCTGTTTTTAATTTACTTCCAGGGTTGTCTCTTCTATATTTAGCAACTCCTTTTGCGGTCATACCGCCACCAGCTTTTTTACCTCGCCCTTTACCCTTTTTTACCTTAGCATAATAACCTAAAGATTTTTTTCTTGAAGGAGCTTTTTTACTCGCCATAATTATTTATTATTTTATAATTCTAACTTTTCAATAGATTCTTTTTGAGTTGCAGAAAGAGTTGATACAAAAAGAGGTATAGCCATTTTAATTTTAATATGGCCAACACTTTTAAATAACTCATTTTTTTGCTCATCTGTTCTAAGACTTTCGTCAATAGCTTCTATAGTTTCACAAATTTTAATATTGTCATCTATTGAAAAAACATCTTGATTAGCATTTTCTTGTGTGTATTCTAAAGACATAATTAATTAATTTATTGTTATTATTTATTTCAAATTATTATTTATTTTCTAATTCTTTTACTTTTTCAGACAACTCTTGTACTGCTTTTACAAGTATAGGGATTAGTCTTCCATATGTAGCTTCAAGTTTATTAGGATTAGAATCATAAACTAATTTAGTATATTCATCATCTATTTCTTGTAAATCTTGAGCTATAAACCCAACATCTTTTTTACCTTTATTTAAACTATTATCTCTATGATCCCATGTAAAAGTAACAGGTTTTAATTTATTTAAAAAATTAATACCGTATTTTGATTCTTTAATGTTTGTTTTATCTCTTTTATCAGATAATGAGCTTATTGATGTTACCTGAGCTCTAATAGCTGATATGTTACTATCTCCTAAAGTTATTTCATTAGACACATCTGCGGCAGATGCGGCCGCTTCAAAACCTAGTAAAATATTATTATCGCCAGTTGTTAAATCGTTTGTACCACTATCACCAGCCAAGCTTCCTATTATTGTATTTTTTTGACCTGTTGTTACGTTAGTCCCTGCTCGAAAACCTACCGCTGTATTATTAACATTAGTAACATCACCATCTTGATTTGTTAAAGCTTCATTGCCAATTGCTACACATCTTTTACCCTCATCTTCAGTTTTCAAAGCTCTATATCCAACAGCCACATTATTACTGCCTGTAGTTATATTAGCACCTGCTTGACCTCCTATAAGCGTAAGTTCAACTGCTGTGGTAGAATCAGTACCAGCTTCATAACCAACTGCTACATTATAGGCGTGTGAAGATGTATTTTGAGTTTTTAAAGCACTATGACCTACAGCAACATTAAAGCCTTTTTCATCTTCAGTGCCTAATGCTTCATAACCAATAGCTACATTTTTTTGGCCTGTAGTTAAAGATTTACCCGCTCTTGCGCCAAGAATAGTATTATGTACACTTGTTGTTATAGACTCAGCAGCCTCATAACCTACAGCCACATTATAAGCGTGTGCGCCCGCATCTTGAGCAGCTAAAGTATGGTAACCAATAGCTGTATTTCTTCCGTGCGCGTCTTCCGCGGACAAAGCTTGTTCACCTATAGCGACATTCCCTCCACCAGTTGTTAAAGCATCACCTGCTAATCCACCAATAAGAGTATTTTGACTTCCAGTTGTAATAGATATACCTGCTTGATAACCAATAGCTATGTTATAAGCATGAGCACCTGCGTCTTGGTTTCTTAATGTTTGATAGCCTAGCGCTGTGTTTGTTCCATGCCCGTCTTCACTATAAAGTGCTTGATAACCTATCGCCACATTACCAAATCCTGATGTTATACTAAAACCTGCTTGTCCGCCAATAAGAGTATTTTGAGTTCCACTAGTTACATCTGTTCCTGATTGAAAACCCATAGCTACATTATGAGCATATGTTAAAGTACCATAAGTTAAAGATTTAAGCGCCGCATAACCAACAGCAACATTAGCTCTTGCGTTGCTTGTACTACCCATAGCTTGAAAACCAATAGCTATATTGTCAGAATCAGCTGCACCAGATGATAAAGCCTCTTTACCCATAGCAACATTATTAACTCCGCTTGTTATTGATTCTAAAGCCTGTATTCCAACAGCTGTATTTGAAGTTGCACTGCTTAATGTACCTGTAGTATTATGCCCAATAATTAATGACCCTGTAAAATTAGTGCCTTCTACTTTATAGCTTAAAGCTGTAGTGCCGCCTGCATATAATTCTGTAAAATTATCATTAACAATATCAAAAGCATCTCTTAACGTAGTTCCTGTGCCGTCATTTGCGTTTGTACCAATATTAATTACTTGTATAGCCATTTTTTATTTTTATGTTGTTGTTGAATCTGCTAAATATTTATCTGAATCTGCGGTAACTTCATTATAGTCTGCTGTTAATAAACCAGCTAATCCTACATCTGGAAATATTATTCTATTATTTACCGCTGTTAACTTTAATAATGCTGTAATAAAAGGCATTTTAGTATAATAATATTATATCAGTTGTAGTAGTCCCTAAGCTAAATACTCTGTCAACTTCTATAGGCAATAATGAACCAGCTGCTATATTTTGAAAAAGTATAGCTCTATAAATTTCATAATTTTCATTACCGTCAGGAAAAGTATCTGAGTTACTATTTGAAACGTCAACTAAAGATAGTGTAGTTGCGCTATCTACAGCGCCTACAAAAGCAGCTGTACTATCTGTTAAGTTTACAGCAATATCTCTTTTTTGTATACCGCCTTTAATAGTTGTAAAAGTTGCGCCAGAATCAATTAATTTATTAGCAGTATTTCCATCTGCAGTACCAGTAGCAATTGGTGCGCTTTGTCCTGATAATAAAACACATAAATCCCCCGCGGTTCCTACGTATACACCAGCTTTATTTTTAGCTTGTATTGCTGTTAATTGATCTAAGTTTAATGTATTGCTAGTAAAATCTATAGCAGCACTACCTTTTGTACTGCCATCTTTTAATACAACAGCGCTGGTTATGGTTTCAACACCTGTTCTACTTCTTGTTACATAACCATTAACAAACTCATTTGTTATATCTCCGTATGCCATTTTTATCTATTTTTATCTTTATTTATTAATTTTATTGCTTTGCTTAATACTTTATCTGTATAAGTATTACCAAGCATTATTTTGTTTCTTTGTGTGCTAGTAGGTAAATCTTCTTTACCTAATAAAATTCTATATATTCTACTTATAAGTTGTTTGCATTTAAAAGAAGTTTTATATATATTATATTTTTGGTTGGTTCTATTTCTTTTTCGCCAAACAACTATCCAACCATTTCTTACTAATCTTTCCCACCGATGTTTATCCCAGCTCATAGCATAAACACCGTTTATATAATCTTGTCTTGTAAATAAATTTATACAATCAAAATATATAAGTAGCTCTAAATCAGCATCTTTTAAATTATTTGTTTTACACGCCCAACGTCTTACAACTCGATAATGTTTAAAAAGCCCTATGTCTCTTAAATCATTTGGCTCTAATCTTTTCACAATACAATTACTACGTCTTGTTGTTTTATGACTAAATAAATTTCTTTATCTAACTCTATATTAAACCCAGCATGCTTATCATAAAATATACTATCACCTGCTTTTACACCTTTTACAAGTTCTCCAACAGATTTTATTATACCTTTTCTATACCTTATATCTTCTTTTAATTTATCTGTAAGTAAAAGTCCACCTTTAGTTTTCGTGGGTTTTTCTTTTATTTCTTTTATAACTAAATAAATACCTATAGCTTGCATAATTATTTTATATTATTAATTACACAATCTGTAGATAATATTGTAGTTGCAACAGATACTGCGTTTTTTAATGCTGTTTTTGTTACAAGCACTGGGTCAACAATACCTTTTTTAAACATATTTACCGTTTTTCCAGTAGTAACATCAACGCCATAACCTTTTTTATTATCATAAACAAAATCTATATCAGAGTTTTGAAGTATTTTAAAATAAGGTTCACTTATTGCTTTTTTAAATATATTAGCTCCCTGTGTAGTACTGCTTATATTTTTTGCAGCGTTAAGAAGAGCTACGCCGCCACCGGGCACAATACCTTCTTTAACAGCGGCTTTTGTAGCGTGTATCGCGTCTTCAACACGATCTTTCTTTTCCTTATGCTCAACATCTGAGTTTGCCCCTACAGTTATAACCGCTACGTTTCCGGAAAGTATACCTAATCTTTCTTGTAGCTTATCGGTCTTTAAACTCGGGGTGTTGCTATTTAAATGCTCTTCTATAATATTAATTCTTTCTTTAGAAGCTTCAGGTATGTCTTTTATTTTTAATACAGTTGATTTTGAATCAATAACAGCTTTTTCACAAGTACCTAACATATCTGGTTTTATAAGATCTATATCATCACCAAATTCTTCGTTAATGTGTAAAGCCCCTGTAATTGAAGCAATATCATCTAAAAAATCTTTTTTCCAAAGGTTAAAGCCAGGCGGAGTTACCACACACGCTTTTATATTACCTTTAAGTTTATTCATTATTACAGCAGCCATAGGTTGTTTTTCTAATTCAGCTATAATAAGTATTGAACGATTATTTTCAACAGCATATTCTAAAATAAACTGTATTTTTCTAATCGTAGTAATAGGAGAGCTCACGAGTAGTACTAATGGATTGTTAAGCGTGCATGTTTGTTTTGCTACGTTGGTCACAAAATTAGGGTGCGCATATCCTTGATTTATTTGTGAGCCTTTTACTACATCAACACTTGTAATCTCTGACTTAGTATCGGGGTCCATAAGAACTACCCCATTTTTACCTACTTTATTAAATGCTTCGCCAATAACACTGCCTAATTCAATATCATTGTTTGATGATATAGAAGCAACTTGATTAAGCATACTACCTTTTATTGGCACAGCTATTTTATCTAGGTATTTAACAACAGACCCGTAAGCCTTAATTATTTCATTTTTTATATCTCTTATAGAGCTTTTATCCTGTTGTTGTTTTGCATATTTTAATATTGCATGCGCAAGAACTGTTGCGGTTGTTGTACCATCACCTGCTTCACTAACTGTTTTTCTTGCAGCTTCTTTAATTAATGTAGCCCCAATATTTTCTACTGGGTCTTGCAGATTTATAGCATTTGCTACTGTAACACCATCTTTTGTTATTGTTGGTCTGCCTATTACATCTTCTAATATAACACACTTGCCGCTGGCTCCTAATGTAGAGCCAACAGCCTTTGTGAGTTTGTCAATTCCATTAAATATCTTATCTTGAGCATTACTGCCAAAGTTAAGATCTTTAATTTGATCTTGTGAATTTTGCATTTAATTTAATTTAATTTAATTTAACTTTATTTAAAAGTTTTAACGACTTTAGGGCCTTTTAAAAACTCTAGCTTTTTTCCGTAGTGCGCAACTGAACTATCAATTGCTTGCTCTGCGCCTTCTAAAGTTTCACGCCTTGTAACGTCGTGCCAAGTATCTTCTTTATTAGGTTCTTGGTATTCAGTTTGATAAAACCCGTTTGGTAATTGTACTATACGCCAGTTTGATTTATCTGAAACGTGTTTCCAAAGGTTAATGGTTTTTTCTGAAATTTGTGGTTGACTACTCCACGATTGAGTCTGGTAATAAAACGTCATAGTTTTAAGGTTTAATTGTTATTAATGGTTTATGCCCTATACCGGGCCGGTTTTATTTTAATGCTAATATACTATTTTTTATGCAATTTTTGTATTGCAAAATTATATGTTAAGCTTGCTCCTTTATGTTTAACAAACTTACCACTATGTTTCATAAGCTTTGGTGCTTTGCCAGGTGTTTTCATCCAATGAAAACCTTTTGGAGCTTTTACTTTCATTGTCGCTTTAAATTTGTAAGTTTCTTTTTCATTTTCTTTGCTTTAGGAAATGCATGATCTTTTGGATGCATATCTTTAGAGTGCATGTCTTTTGGCCCCTCATGTCCTATATATTTTAGCCCTTTATTTTTATTTGCTAACTCTTCAAGCCCCCTTTCATGATCCATTACTTTTTCAAACATTTCTTTTGGCTTGCCTATATTAAAATCCATAGCTTTTGCATTTTCAATATCTAATTGTTTAAAAGGCATATCGTTATTTTTTGTACCTCTATTACCCATAACTCTAAGTATTTTACCTTGCACTTTCATACCCATAGCTTTTGGATGCATATCCTTAGAATGCATATCTTTAGAATGCATATCTTTAGAGTGCATATCTTTAGAGTGCATATCTTTAGTATGATAATCTTTTGAATGCATGTCCTTAGGATGCATATCTTTCATTTTATATTTTTCATATATTTTTGATCCCTGCAACGGCATCAATCCTTTTTTACCTGGCATAGTTTCTATTTTTTATTTTTTTT